>ERZ1643251.422-NODE-422-length-63172-cov-74.834846_pt1 | contig 63172 bp, 56 predicted proteins | sample MGYA00579261_ERZ1643251 | MGnify/ENA primary metagenome ERZ1643251 (study PRJEB29033, sample SAMEA4952267) | chicken gut metagenome | biome: Broiler Chicken; feature: Gastrointestinal Tract; material: Caecum | place: Ireland | collected 2018 | study: Broiler...
TCTCATAACTAATTTCTACATCATAACTTGTATTTTCTTTTAATCCTTCTATTGTGATTTCCTTACCTGTCATGGGATATGTTTTTCCATCTACTTTTACTGTTAGGTTTTCAACACTTTGACTATATTCATCTTCTTTTCTTTCTATTGTGATTGTTGTTGGTGTTGCTTTCCCTAACTTACTTTCAACTGCGGAATCTCTTGCTACAATAAATAGTCCAGACATAATTGATCTGGGTGTTCCATCACCCGGAGTATTGAGCATTTCTAGTTTCCCGTCTTCGTCTCTTTTTATAAATGATACTGAACCTCCGCCATCAAATTGATACGCATTCTTACAACCTAATTCTTTAAAAATTTCTCCAACCTCATATTGAGTAGGTCCACCCTTATTGGTATTAGCGGTTAATAAAACAATAGTGCCATCTTCTTTAAAACCAATTCCACATCTTTGTTTGGAAACTGATGAATAATATGCACAATCATATATTACTTTTTCACCAACATCATTTGTATCAATATATGATGCAGGAATGGTCACACCATCCTCTAAATATTTATACATATATCCTGTCATGGATACTACATCACTAAATTCATCTAAATAATCAAACTGACACTTCATTTCTTGTCCTAAAATTATATTTGAAATAATATCTTGATTATTGGTGACAAGATAAAATTTTTTTGTATCAACACGATTTATTTCATCTATATAGACTTCTTTATCAACAATACCCTTTATAAAAATTCCATAATTTGTTCCACTAAGACTACCACGAGGATCAGGAAATTTGGATGATTTACGATATAGATCATAGGTTCCTTCAAAGATATGATATTCTTCTAAATTTAATTTTTGCATAAGATCAACTGTTAACAAAGCGACACCATTTTCCTCAGGCAATTCATTGATTCTAGTTATATCAAAACTTTTATTATTTATTTTTAACTTTAAATATTCGGATGATATAGGTACTTGTTTAATTACAACAGATCCATCTTTTTTAAATCCTATCAACTCTTTAAATCCCTCATAACTAACATCTTTTCTAATTACATCACCATCTTGAATAAACGCATTTGTAGGTTCGTTTTCATAGTAACCCTCAGCATTTACTCCGCCAAGCACGATAAATCCTGGATGATTTTTTTCATAATCTTTTGCAATATCAATCAAAGTAGCCAATTGATAATGATCTGGATTAGAATACGTCCATGTTGCAAGATGTACATTATCACTTTGTTTTACAGTATATGTATAAATATCTCTTGTCGTCTTAGTACTACTAGGATTATAATTTGTATCCATCTGAAAATATTGATATAATACATTTGAATTTAGATTTTGACTATCTATTTGTTTTTTATTTTCTATATTTGATGATTCTGCATGAACACCAAATGTAGAAAATACGAATAAAAAGATAAATAATAAAATTGAACAATTACATATTTTTTTCATCTTTATCTCCTATATATGTAAACCTTGGATATATTGCACCATCTATACAAATTTCTTCGCACCACATTGATATTGGTCTTGCCCAAAGTAAATGATTTGTCAAAGATATGTAAATCACTAATTTTTCAAGTGTTTCTGAATGACTTGCTATACCTATTACTTTATATAATCCACCTTTATAATGTTGATAAATTCCATTGACAATAATATCCATTTTAAACCTCCAAAAGATTAAAATTAGTATGTTCATCTAAATTTATAATAAAATCGACTAATAATTCAATTATATACTGTATATCATCTAAACTACATACTTCGGTTGCTGAATGCATATACCTAAGTGGTATACTAATCAGTTCAGAAGGAATACCTTTATTTTTTTTATAAATTGTATCAAAATCAGTATATGTTTTAGCTATTTCTACTGCATATTGAAGTGGTATATTTAATCGTTTGGCACTTTCTTTTAATAAATCTACTAATTTTTGATTAGCATGGGAGGCAATCGTTAAAATAGGTCCACCTCCTAATGATACCTCATGTGTAAACTTTTCTTTATATTTTACATCGGTACTAGAACCTACATCTAATACAATTGCACAAGTAGGATTTACCATATCACTTGCAAAGTAGGCTCCTCTGCCTGTTGTTTCTTCTCCTACCGTTGCCACAAAATACACTCCATTTGTGGTTTTTGTTTTAACCCTTTTTAAAACTTCTGCACAAATAAAGACTCCAATTTTGTCATCTAAAGCTCTACTAGTGATTAAATTATTTGCTAATTCTTGCACATTATCTTTATGAATAACCCTATCACCAATTTGAACTAATTTTAAAGTTTCCTCCTTAGAACGGCATCCTAAATCCAAATTCAAATCATTCACACTTATATTTGCACAATTATAATTCGCAGGATAACCAATCACTCCTGGTATATATGTATATTGCCCATTAGAATCAAATTTGACTACCCATACATGTTGACCCATATACATTTGTGGTTTTATTGCACCCACATTAGTTAATTTACAAATACCATTCTCTTCAATTTTTTCAATTACAAGACCAATCTCATCAATATGAGCAAGTAACATAACCTTAACATTTGATTCTTTATTTACAATATGCATTGTATTATAACTATGATGAGTAATAATAGTATCATCTATGTCTTTTAATTCTTCAATTAACATTTTTTGAATTGCAAGTTCATTACCACTAATAGATGGAGTTTGTAATAATTTAAATAATAATTTTTTATTCATCGAAATCACCTCAATATTTCTTTAAAGTCCACTTATTGGTTTCTAAATTATAATTAGAATAAAACTCTAATGTTTGGCTATCAAAAAAAATTGCCATTTCTTTATCTAAACCACTAGCATATTCTTCAGGTTGAATACTATCTAATCTACGCCATTCTAATTTACCTTCAACATTGTTAGTTGCTAAATTCCCTTTATATGTTTTGGTTTTAAACATAAACACAATGGTTCTTTCATTTGTAGTTTTGTCATACCAATCTCTTATTCCACAAAAAATTAAATTTGAAATATCTAAATTGGTCTCTTCTTTAACTTCTCTGATAACTGATGGTACAATCGCTTCCCCTTCTTCAATATGTCCTCCAGGAAAGGCGATTCCCTTCCAGTTTTTTACACGATGAATTACAACAACTTCATTCGTTTTAGGATTTTCAATTAAACACATATTAGTAAGAATTATTTTCTCCATTTGATAAATTCTCCTTTTTCTTCATTTTCTTAATTATATTATTTATTAATTTTACAATAACATCAATTATAAGATAAGTACCACCTGTACAAGATAAAAACATCAATAGAGTATACAAAATAGGAAATTTTTCAGATAATGGTTTTAAAAATGGAAGAGGAATATTATAAGGCTCTCTTAAAAACATAAAATTAGTATTTAAGATAACATTTAAAATAATTGCTATAAGAGAAAAAAATGAACAAAATATTATATATTTTATAAATAGGGATTTATTTAAAACAACAATACCATTTAGCAAATATCCAATTCCTAAAAAGACCATCAAACTATGATACAACATACTATAGCATGATAAAAAATGAAACATTGGATAAGTTGTTAGAGAGGTTGAAGGCATAATTAGAAACATTGCTCCCGCAATTATTCCACCACTGCCAATAAAAGCATCTGCCAAATGTTTTAGCCATCCTCTAGTATAACCTGATAAAATAGTTGCAAAGATAAACATTGAACAAAAATAAAGCGGTACCCAACTATCTAAATTGGTTTGATGATTGATAAAGGAAAAAACAATCTTGGCAGTTTCTAAAAAAACAATGACAATTGCGATAATTTTTGTAATTAAATTTAATTTCTTAATTGTAATATTTCTAATCTTATAACTAAATATAATAATTAAAACAAGACAAAATATTAATACAATAATATGAGTTAATGAAAAGATTCCACAAGGTTCATATATACCAGGTTTTGCAAAAAACATTAATACTTACCTTTCTTTATTAAATAATAATTTATTATATAACATATTAATTATTTTTGCAAGAAAGACAAATAGATATTATTATTTAATATTAATACTTACCTTTCTTAAAATAAAAAACAAACACCCATTAAGAAAGAACATTTCTTAATAAGTGTTTTTTAATAATTTTGATTAACAATTCTAATAAACAAACAATGATAACAATTAAAATACCATAAGCAATTAAAGTATCCATTTCAATATTCATTTTGACACTATATAAAATTTTCCCAATACTATTTGGTGTTTGACAAATATATTCACCCATAATCATTACTTTAAAACTCATTCCTAAACTTTGTATTAAAGTCATAATTATATAAGGAAAAATAATTGGTAAATAGATACTTTTTATTTTTAAAAAAATATTACCTTTTAAAGTCTTAACCTCATCAATTATGTCTTTATTAATTTGCCTGCTTGAAGTAATTAACCCCTCAACAACAACTGGTAAACTCATTAAAATTGTTATAATATAAGGGCCAATTTTATCACCTATTAAAATAAAAATAAAAATAGACACAATTGCAAGAGGAGTACTTCTCATTATTTGAATAATAGGATTAAAAAAGGCAATACTAGTTGGCCATATAATATATATACTAAGAATTAAAAAACCTAAAATAAAACAAACTACAACAGAAACGACTACGCGCATAATTGTTAAAAATAAAGCTTTGATATTTGTACTTTCTTTAAAAATATCAAAAAAAGCTTGTAAAATTTGATCAATACTAGGAAAAATTAAATTATTGTTATAATAAATAGACACCAAGGTCCAAATAAATATTAAGAATAAAAGTGAACTAATAAAAAGAGAATATGATAAAATTCTTTTATTAGTAGTAGAAGCCCTCATCTGGCAATTTTCCTCCTACAGTTGCTCCAATTCCTAATTTAATAACTTGTGAAAAATAAAATTCAATTGCTTCTTTATCAGTCTCTTCAACTCTTAAATTGCAATTGCCAATAGCCTTTTGTAAAGTTTCTTCACCAATTTTTGCCAAATTTTCATCTACATTTATTGCATTTGCGACTAAAACATTTGGTTTTGTTGAAGCCATTTGAACTGATTCTATCATCTTATCTAAAACTGATTTTAAATATTTTTCATCCTTAATATTCTTTTTTATAAAAATCCCTGCTTGGGGTAAAGAATACCTACCAGTTAATTGTTGCCACTGTTTTTGTAAATCTAGTATATAAAAATTTTTATTAGCACTAATTTTTGTTAAAGAAGGTTCAGCACTGACAATAATATCAGCCTTACCTGATAAAAGATAAGAATTAGCTGTTGTAACATCATCTACATATTCTAAATTAACATTTATATTTTTAGCCGAAATTAGTGTTCTTAAAACAACGTCTGGAGTTGAATTCATACCAAAAACTAAAACTGTTTTTCCCTCTAAATTTTCTAAAGTTGCAATTTCTTCATTTGATACCAAATAATAGTTTCCCCATACAATTGTTTTATATAAAATATATGAAAAGTTTTCATTAGAATTATATAATTTAGCACCAAGATTAACAGGCGCAACAACCACATCATAACTAGCGTTAGTAAATGCCGCAATCAGTGGGTCAGATCCACTAACAATATTAGCATCAACCAAAGTCTTATCATTCAAAACATTGGCAATACCAAGTGATGGCGTTCCAGTTGGAACAATGACTGATACCTTTTTACTAGAATCATCGATACATCCTACCATTAACAACATTGAAAATAAAATAACAAATATATATATAAATTTAAAATTTCTTTTCATAAAACCTCCTATAAATATTATTTACTTTAAATTGTTTATTATTTGCTAAAATATTATAGCATATGATACAATTATATTATGTAACAAATGTTACAATTTTATATATAAAGGGAATAATAAAATATGAATATATATAACTATTTAAATCAAGAAGAACTTGATGCATATACATATATTAAAGTTTACAAAGCTAAAGATGTTGTGTTTAATGAAGAAAGTACTTGTAATGTTATTGGAATGATTGAAAGTGGGCAAATAAATGTTATTGAATTAACCTATACAGAAAAAGAAGAAACAATTACTATTTTAAAAGATGAGGCCTATTTTGGGGATATTTTGGCATTTTCTAATGATAATCGATATTTAGGACATGGTATCTGTTTCAAAAGAACAATTGTGAGATATATTACTAAAGATAATATATTAAAATTATTTAAAACTAATTTTAAATTTTTAGAAGCTTATTTAATGCTTATTTCAACAAAAGCTTTAAATTTAAAACAAGAAAATAAATTATTTAAACATAAAAATATTGAGGATAGACTTATTTATTATTTTAAAATAGAGTCAAATAGATTAAATTCTTCTAAAATTTGTATTGATTCAGTTAGTGATTTAGCTAGAACTTTGTCACTTCCAAGACCTTCTGTTTCTAGATCTTTGTCAAAAATGGAAAAAAAGAATATTATCAAAAAAAATAATGAAAACAAAAAAACTTACATCTCTTTAAAAAAATTAATTTAAAAATCCTAAAAGCCTTTATTTGCTTTTAGGATTTTTTATTCATTATTTATTTGACTTCGAAAAATTCTTTTTAGCAGTATAAGTCGTATGAAGTAATTTATGTGCAAGATGGCCATTAGGTTCTCCTAAATATTCCTTATATGCATCTAATACAGCCTGATTTTCATGAGATTTATGATATTTAGTTTCTTTATCAATTTGATATAAAACATTCGCTCTTAAGCTTCTTATATCACAAGATTCTTGAACTTTTGCATTAACGATTGGTTGTCCTCCACCATTAATACAACCACCTGTACAAGCCATTACTTCAATAAAATGATATTGTTTCTTTCCTTCTTTCATACGTTTAAATAGTTCTGGTAAATTCACACTTCCATGAACAACAGCTACATTAACATCAGTACCTGCAATTTGAATTGTTGCCTCTTTAATACCATTTTCAACACCACGAACAACTGTAAAATCAAGATTATCCTCATTTTTAGGGTCAAGGATATGAGCAACTGTTCTTAAAGCAGCCTCCATTACTCCTCCAGTTGCCCCAAAAATGACACCTGCACCTGTATATTTTGCAAGTGGACTAGTCGGAGTATAATCATCAAGAGCATTAAAATCAATGCCAGCTCTTTTAACAAGACGTGCATATTCTCTTGTTGTTAACACATAGTCAATATCTCTTAAACCATCACTTTCCATTTCAGGACGATGTGCTTCATACTTTTTAGCAATACAAGGCATTACAGATACAACCTTAATTTTATTTGGATCAACACCGATTTTTGATGCATAGTAATGCTTAATCATTGCTCCTTGCATTTGTTGAGGCGATTTACAACTAGAAAGGTTAGGTAAATATTCTGGATAATAATGTTCAATATAACGAATCCAACCAGGAGAACAACTAGTAATCATTGGTAAAACCGTTTCTTCACCATTTAAAGCTTTCTTTAGGCGACCAATAAATTCAGTTCCTTCTTCCATAATAGTAAGATCGGCTCCAAAATTTACATCTGTAATATCATCAAACCCAAGTTCCTTAAATGATGCATAAAGTTTACCTTCACAATTCGTTCCAATTGGATTACCAAATTCTTCACCGATTGCAGCACGAACTGCAGGTGCAAAGGTTGCCACCAAATAATTTTCATGATTAGCAAGTTCTTCTTCAACATAATCAATTTGTTCTTTTTCATGAATGGCCCCTGTTGGACATGCTCCAATACATTTACCACAATAAATACATCCAGCATCTTCAATATCATGATTTAATGCAGTACCAACACAAGTTACAAAACCTCTTTCATTAAAATTGAGTACACCAGTTCCTGAAAGTTTTTCACAAGCAGCAATACATCTACCACAAAGTACACATTTAGAAGAGTCAAAAACAATAGCATCACTTTCATTTATAATTGGCAATTTTTTAGCAAACTCGCCAGATTCAGCCATTTTATTATCAATTGAAAATCTTCTAAGCAAAGCAAGTAGTTCACAATTATGCTCTCTTGGACATTTCCAACAATCAAAACGATGGTTTGCGGCAATCAATTCTAATGTCTGACGAACAGATGATCTTACCCGTTTAGAATTAGTATAGATTGTTGCAGTCCCTTCTCTATTCAAAATTGAACCTACTTCTACTGAACAAGAATTTTTAAGTGAACGCATACCTGCAATTTCTACTACACATACACGACAAGAAGCATTTTCATTTATATCTTTTAAGAAACAAAGTCGAGGAATTGAAATTCCCATTTCATCTGCAGCTTGCATAATTGTATAATTAGATGGAACTTGAGAAGTTTTTCCATTTATTGTTATTGTTACTAAGTTTTCCATGCTTGCAACCTCCTATTTCACAACAATTGCATTTTTAGGGCAGCCTTTTACACAACTACCACATTTAATACATTTAGCAGGGTCAATATAATGTTTTTGTTTAAGATCACCACTAATAGCATCAGCTGGACAATTTCTTTTACATTTTGTACAGCCAATACAATCATCAGTAATTTCAAATGTAAGTAAAGCTTTACAAACACCAGCTGGACATTTTTTATCTACAACGTGTGCAAGATATTCATCCTTAAAATTCGCAAGTGTTGATAAGACAGGATTAGGTGCACTTTGTCCAAGACCACAAAGGGAAGAATCCTTAATCATATGTGCTAAATCTTCAAGTGTCTTTAAATCCTCTAGAGTACCTTCACCATGAGTAATTTTCTTCAAAATTTCAAGCATTCTTTTCGTTCCTTCACGACAAGGTGTACATTTACCACAAGATTCATCAACTGTAAAATCCAAAAAGAAACGAGCAACATCAACCATACAATTATTTTCATCCATTACAATCATACCACCAGAACCCATCATTGATCCAAGGGCAATTAGATTATCATAATCAATTGGAGTATCTAAATGTTTTGCTGTCAAACATCCACCAGATGGACCACCCGTTTGAACAGCTTTAAATGCTTTACCATTAGGACAACCTCCACCAATATCATAAATAACTTCTCTAAGCGTTGTCCCCATTGGAATTTCAACAAGTCCTGTATTTTTAATTTTACCACCAAGGGCAAATACTTTAGTTCCTTTTGATTTTTCTGTTCCAATTGATGAAAACCATTCCCAACCATTTAAAATAATTACTGGAACATTGGCAAAAGTCTCTACATTATTAATAATTGTAGGTTTGCCCCAAAGACCTTTTTGAGCAGGGAAAGGTGGTTTATTTCTTGGCATTCCACGCTCACCTTCAATTGAGGCAATAAGTGCGGTTTCCTCTCCACAAACAAAAGCTCCAGCTCCAAGTCTAATATCAATATCAAAGTCGAATCCACTACCAAAAATATCTTTACCTAAAAGACCATATTCTCTTGCTTGATTAATTGCAAATTGTAGTCTTTCAACTGCTACTGGATATTCTGCACGAATATATACATATCCCATTGTAGCACCAATTGCATATCCAGCAATTGCCATTGCTTCAATTACGCTATGTGGATCTCCTTCAAGTACTGAACGATCCATAAATGCACCAGGGTCTCCTTCATCCGCATTACAAATTACATATTTCTGATCTGCTTGATTTTTAGCACAAAGCTCCCATTTTAAACCAGTTGGAAAACCTCCTCCTCCACGACCACGAAGACCTGATTTTTTTATTATATCAATAACTTCAGTAGGCGTATATTCGGTTAAACATTTTCCAAGAGCTTGATATGCATTTCTTCCAATTGCTTCATTGATATCAAAAGGATTAATCATACCACAATTACGAAGAGCAATTCTCAATTGTTTATTATAAAAACCAACCTCACCAAATGATTTAATCTTGGCAAGTTCTTCTTCTGTTGCCTCTTTATAGGCTTTAGGTTCATATATACGACCCTTTAAAAGGTGCTCAGAACAAATTTTAGCAACATCTTCTACTGCAACATGAGAGTAGAAAGTTTGATCTGGATATACAATAACAATCGGACCTTTTTCGCAAAGACCAAAACATCCCGTTTGAATAACTTGAATTTCATTATCAAGTCCAAGTGCTTTAATGTTTTCCACAAAAGCATCTTTTATTTGTTGTGATTTTGATGATAGGCACCCTGTCCCACCACAAACTAATACTTGTGCACGTACTAACATTCTTTATACCTCTACTTTGCTGCTTTTATTGCTTCTAATGTTTTTTCGGTAATTACTTTACCACCAATAATATGTTGTTCAATAATTTGTTCAACATCTTCTACATGTACTTCTGCATACGTTGTGCGATTACCATTTGCATCAAATACTTCCACAACTGGTTCTAACGCACACTCGCCAAGACATCCAACTTGTGTAACAGTTACATTATCTAAATGTTTGGCAGCAACTTGATCAACAAAAGCTGCTAATACTGGTCTTGCACCAGCAGTGATTCCACATGTAGCCATTCCAACAACTACTCGATAACCATCTTTAGCAGTCCGTAGGTTAATCTTGTTTGCGGCCTCTTCTCTAATTTTCTTTAATTCTGCTAAACTTTTCATAGTTCCTCCTCTATTTTTCTAAATCAAACATAATCCTTCTATTTATAATCTTTTAAGATAAACCACTTTGTATATATTCTTTTATCCAAGCCATAATGGATGGTTCTTTTAAAGAAACTCCATCTAATATTTTTTTTAATTCTCTTGTATCAATTAAAAATTCATCCTTTTGAGAATCTTTAAAAGTCATTTTTACCCAAATATCAATATCATATGGATTGATAACTAAAACAAAAATACTTTCACCAATATCTCCTAGAGGAATTGCATCAATACTATTTGTATACATACAAGCATGAACACAAGTTCCTACACCAACTTGAGATGTAATATTTAAATATCCACCTGTTTGTTCGCAAGTTTGTTTAAAAAGGGGAATTCCAAGCCCTACTTTTCTCGTAGTCCTAGATGTGAAAAAAGGATCTGTTACCTTTTGTAATACTTCATCACTCATTCCACAGCCATCATCTTCAATTAAAACTTGAATAAAATCTTCTTTTTCTTCAATTATAATTTTCACTAACTTAGCCTTAGCTTTAAAGGCATTAGTAGCAACATCTAATATGTGAAGTGATAAATCAACCATTTATTTTTTCACCTTTAATTTATTAAATAAACAATCTATTGTAAGTTCTTCTAATTCAATTATATGAATTGGTTCTGATATATCTGTAATTTGATGTGCATCAGAATTTCTTAAAATGATGCAGGATAACTCTTTTAATTTATCATCAATTTTTGATATATCATATGATGCATTCACCTCAATTGCATCAAAAATATCATTATAAATTGTTTTAATTTTTTCAAATATATCATTTGAATATTTTTCAATATGTGCAAGAATCATCAAGCCATCTAAATTTTTTATAATCTTTTTTAAATCTAACAAACTAATATTAGATGAACCCATCAAACTAATCTGGTAATTATTTATAATATCATCAAATGTATCAAATAAATTTTGTTCACCATATATTTTTTCATCATGCATTCTTTTATCTAAATATACATTCAACATTTTTTGAAATTTTCTTGCGCTATCAAAACTTTTAAATAAACACAAAACATGATATTTTTCTTTTACTTCAACCTCAACACCAGGAATGATTAACATTTCATAACTATCTTTTAAGTCTTCAAATACATCAAGTTGTAAACAAGAATTATGATCAGTTATAGCAATCATATTTAATTCTTTTAAATAAGCCATATTTAAAATATTATTGGGACTCATTAAAATATCTGCACAAGGTGATAAAGCTGAATGAATATGTAAATCATAATAATATTTCATATTTCATATATTTTGCGAATGATTTCAACAACATTATATTTACTGCTAATAATAATAATATTTTCATCATCTGCTTTATAAATCATTTCTTCAGTAGGCTTGACATTCTCAGCTAAGACAATTACTGGCATATCTAATAAACATGCTACAGCAATCGTATTAAGATTAGACATAATTGTTAAAAATAAATTATTTTCTTTAGCATGGGCCATTACATGGCTCAATAAATCTCCTGCATAAATCCCTTCAAAAAAAGCATCTTTATTATTAGAAGTAAGAATCTTACCCTCTATTTTATCTAAAATTTCAATTACTCGCATATTTTCCTCTAATTAAAATAAATTTTAATATCAAGTGTTGTACCTGTTGGTGATGATGTTATATCAAACTCATCACTAGCATTTTTAATATTCATAAGCCCCATTCCTGCACCAAATCCATAATAAATAGCTTGATTATTAGCCGTGGAAAAACCTGGTTCAAGTGCTTGTTCAATATCAGCAATTCCAGGACCCGTATCTTCAAAAATAATTCGAATCTTTTCATCATCTATAAAGTATGTACAAGTTCCTCCATATGAATGGATAACAACATTGATTTCTGCTTCATATACAGCAATAGAGACTCTTTTAATAATTTGTTTAGAAACACCTTCTTCAATTAAAGTTTTTTTAATAGTACTAGATGCATTCCCAGCATTATCTAAGTCCATTGCTTCAATTAAAAATTTTCCTGTTTTTTCCATTATAAATCGCTTAATCCTTTAATTCCTGCATGATATAATTTCCCACAGACAGAAAAAGATACATCATTTGTTCCTAAAACAATAATTCCAGAATTATATGCTTGTTCTAATACTTGTTTAGATGGTATTTTTGCTCTTGTTATCAAGATTGCCGCAAAATCTAACATTTCAGCTGTTCTAATACTTTGCATAGTAACATTGCCAGTAATTAAGATACCGGCCTCACAAAATCCTTCTGGAGCTTCTCTTAATACCATCAATGCATCACTCATTAAATCTCCACTGAAAGCATATTTTAATTCAAAATTGGTAGGTCTAATAGGAGGAGTTAATTCTTTTCCTCTAATTACTTCAATAACTTTTTGAACTGTCATAACCTATTTATTCCATATGTTTTGCGTAAACTTCTTTTGCTGATTTAACCGTAGCACTACCATAAACTTCATCATCCACCGTAAATACTGGTGCAAGTCCACAAGCTCCAATACATCTTGTTTCTAATAACGTAAAGCGACCATCCTCTGTTGTTTGGTTAGAATTAATTTTTAATAATTTTTTAAATTCATCAATAACTGCTTGCGATCCACGTACATAGCAAGCAGTACCAAGACAAACACCAATAACATGTTTTCCTTTTGGTTCTAATGTGAAACGAGAATAAAAGGTTACTACTCCATTTATTTTGGCAATACTTTCACCTAATTCTTCAGAAATAATTTTTTGTACTTCAAGTGGAATACAACCAAAGATTGTTTGCGCATCATGAAGGGTAGGCATTAGAGGACCTGGTTTTTGTTTATGTTCGGCAATTTTTTGTTTTAATAGCTTAATTTGGTCTTCTGACATTTCTAATTTAACTGACATTTTTAACCTCCTAAAATTAACAAACTTATTATAACATATTACACCTTTTTTTACAAATATTTAAAACTAAATTTTGGTAAGATGGAAAATATTTTATATTTCAAGATTTTTTACCATTTAAATATTTCCTATATTTTATTAAACTAATAATATGTTTTTAATAAAATATATTTATATTTTTTATAAATAAACAATACATATCAAATATAAATGTTTATCTATTCTTCCGTTTTATCCATTAAATTAATTCTATTCTTAGATATCTAATCATAATAAAAAATACCTCTTCACTCATATCGTAGTTTTAAAGAGGTCTTTATTGGGGTAAAAAAGTGCAGAATACAGTTTATAATAATTTATATTTTTTCGTCTATTTATTAAGATATTTTATAATTAATTTGTTAAAATCATTTTTATTAAAATCTAACTTCATATAATGAAACTCTAATCTTTCATGTTATTCCATTCATCTAAAATATACAAATCTACTAGAAAATAATTATATATAGTAATTGTTTTTATCATATTCCAATAATAAGTTAGTCTAACTCAACTCTAAATTTTTTTGTCATTTTTAGGTCACTTATATCTTCATATATTTTACCATCAACTGATGTATTTAGATGTTTTACTAGATTGTTATCAAAATAACAATCTAAATTTAGTCCGTTAATAGATTCAGGGTTGCAACAATATGAGGATATTCAATAAAGTTGAGTTCATGATGTCTATATTATCATTTACCGCAATATATCTAACACCTTTTTCATTAAAATATATTCCATTATGATAACCATCATCAATATAATAATCATATATTTGATATCCATTATCTTTACAATATTTTTCTAATAACATCTTTTGTGTATGAATACTAATGCAAACAAGTTTGCAATATGAATACACCCTCACTTCCATCATCTAATGATAATCTACAATAAATTGCTGTCTTATATAATTCTTTTTGTTTCATTTTACCTCCTGTAAAATAAAACATAGAACTAGACATCTATATTTTATCATATTATTAATTTTTTTGCTCATATTTTAATATTTCTATGAGTATATCTTTAATTATTTGTTTTAAGTATTCATCGTTTCTATTTACTTCAGACACAATATAAGTAACATTATTTATTTTAATTTCAACAACTTTTTCTTTACTCATAAAAATCCTCCTTCAATAGTAACGGACATTTACACATTGAAATGCGGGGGTGTTAATGAAAAAAGTTTAAAAATTTAATAAATCGGAAACTGGATAAGACGTGTAATACTTTGCATCACACGTCAAAGTTTAGTAACCAGGAAACTTAGCTTACATAATTAAAAACCACTTCATTGGCGATATCCAACAAAGTGGTTAGTGTCTAATTTCTATGTTTTAATTGTTGTTTAATTCATAATCTATTTTTCTAAATTCACTTACAATTTGGTCAATTTTAAAATAACCATTAAAAGAAAACATAATATTATTACCATCTTTTAAATTAATAATAACATATTTATTAGAATGATTTATCGATAAATTTTTAATATTACCAAACAAAATGTATCTTGTTTTCATATTTGATCTATAAGATTTATTAAACGATGATAATCCATGTCTAATTATAATTCTATCTGTTTGGAATTGAATATAGTATGTTGTACATAAGATAAAAACTATAAACATAATGCCTGTACAAATAAGCATTAAAACTTGTTTCCATCCATCCATCAAAAATACACCAAACAATACCCCAAAAGCAATTAAAATTATTAAGATAATCCATAGTTTAATTGGTCTATATTTTTTCATCTAAAAAATCCACTCCTTAATTTCATCTGACAACCATTCAAGTCCAAGACCTATAAGAATACCAGCCACTCCGCCTACAACAAATCCAACAGGTCCACCTATTGATGTTCCAATGTATGCACCTAGTTTTGCTGATCCCCACGTTATAGCTAATCCTGTGCCTAACGTATACGCTCCACTTGCAACAATATAACCCGCTGATTGTCCTTGTTGCCAGTTGTTGTATACATCTATTCCGGTTTCTACAAACACAAATGCATATCCTAGGCCTTCAACAAAATCAGCATATTTTCCTGGTATACTAGCAATGCCATCTAATTTCATCAAATCAGCTACGCCAGGATATTTAAAGGTATACCAAGCCGTCAATCCTACAATACTGGCTGAAAAACCAACATCCGCAACATCAATAGCTGTTTCAACCCAAGAAGGAACTGGTTTTAAATTAATCCAATCTTTTGGAACGTTTCCACCAAAACCACTATTACTTTGTGTGAATTTTCCACCTAAAGCTAATGAACTAACTATTGTACCACTAGATCTTCCGCCCATATTTGAACTACTATACGCAATACCAATTGGATTGTTATTCGCATAACTATATAAATTAAGACCATTAATACTAGATGGATTTAAAGTTGATACATCAGCTGGCTGAATAAATCTTCCAAGTTCAGGGCTATAATAGCAAGAGGTTATAAGAAAGAGGTTAGTCTCAACATCATGTTCTATGGTGTCCTAAGTATTAAACATCTAGGTCACCTATATTTTATAATAATTACAATGAATCATCAATAAATTTGTATTTAATGATTATTCGTCTATGTTTCTTACCGTCTTCTGTTTTTGTATAATAGCTTAATTCTATGCGTTCTATTAATGAATTAACCATATCAGATGATAATTCTACATTATCTAAGAATCTATTAAATTCATGCTTTAATTGGTCTAATCGCATTAATTTATAAGTTATATTTTCTTGCACATTTCTTAATGATTGTAGCTTTTGTTCTAATAAGTCTTGTTCTTGTTTATTTCTAAGTAACAATTCTTTATAAGTTCTTTCATTAATTAAATCACTTGCATAATCTTCATATAACTTAGAAGCTATCTTAATTAAAGTATTAATTCTAGATTCTGTTTTCTTAATTTCAGAAGATTTATCCTTGGATTCTTCTTTCTTTAGTTTACTAACAAATGTTTCGAATGCTTTTTCGTTATGTTTAAGCTTATTCATTAAATCAAATATTTCTTTTTCAATAACACTTTTTATTTGGCTATATTGAATAATATTTGATCTAGGGCATTCATGAGGGTTATTCTCATGATTTGCACATTTATAAAATGTGTCTTTTTTATTATTTCTTACTTTATGAGCAATAGCCATTCTTTTACCACATTCACAAAATAAGATTGATTTAAATAAGTTTTCATGTTCATGATGTGCTGGATAGTGTCTTGCACTTAAAACAGTTTGTACTGTTTCAAATGTTTCTTCACTAATAATAGCTTCATGAGTGTTTTTAACTACAATATGTTCACTATCAGGAACTTTAACTCTTCTTTTAGTTTTATAGTTTTCAACTTTATATTTACCATTTTCCATATGTCCACAGTAAACCATATCAGTTAATATCTTTCTTACAGTTACTGCTTTCCATTTATAATGGTTAGTTCCTTGAAGTTTAGCAAATCTAGTTGAACCTTTTAAAGTCTTATAAGCTGCAGGATTTAGTATTCCTTTTTCTTCTAAAACTTTTGCAATAGTAGGTGCACCTTTCCCATTAACACACATATTAAATATTAATTCAACAACGTGTCTTACATCTTCATCTACTATTAAATGATTTTTGTTTGTAGGATCTTTTATATATCCATAAGGTGTTTGAGCAGATATAAATAATCCATTTAATGCTCTTTGTCTTTTCGCAGATTTAAATTTTCTTGATAAATCTTTAGCATACATATCATTTAAGATATTTTTAAATGGTGCGATATCATTATTATCTATCAATGTATCTACACCATCATTAACTGCGATATATCTTACATTATGTATAGGAAAGTATTGTTCAGTATAATATCCAGTTTGTAAGTAATCTCTACCTAACCTAGATAAGTCTTTAGTAATAACTAAATTAATCTTTCCTGATTCAATATCTGCGATCAATCTTTTAAATGCTGGTCTATCAAAATTTAATCCTGAATAACCATCATCTATATATACTTCTTTAATAGTAAAGTTGTTATCACGACAATATTTTTCTAGCATCATTTTTTGTGTTTGAATACTACCTGATTCTCCTAGTGAACCGTCATCTAAAGAAAGTCTACAATAAATAGCAGTCTTATACAAAATAGATTCTATCATATCATCGCCTCCTTACCATTACATTTTTAAGCTGGGTATCCCAGTTAAAACAGGTGACGTGCAAAACTATGTGATGTAGAGTGAAGCACGTCTTATCCTGTTTACAATTTTATTTATTTTTTAATATTTTAATTATTTTTTTTATTTGTGATTTAGAATATATAGAAACATAAATATATTTATCGCTATTAGAATTATTCAAACTAACTTTAATATATCTATTAGAAAAATGACAATACCCAATAAATTTAGTTTTTTGTTCTTTTGTAAGTTTTACTATCTCTACACTTTTAACTTCATCAATATCGATTTCACTATTCCACAAAATCAAACTTCGTTTTTTTTGATAAAATCTATTTGTTGCTAATAAAGGAAAATCATAAACTTTTATTCTATTGTTATTGATAACTAAATGATAAGGAATAGAGAATAATTTTATTAGCAGAGCAACAATAACTACAATACAAGCGTATGCTATTATAACAATTAGTGTATTATCAATATAATTTAACAATAATATTAGCTGAAATAATACCAAAACAATTATTAATAACGTATAGATTATTCTTTCTTTTATAGAATAAATTTTTTTCATAAATCCTCCACAATAATTTTATGATATCCATTCTAGGAACCATTCAACTCCATCTTCGATATGGCCCGCAATTGATTTACCATTAATTTCTGTATAAAAGATACCGTTAATAACAATACCTACAACTACACCAGCAGCAGTTCCAATTAAAAAGCCAGGAACGCCTCCAATATAGCCACCAATTGCAGCTCCTACTTTTGCTGATGCCCATACGTTGAATGCACCAACCCCAGCAGTAACCATACCACTAGCTGTAGTTTTTTGCCATGAATCTCCAGCCTTAATATGTCCAGCAACATCTGTATATGTATCATATGCTACCAGTCCATAACTTACTGCAGAAGCAATTTTAGTCATTGGAGATTTCAAATTACTTAATACTTGATGCTCTGATAATCCCCAAGCAGAATACCAAAATTCATAAAATTCTGGATTATTCATTGTCCATTTAAGCACACTGAATGCTCCTGCCATACTTGCAGTTAAGTCTATCCCTAATGAAACCCAGTTTTGAGATGGAAATTTTATAGACAAACCTGCTGAACCAGATAAATGACCTCCAACACTAGTTAATCCACCTAACGCTAATGAACTTACCATTCCACCAGTAGCACCAAAGGCAGCACTAGAACCACTATATGCTATACCAACTGGATTGTTATTAGCATAAGCATATAAATTTAAACCATTGATAGAACGTGGATTTAAACTTGATACATCAGCTGGTTGAATGAATCTACAAAGATCAGGACTATAGTATCTTTGTCCCACCATTGAAAGTCCAGTTTCGACTGGACTATCCTATTGCAACTCCAATCAACTCTTTACTATTACACCTAATTATACCACAAGTTATCTTAAATCCATATTAATTTGATATAGAATCATCGATGAACTTGTAATATATTTTGATAGTCCTTGGATTATCTCTATATCCAACTTCTATCCTAGATATTAACGAATGAACTATTAGAGAATTAAGTTCTTTAAACTCTAAAAATTCATTTACTTTTTCTTTTAATAATTTGTATTGTAGACTCTTCTTCTTGTTTTAAATTTTAAAGTGTTTCTATTTCACTTGTTATCTTCTTTTGTTCTTCTTGATATTCTTTAATCATTTTAGATGAAGTATCACTATCAATTATTTCATTTAAAGCATCATCATATACTTTCTTAGTTAACTGATATAACTTGTCTTTTCTAGCTTCTAACTTAGCAATCTTAGATTCAATATTAACACCAGATGATTCTTTCTTTTTTCTTTCAATTAGTTTAGTTAAAAACTCATCTCTATTAATATTACTAACTAAATATCTTAACTCTTGTTCAACAATTGATTTAATTTGTCTATGAAGTAATGTGTTAGGTCTAGGACAATAATCTTTGTTTCTCATATAAGTTGTACATTTATAAGTATGACTTACTGTTCCATATTTTCTTTTTTGATAAACTAAAGCCATTCTATTACCACAATGAGCACAATAAATAATTCCTTTAAATAAGTTTTCATGATTATGTACCCAAGGATGAGTACGAGCTGCTATCATTGATTGAACTGAATCATAATCTTCTTGAGATATAATTGCTTCATGAGTATTTTTAACTATTAGATGTCTTTCTTTAGGTACAGGAACACATTTCTTTGTTTTATAGTTAATTACTTCATACTTATTAGATTCAATATGACCTAAATATACTACATCTCCAAGTATCTTTCTTACTGTTACATAAGTCCAACCTTTATTTTTAAATCTAGCAAACCTAATATTGCCTTTCATTCGTTTATAATAACCTGGAGTATAAATTCCTCTTTCAGTTAAAATAGACGCAATTTTAGGGCAACCATGACCTTCTAACGCTAATCTGAATATTAGTTCAATAACTGGTCTAACTTCTTCATCCACGATTAGATGATTATTATTCTCAGGATCTTTTTTATATCCATAAAGTACTTGAGTTGTAGTATATAATCCTCTTTGATTTCTACTTTTCTTAGTTGCTTTTACTTTTCTAGATAAGTCTTTAGAATACATATCATTTAAGATGTTTTTAAATGGTGCGATATCATTGTTATCATTAATGGTATCTATACCATCATTAATAGCAATATATCTAACTCCTACATCTTTAAAGTAATGTTCTGTATAATAGCCAGTTTCAATATAATTTCTTCCAAGTCTTGATAAATCTTTAGTAATAACTAAATTAACTTTACCATTATCAATATCTTGTAACATTCTTTGAAATCCTGGTCTATTAAAGTTAAGACCCGAATATCCATCATCTACATAAACATCATAAATCTTAAAACCATGTATTTTAGCATATTCTTCTAAAATAATCTTTTGTGTTTGAATACTTCCTGATTCTCCTATACTTCCATCATCTAAAGATAGTCTACAATATAAAGCTGTGTTGTAAATTTTATTATCTTTCAAATTAACCTCCTATTCCAACACAAACTTGCATCATGATGATACCACAAGTTTATGTTTACATCCATCTATTTGTTTATTTATTTTGTAAGCTGGGTATCCCAGTTACAACACTTTGGCGATTCACTTATGATGCAAAGTGAAGCACGCCTTATCCTGTTTACAAAAAAGTTATGTTTTAATACCTTTATCTAATTTCTATTACCACCATTTACACCTCCAGTTTCTTTAGTTGAATAACTATTCTCTTCAATAGTTACGGACATTTGAACTCCTAAATTACCACCTTTTTTGAAAAATAATTTATACACTTCTAATAGTAATGGGAATTTTTAGCTATCATTGAGGACCCTTTAGTTAAAAATAAATAAAAAAATAATTTAATCGCTTCTACTATTACAGGAGATTTCAAAGTCCATTTGAGGGGGTATTCCTGAAATTTTCTTTAAATATTTATTTGTCCCTCTAATAGTACTGGAGATTTCAACAACGTTTTGATGGGGTGGTTACTTTAAAAAGTTAAAAATTTTATTTTAAACGAAAAAAAGAGTGCAACTATCTGTTAAGACAATCACACTCTTGCAAGTTTGTGTTAATTAAATTATATTAATAAATTTTTAATTCACTATTTGTTTTTTTTGATATCTCTTTTATATCTCTAATATCTAAATATCCAATAAACTTTGTTTGTTCTTCTCCATTTACATTATATGTTAAATATACACATTTAGGAAAAATATACGAAAACAGCATTAACCAACCTTTAATTGAATTTATTCTATAATATTCAAATCTAACTATTTCTTCAAATTGAACTTCTAATTTAATTTTACCGTTAAAGGAATCATAAAATTCTAATTCTATCTCATGGTCTTTAAGTAAAAGATAATGGTTTTTCCTTTTAGAAAGTTTCCATAAAATACTAACTATTATTAAATAGACTCCAATAATTATCGATAATATAACCAGTAATTCAATTTTATTTAGCAATATATTGGCAATAACTAATCCAATAATACATGGAATAAATGGTATTCCAAACAAAATCATTGCTGGTTTAAATTGTTTTTGTTCAAGATAATACATTAATATCTCTCCTTAAGTTTTTGTTTAATATAAGCAAGAATAATCTTTATTGGATAAACTCCAAAGTATGCTGCACCAAGATGATACAACGCAAAGTTTTTAAATGAAAATTTAGCTCCTGGAACTTTAACTCCCATAATTCCACCAACCATTGCTCCTGTAAATGTTAGCATACCACTAATTGCATTAGAACCCGCTTCAATAAACATGTCTGCCCATTCAAATTCTTCTTGATCACTAATTCCTGTTCTAACTGCATAACCTAATCCACCAGTTACAAATGCTACACCTACACCCATAGCTAAAGCAGTACCTCCTGAAATTGCTGTTCCTCCAATACTCAAAGCTGTGCCTGTTGATAATGCTACACCCAAACCAGCGCCAAGCACTGAGCATAAACCAATGCCAGCTCCCGCTATTCCTCCACCTAAAGTATTTCCTATATATGACAATAAAGTTACATCACCATCAAATAGTTTTCCATTTTCTAGGTCTTTAGCAACAGTTGCACCTAAGCCAATAGTTGCTCCTATGGCCGCTCCAATTCCAATCGCAGCCCATATCATAGTTGATGTAATAACAAAGTGCCCACTAGGATCAGCAAACATAATCGGATTATTCATACAGTAGCAATATAGATTCAATCCATTAACTGATTCAGGGTCTAAATATTCAATACTATCTGGACTTATGAACCTGCAAAGTTCAGGTGAATAATATCTAGAGTTGCAATAGAAAAGCTGAGTTTCGACGTCATAATCTTGATTATCCTTAAATATTACCTAACAAATAAATCGATAGATAATATTAATTTCTTTTATTTTCTTATTATTAATCGTATTGACATCAATTTCAATATGATCAATAAGTGAATGTACAATCTCATTTGTAAGTTCAGTGAAGTTTAGATATTTATCAGCTACTTGTCTAAACTCCTTTATTCTTTCAAATTGCGTTTTGTACTTGTTAGATTTTGTCGTTAAGTCTTCTAACCTACTAATTAATTCTTTTTGTTCTTTTTGAAAATCAGTAAGTAAGATTTGATAGTTATCATCTGCAATTCTTCCACATACATTATCTTCATATAACTTCTTCATTGATTTAGTTATAACATTTAATCTTGATTCAATTTTACTTTTTTGAACATCTAATTGTTTACTTTCACTATCTATATCAATACTAGAAATAATATCTTCAATAAAGGCATCACCTTTATTTTTTATTGATTCCATTAATGATCTTAATCTAGAAGTTACTATTTCTTCTAAATCTTTATAAGTAATAACTACACTTTCATGAATATCTTTATCTCCTAAGTATCTTCCCATACAAGCATACTTATAAACTCTTATTCCTGATTTATTTCTTTTGTTGTAACAAAATGTTAATGTTCTTCCACATTTCTTACATTTAACTATACTTTTGAATAAATTAGGATTTGTATAATTATTTTCGTATTTTCTATTACTAATCATTAATTGAACTTTTTCAAAATCATCTCTAGATATGATAGGTTCATGTGTATCTTTAACAATTATTCTTTCGTGTTCTGGAACTCTTGTCCTTTTCTTTGTCTTATAGTTTTTTACTTCATATTTATGATTAACCATATCACCAACATAAACTCTATCTTTTAAGATTTTGTTTACTGTGTTAGTATTCCATAACCTTACATCATAATTTCTTCGTGATGATTTAGTTGATTCTAATAAGTTAATAAATCGTTGTTCACCAGAACTTGCTTTATATGCCCCAGGAGTAGGTATTCCTCTTCTATTGAGTTCGTTACAAATACTTTTACTTCCTAGATTCATTAAAGATAGTTCAAATATTAACTTAATATTATCTTTTACTTCTTCATCAACTATTAATTGAGTTTTGTTGTTTGGATTTACTTTATAACCATAAGGTGTTTGACAAGAGATATAATAGCCTTTGTACATTCTTTGTCTTTTGGCAGTTTTAACTTTTCTTGATATGTCTTTAGCATACATATCATTTAAGATGTTTTTAAATGGAGCAATATCGTTATTATCATACAAAGTATCAATATTATCATTAACACTAATATATCTTACATTATGTTCTGGAAAGTATATTTCAGTATAATATCCAGTCATAATATAATCTCTACCAAGTCTAGATAAATCTTTAGTTACAACAATATCAATCTTACCATTTTCAATATCTTGAATCAGCCTCTCAAATCCTGGTCTATTATAATTTAAGCCAGTATAACCATCATCAACATAGATATCATATAATACAAAGTTATTATCTTTTACAAATTGTTCAAGCATCATTTTCTGTGTTTGAATACTAGATGAATCACCAACCATTCCGTCATCTTGCGATAAACGCCAATATATCGCAGTCTTATTTAGTTTAGTTTCTTTCATTTTCCTCCTATAACTAAATGGACTATTTTGACACTACTATTATACCATAGGTGCTATTATTTAGTCCATCATTTGCATTAAGTTAGACCTTGCAAATTAGGTCAATTTGTTTATATCTACTCTTATTAACTTTTGTATTATTTCTGACATCGTTCTATTTTTATTAAATGACTCTTTAATGACATAAGTATCTTTACCTACATTCATTACAATTCCTTCTTCTAGATTATGTTTTATTAAAATGATCTTGTCACATAATTTAAAATATTCATTTATATAATAATTACTTGTTAATTCTCTATCAGTTAACTCTTCATTAACTATTACTAATTCATTATTTATTTCTTTAATTTTTAATCCTATAATCATCTCTCCTTTCATTAATGTAAGCTGGGTATCCCAGTTACTAAACATAGGCGAAATTCACTATGTGTTGCAGAGTGAAGCACGCCTTATCCTGTTTACGAAAATGGTATATTTTTATGAGTTTGGTTACTTTTAGTTACTTTTAAATCTAACTGGCAATTCATCTAATAATCCACTTTCTAATTCCTTTTTACTAATTCTTTCTTTTAAACATATTGCACATAATAATTGGTATATTGATCCTAAAACTTTATTATAATGTTCAGTTAATGAATCAATCTTTTTATTAAGTTTTGCTACTGTTCCTCTAGTAGTCATAAATTCATCTTTTACTAATTGTTTTAAATTATCAAATAGTTTATTAATAACCTCATGATGATCATCAATAAATAAATCTTTGACTTCATCAATTTTATTAGATAATTCATCTAACTTAATTAATGATTCGTTTTCTTTTATATACACATTTCTTTCTTGATTCTTTTTAGTTTCTAATCCTAGCATTATTAATCCTCTTAAATAATCACTTTTATTAGTTAAACCTAAACTTTCAAAATCTTCATTTAATGCATCTACATCTTCTTTCTTGTTAATGTACAGTTGTGTACTATGAAAATCTACTTTTCTTTTTTTCTCTATAACAATCATCTCCTTTTCTTTGTAGATTTAATAAATACAAGCACACTTATATATATATTAATTGTGTCTGTAATAAGAGCTTATAGATAAGCTCTATAAAAAATAAGAACAATAACCAAAAGTAACTAATTTAAATGAATGTAATCAACTCCTTTCTAATTAATTTTTAATTACTCCTTCAATAGTAACGGACATTTAGAAGGCAAAGTGTCGGGGTGAAATTAATAATATTTGTTAAATTAATTAATATCCCTCTAATAGTACTGGAAAGTTACATATGCTTTTGTGTACCTGTTTTTTTAAAATTAATAAAAAAAGCATAAAAAAAAGAACCTTTCGGTTCCAAAGTGAAATATAATGTTTTTAATTGGATATATTATCAAAACTCTCACATTATATATATATATTTAAATTAAAGAAATCGATAAATAGGAATTAAGTAATTCATTTGAAATCGTATCAAACAAAATTAATTCATATTTATTTCGAATTTAAAAAATACATTTTGATATAGAAATTTACTAGATGGATTAATAAATTTGCTATCCATATTGCATACCATCATTTCAAAATTACCATCAGACACTCCATATCCGATTCCAGAAACCCAAGATAATTCAATAAACATTGCCTTCCTGGTTTTAAGGTAATTATGTGTTGGTAAAGAAGATATTTCACCATTATTTAAAATGAAATATATAGGGATTCGAGCATGTCCAATGTCTGGATTATTTCTTAAATAATATTCTTTGACATCATCAAAATCTAAATTCATTTCAAATAAATATTCATAATATGAAATTCCAATTTCTGTATTTTCCTTATGAAGTAATTTTTGATTAAAAGAATAGTTAGATTTTACTTCATTTGTTTCCTCATCAAAATAATAATATAAAACAGAATCTTTTTCATAATCAGGATTATTATTTAAACCAATCGCTTCAAAATCAATATAAAAACCTAAAGTGCTATTACTAATTGGCTCTATTAACTCAATCGAATCAATTTCCAAAAACTCATCAATAATTATATTATATCCATTTATTTTTTTATATAAATCATAAGTTATTTTACATTCATTAAAAGAATCATAAAAAATAGTATCAGGTTGATATTTGACGCTTTCTCCATTTATAAATAATGGGGATTCTTCGTTTAATTCTATCATCGACCCGTCTTCTAATACAATATTGTTATAGCCATATTTCATGGAATACCTTGTGCTTATTTTTGTCGCTTGTGGCACCGTAGTAATAGAACAAAAAGGAAGTATTGAGATACTAACTAACAATACAGATAAAATGAGTGTCAAAAATAAAATAATTTTCTTTTTATTTTTTTCCTTTTTACTAACAATTCCATATATGTTTTTTAATTCTTCTTTTGTCATTAAATCATCAAATTCTAAATTATATAGTTTTAAAATGTTGTTTAAATCATCTAATGTAGGATACGATCTACCTTGTTCCCATTTAGCAATTAAACTACGAGAGACATGCAATTGTTTAGCTATACTTTCTTGGGTATGTGAATTTTGTTTTCTTAATTCGATTAACTTTTCATTAAACATTAAATTTCACCTCACATAAATTATATATCACTAAACTACAAGAGCAATGATACTTTTTGATACTTTTATCTAGAAAAGACTTTTAGTTCAAAACGTTTTGCAATTCTTTATTGACTTATAATATAATCCACATTTATTATAGTCGACTCTTTGTTATCGTAATTATATCATTTTTTTGCATAATAATCTATTAAATAGAAAAGCGAACCTACAATTAAGCAGATTCGCTAAATACTATATATTGATAATTTGCGTCAAAAGTCCATTAGCTTTTTCATATTTTTTTATTATTAAGAAAATAATTTAACTAATATAGAAATAAGTAAAACTATACCATTAATTAGTAATAATAAATATAAGAATCTTTTATTATGATAATAACTAACTTTAGCATGTTTACATTTTCTTCTTATCAGATGTACCATAATGATTGATGGATTATTAATAGATAATAGTTGTTTATAATCTTTATCAAATAACACCAATTGTGATGGTTTAGTGTTAAATTTAGTTAAATCACCATAATCATATGTAATACCCTTTATTTCATCATAATTTATTTCCTTATTTTGTGTTTTAGTCTTAATAACTAAACATTCAGAATTTACATAGTATTTTGTTTTAATAAATATTTGTGCAATAAAAGAAATTATAATTAGAATAACATTTATTATTAATATAAAATATGGAACTATCAATAGTGTAGAAAATATTTCATCTATCTTATCCATCATAAAGAATAAATAGATCATAAATATCATTGGTATTAAACTTATTAAACATTCTGTAATAACACAAGCCAATGTTATAGTTATATTTCTTTTAAATCCCATTTTTATATCTCCTTTCTTTTTGTACTAATCCCAAAAGATTAACCAATCTACAAAGTCATTTAAATGCCCTTCTATTGTATTTCCACCGATTTCTAATTTAGTAAACAAGTGGTTGATTGCAATACCTGCAACAACAGCTATAACTGCCCCTCCTACAATAATTACACCACCAGGTATAGCTAATGAAGAGGCAGCTAAAGCTCCCATAGCAGCCGTAGCAATAGCCGTTGAAGCGTACATACCACCAATACTAATACCAGCATTAATTAATCCACCAGCAATAGAACTACTTAAACTTGCACCTGATGCATATTTTTCATAGCCAGCTATTACGCCACCAGCAATAGAAAGTCCCCAACCAATTCCAGTTGCAACTTTAGATAAGGCTCCAGGTAATTCCGTTACGCCATCTAATCTCATCAAATCCCATAAATCTGTAAATTGTAAACAAGCAATCGCACTTCTTATAGGATTAATCATTGTAAATCCATGATCTAAACCTGTTGATAATGTTCCTAACCACCCTGGTACAGAAGGTAAATTTCTTGATGGAGATGATGATCCTCCAACTCCACTACCAGAGATTGCTCCTCCGCTAACCGATGAACCAATAGAACTTACCATTCCACCTCCAATAATTCCAGCACTAGCCAGTGTTGTATTATAGTGAATACTAATAGGATTGTTATTTGCATAACTATATAAATTTAACCCATTAATACTTGATGGATTTAAAGTTGATACATCTGCTGGTTGGATGAATCTTCCTAATTCAGGGCTATAATACCTTGAGGATAACCAAAAATAACCCGTTTCCACATCATAATAATATCCTTTATACCTTATTGGATTGATATTACCAATAAAATCTTTTGCTTTATTTTCTTCTTTATTTTTATCTAATACTTTATGATTACCATAAGCATCATATACATAGCTTGCTACTCTAGTTCCATAATAATCTCCCATTTCATATAAGCCTACTATATTATGTTCTAAATCTTTTTCATATATATAATATCTTCTTATATTTTTTTGTTTAATCTCAAATCCTATTATTTCTTCTCCTGTATATATATATTTTATTCTATATTCTTCTTCATTATTTCTTATCTTCGTTTCACTTATTATCCTTGTTCCTTCTACTTCATATTTCGTGCTTTCTGCTTTTCTTATTTCTTTCTTTTCTATCCTTACATTATTGCTATCATATATATACTCTATCTTTTTTTCTTTATCTTCAATACTTTCTAATAATCTTCCTCTTTTCCATCTTAATTCTTTATCTTCATATTGTATTAAGTTTAATCCCTCATCGTATGTAAAATTTTTTGTTTCATTATTTATTTTGATTCCTTTTAAAAGATCTATATATGGCATTTCATAAAGATATTCTATGTCTTCTTCTAATTCATAATTTAAATTATATCTTTTTTTTCTTAACAGATTCCCTCCAAAATTATTTACATCTTCATACCCATATGTTATTACTTGTCCCATTTCTTTATTATACTCTTGTTTTAATGTACCTGCTAAATTATTGTACTCATATTCTTTTTTTATTTTGTTTTCTTTATCTCTTATTTCTACTATTTGTCCACTATTTGCATAAGTTACTTTCTCTTCTTCTTTATTAAATGGTTGTTTTTTCTTATTTGCTAAATTATTATATTGTAATTTATTAGTGCCACCTCCTACATATATGTATTCTTCTTTGCATTCTTCTAATTTTTGATATGATGGCTCAATTTCATAGTTATTTATTCTTGATGCGAAATATATTTTTCCTTCTAGTTGTCCTATCTCATTTCTTTCATAACATATTTTCAATTCTAAATGGTTTTCTTCTTTTTCTTTTAAATGAATGCTTTCTCTTCCTATACTTTGCCACTGATCATAATAGTATTCTTTTTCCTCTGTTTCACTTATACTTCTTACTAATAGATCATTTTTATATATATTTTCTTTTTCTTTTATCTTATTGCCTTCTAAATCTTTATAAATTACCTTTGTCAATTGTTTTTTGTTATTATAGTAATATTCTTCTTTAATATTTGTTATATAATCTATTTTCTTTCTCAATAGTGATGTTCTTGCTATTATTATCCTGCTATCTAATGGATCTTCTATCTCATATATTGTTTCTATTTCTGTTTGATTTTCTTTTTTTATTTCTTCTTCTCCATATATATAATATCCTATATTTTTCCACTCATTATTTTCATATTCTTTTGTTATAATTAATCTTTGATATTTATCATATATGTATGCTACTTTTTGTAAATTTCCATATTCAATTGTTATTCCTACATTATCCTTTCCTACCTCAAATTCACATTCATCTGTGTCATAATAAATTTTATATTCTTCTATTAATACCTTTTTACTGCTATTTGTCAAATATATTTTCTTTAATCTTTCTTCTTCATCATATTCATATTCATAATTTGTTGATATCCGGTTTTGTCCTACATATTTTATTAAATCTTCTTCATATGTAATTCTGTTTTCTAACCACATATCTTCAGTTGTTTGTCTTAAACTTGTTATCCTATTTTTATACTGGTCATATTCATATTCTATAACATTACCTATTATTGGTTTATATGTTAACATATTCCCCATTTCATCATAGGTCATATTTATTTCATCATCTAAATGATTATTAGATTTATTTACGATTTTTATTACATAATTATTTTGACTATCATATGTATACCTTATATCTTGTGATAAATCTGACAACTCACCTTCTATTACTTTGCTTCCACTTTTTATTCCTATTAAATTATCATTTTCATCATATTCATATCTTGTAATTACTCTTCTATTATAACTATATTCATAACTTTCTAATGGTCTATTATATTTATCATTTTCTATTTGTGTAAATATATATGTTTCTTCATCTGAAAAAATATCACTTTCATTTATGACATTTGCATATGTTTTTACTAACATTGTTTTTACTGAATTATTATTTATTATTTTATTTGACGGTGCATAGATTGTATAATTATCTATTCCATTTAATATATTATAATCTATTACTTCTAATCCTTCTAAACTTACATAGTTGTCTTCCCCATATTTAATTTTTATACTCGTTCTCTTATAATTTGTTATTACTCTCTTAAATCCATTATACCAAAATGTATTTTCATAATTATTATAGTTTTTTATATTTTCTATTAATTCTTCTTTGCTTAAGTCGATATCTCCTTCTATTATTCTTTCATGATTAAGCTCATCTTTATACTTGATTGCTACTGGCTTTCTTATTGCATATATGGTTATTTCTGGCCTATCTATATAATAGTAATTATTTACTATTGGATTATTTATTTTCTCCATTATAAATGTGGATTCAATCTTTTTATTAATAAAACATATTGGCAAAGTTTTGGTCTTTTGCGTTATTATTAATTTTGTTATATTGACACTAAACATTTTATATGTATACACTTCTACTTTTATTTTTTCAATATTTTCTTCTAATGCGACTTCTTTTCCATATTCTTGCTTTTTATCTATTTGTGTTACATCTAGGGGAAATTCTTCTATCTTTTTACTTTTACCTTCCTTTGTTATTCCCCATATTGTTATTTTGATTTCTTGATCGGTTGCTAAATGTATGCTAGATCCATATGGTATTATCCCTTCTATCCTTATAATGTAATTACCCGCTTCTAAACTCTTATTACATTCTTCTTCATAATAATTGGTTATATTTGCATTTTCTGGTTCATAGTTTATTTGTATAGCTTTTGTTATTACATTTACTTTGATTAACTCAACTTCATATTTTAATTCTTTTGTATATTCACTTCTCCTATCTTCTTCTTCTCCATAATATTTTGTCTCGTTTCCTACCAATACTACTTCTGCTCTTTTATAATAATCTCCTTTTTCATTAAAATAATATTTATCTTTTGTACTAATTTCTTTTCCTTTTTCTATACGACTCTTTGTAATATAGGCACTTCCATCATAATTTTCATAATATCTTTCATTTTTTAAAACCCCTTTTACATATTTTCCAATGACGGTCACATCCATTGATGCTCTTGTTATCCTATATTCTTTATCTCCTTCAATTATTCTTGATAAAAGTTTTCCATTATATCTGTATTCACTCTTGCTTCCATCAATATCTATAACCTGTTGTATTTCTCCATTTTCTATCCTTATTGTTACTTTCTGTCCATCGCTTCTTGTGATGTTTATTTGCTTTTCTTTATATTCTATTGTTAGTTGCCTTTTACTTGAATCTTTAATTCTTGTTATCACTTTACCATAGTTTTGCTTTTCTTCATATGTAATAAATAAACTTTTTTCTCCACTATATATTGCTTCTAAATATCCTTCTTTATTAAAAATATATTCTTGATTCTCTCTCCCTTTTATTTTTATCTTGTTTTCTTCTACTTCTAATATGTAACCCGTCCCTTTTTCTTCTACATATAAATTATCTTTTTCTTTGATAAAATAGTATCTTTGTCCTTCGCCATTTAAATATAAATATTTTTCTTCTTCTTTTGCTTTTATTACCCTTTGTTGGTAATTTAAACTCCATCCATATGGTAATTTATAATAATTATCTTCATATTCATAATTAATATCACTTATACTTCCATCATATATAAGTTTGAGATTAGCAGATAATTCTTTGCCTTTATAGTTTATCAATCTATTTTCTACTATTACTTTTAGATGAAACATATTTTCATATATTGTATTTTTCTTTAATATTATTTCATCATATTTTATCTTTTTTGGAAATCTATTATTTATATAATATTCTCTTGTTACTTCTATCTTTTTATTTTCTTTCTTGATATCTATTTCTAATTCATATTCTTCACTTTCTTCTATCTTTTTATCGATTATAAAATAATACTCTTTGTTTGGCTCATCTAGATTTCTTACTAAATTTATATATCTTACATATACCTCTTTTTCTTCTTCATACTCTTTTCTTGCATAAATATCTTTTATATATCTTCTACTTTCTATTCTAAATTCTTCCCATTTATCTATTTCATATAATTGATATATTTCTTCACTTGTTCCTTCTTGACACATTCTTATCTCAAATTCTGATAGTCCTGAAAAATAAAAAACTCCTTGGGTTTTTATTTTAATCCCTATTGCTTTTTTGGATTCTCCTTTATTGGTTAGAACCACTTTTTCTGTTGCTTTTTTTGCTTCTTTTCCTTCTTCTAATTGATATATTTCAACATTATATCCATATTTCTTATCTTCTAATTCTTTACTTCCTATAATCTTTGTTTCATTCATTATTTTTTCTTTCCTTTCTTACTTCATTATACCTTTTATTTTTGTCGAATTATTGTTTTTTTTGTAAATAAAAAACATATAAGATAAACTTATATGCTTTTAATAATAAAGCTTGCCTCCAATTGCAAATTCATCGGTATAAAATCCAAATAGTTCTGATATAGTTACAAAAACATATCCCTCATTTTTTAAATCATTTACAATTGTTGTGATCGCTTCTTTATTATAATTTTTAAAATCATGAAATAGTAAGATACCATTTTCTTTTATCTCATGTTTTAATTTTTCAATTATTATTTTACTATCAAAACACTGCCAATCCAAAGAATCAGCATTCCATAAAATTGCGGGCATATCAATACGCTTTAGAATTTCTTTGTTAACTGATCCATATGGAAAACGAAATACACGTGGATAATGTAGAATTGTTTTATAAATAATTTGTTGCGTTTTTTCTATTTCTGCTAAGCCTTCTTTAATAGTTATTTTTTTGAAATCTGGATGACTATATGAATGATTTCCTATTTCATGCCCATGTGCATATATATATTTTAATTCATCCTTATATTTTGAAACATTGCACCCTAGAATAAAAAAGGTTGCGACAACATTTAATTCTTCTAATAAATCTACCAATTCTTTACTTTTATTACTAGGACCATCATCAAAGGTTAAGGCTATCTTTTTATTTTTAAGATTTAAATTATTTTGTTCTTCTATAATTAAATTACTATCCATATCAAATACAACTTCCTTAATCGTATTATTTGTAATAACTGAAGATAAGTATACATGAAGTTTTGAATCAATAATCATACTTTGTAAAAAGCCAATATCTTTTTCTGTTAAAACATAATCATTTGTTAGTATTTGATTTATTTTTTCAATCAATGGTTGAGCATTAAACTCGATTTGTTTATTTGTCTTAAGATCAAAATTATATGTTTTAATTATTTGATTATCCAAATAATAATAATTAAAAATATAACTAGCATATTGATTATTTAAATAACTATCATATGTAATATTGACTTCGCTATTATAATTTTCTTTAATAATATCATAAGTATTTTTAATATTCACCAATAATATTTGATCAATTTCATCATTAATACTTGGATATTTCACCTCTTTTGTTTCATCAATTATAAATTGTTTTTCCGTCAAATTATATTTGGGAATATCTTTATTTTTTTTCTTACAGGAAGTAAAGGATAAAAATAATAGTAAAGAAAACAGTAATATAAATATTTTTTTCATATAAATATTTTTTACTATTTATCTTTAAATATAGCAAGTAAAATAAAGCAATATGACATTTTATGTCATTTCTAATTTTTTCAAAATTTTTAATATTATTTATAGTTTATACTTATTATTCAAAAATATATAACAAACATAATTAGTAATTTTTGATATTCAAATTTATAAAATTATTTTTTAATTAAATTATTAAAAAAGATGTAATTACTAATAATAGTAAATACATCTTTTTGATTAACTATTTTTTTTAATTATCCAAGCGTTTTGAAATCCGTTTCTACTTCATACATCACAACACCACGATAATTTCTAGCTACTAATTTTATATGATAATCACTATTTGCAGCCAAAGATAATAACTTATAAGAAGTAATGGGTGTTGATGAATTATCTAAATAACTAATAATATCGACCATTTCACCATTGACATAAACAGCATAATCCTTAATAGTATAATTGAGACTCATATCAGCAGCCTCAAAAGACAAATCCGCTGTCGTAGATGTAATATTTGTTACTTCAAGATGAATATTAGGACCTAGTTTCAACGTTTTTTCAAGTTCATAAGTGGTTTCATCAGCAAAAACAATTATAATTTTAAAATGATAATCGTAGAACTTATCAATATTTTTAATCACAAGTTTGGTATATGAAGAAGTTGGAAAAACCACATTTGTATTAATTTGACCTCGAATTGTTTCAGTAACTTTTACTTCTTTCACGTTACCATAAAATTTATCAGAAAAATTTAAAACATACGTACGATTTTCTTCATTATATACTCCGTTAACCGCATCAATTAAATTTTCTTTGGTTTCTGTTGTGATAGGCTTATTTCTTTTAGATACTATTGTTCTAGTTGAAACAATCGCTCCTAATTCATTTACTCTTTTAATCGTAATTGTTCCTTCATGGGTTTCTACTAAATACCCTGTAGCAAGATTAGAATCACTTCTACTCTTAACTCCACCAAAAGAAAGGGTCATATAATTTACACCAAGTCCATCATCTAAAGAATCAGCCCCTTCATAATAATCAGGACGATAGCGATCACCATGATAATGTCCAGCAATTACTAAATCAACGCAATATTTCTCAAAAATGCCAAGTAAAACCTCATCACGATCCTTATTTCCTGATTCACTATTTTCATAATAGACTGGAGTATGCATCATAACAAAACTATACCTATATTCTACTGTTGATAACACTTCTTCAAGCCACACAAGCATTTCATTTCTACCTTCTGATTTTTCATTATCAATAGTAATAAACAAAATATCATTATAAACAAAATAAGCACTAAGCCCTAACTGTGTAGAAGGACCATTATTGACAGTTGCATAATGAGCTTTTTGGTATCTACCGTCTGATTGTCCAGTCCCTTTAATATAATATTCATGATTTCCAGCAACTCCAACTCGAGGTAAAAATTTTAAGCTATTTGATTCTTTGAAAAAAACATCCCATGTTTTAGCACTACCACCAACATCAATCACATCACCAGCTGTTGCGACAAAACCAACATTTGGATTCATTTCAATCATTTTTTGCATTATATCTTCACTAATTTCCGAACCATGTGATTCATAACTGCCATCGTCATTATTTTTATAATAATAATGAATATCTGCCATCATAATAAAAGCTGAATCAGAACCATCATCTTTAGCAGTTTTAAAATGGTAAATTTCACTATATGTATGATTACCTAAATGAATACGATATATATATTCAGTATCAGGTTCTAAACCTTTTATTGATACCCTTATTACATTTCTTGGTATAAAAGTGCTTTCAACAATATCAGTTCCTTCTGTAAAATAATATCCAGTACCAGTAATTGTCGTTACATTAGTAAAAGTAGTATCACTAGCAAGTGTATATTCAACCTCTGTCATTGTATTAAACGTATGATAGTTAATTTCAATATCAGTTGATGCATTAGTACCATAACTTGTCATAATATTAAATACATCATAACCTCCATCTTCTATTAATGGATGCAAAATGAAAACCTCTACAACGCAAGCAACATATGTATTATCAACAGAGCGAATTGTAATATATACTTTACCCTCATGAAGAGCTTCAAACAAACCATTTTCATCTATCGTCGCCAAAGCGCCATCTTCTAATTTTAAACTATATGTCACATCTTGAATTGCCCCTACAGGATTAACAATTGGAATCAATTGTAATGTTTCACCAATATATATCTCTTCTTTGGTATAATTGGCTTCAATTGATTCTACTTCTGGTAAAGGATCTCCTTCGGTTACTCCACATCTTGTGCAAGTTTTAGGGGTTTGAGATGTTGCTTCTTTCCAAATATGTCCTAAAGCAACTCCTTCAGTTTCACCACATCTTTGACAATATTTAGTTGTTGTACATGTAGCATCAATCCAATCATGGCCATCTACATCACAAAAAGTATCATATTTAGCAACTAAATTATAGTCCTTTTTTATGGATGTTGAAAAATCAAATAAGTTATTTTCATCAAACCAACCCTTAAAATAATGATTTTCTTTAGTAGGTGCTTCGATTTTCTCAATTGTATTACCTTTCTTAACTTCAACAGTTTTATAAGTTTCATTATCTACAATAAAAGTAACCTTATATCTTTTAGTGCAACCACAAACAAAACTTAAAAAAGAAAGTAATATAAAAATATTTGCAAATAAAAATATTTTTCCACTTAATTTTTTATTCATCTTTTAATCTCCTTTAATCTTTATAGGTATATTATACTAAAAATAATTTATTTTTACAATAAAATAAACAAAAAACATCTTATTTTGATAAGATGTTTTTTACACTGCTTATTATTTAAATAGGCTATTATCTATTATAGAATTCAACAATTAAGTTCTCACGAATTTCTGGTAAGATTTCATTACGCTGTGGTAACCGTACATAAGTACCTACACCTTTTGATTCATCAAAACTAACAAAGCCTAAACGAGCAACACAATTTTCTAAAGCTTCTTTAACAATTTGTAAATTTCTAGATGCTTCTTTCATTTCAACAGTTTGACCTGGTTTTACTATATATGATGGAATATCTACTTTTTTACCATCAACAAGTACATGTCCATGATTTACAAGTTGTCTTGCTTGACGACGTGTTGTCGCAAATCCCATACGATAAACTAAATTATCTAATCTAGATTCTAATAAGAACAAGAAATTTTCACCATGTTTTCCTTCTAATTTACCGGCTTTAGTAAATAAATTTCTAAATTGTTTTTCACTAACACCATATGTAAAGCGTACTTTTTGTTTTTCTTGTAATTGAAGAGCATATTCAGATAATTTTGTTCTTCTTTGACCATGCTGACCAGGTGCATAATTTCTTTTTTGTAATTCTTTACCATTTTCTAAAACAGAAAATTTTAATCTTCTTGATTGTTTCCAACTTGGGCCTGTATAACGTGCCATTTTTTTCTCCTTTTTATAGTCCATAGACTCTTATTTTGTGGATAAAAATTCAAATACAATTTCTAATTAGATTATCCAATTACTTTCACCTAAGCAGCGAGATTACTCATATCCATATTCCGTGATAATCTATTGATTAAAAATCAAATGAATGCTGCATTTATCGCACTTTATTTATTATACTATATTTTGCCAACTTTGTCAAATATTATGTCCCCATATAACTATTAATTGGGATAGTAAATAGTAATGATATCTGATGCTTTATATTCATTTGTTGCCTCAGTTCTAATTTCAAATTTATACCTTTTACCATCTTTATAGACAATATCAGTTTTGAAATATTGTTTATTTGTGTTGGTATCTACTTGTTTCTTAACATCTACTTCCTTTACTTTTTCGTCATCTTCATATATTATGATATAATATCCATTTGTTGCAAATTCATTATGATCCCATGTTAAATAAAAACAATTATTTTGATTTGCCATAACTGCAATATTTACATTTGTAGGTGATGGCTGAGGAACTTTTTTGTTAAGCCAAACATTAGCAATAAAATATCCTATAATACATAATAAAAATATTGTTACAGCAATTATTTCTTTCACTTTATATTTATTATGAATTGCTTTGGATAATTTATGAACATGATTTTCAATATATATAGACATATTAGGAATTGCTAAATGAACATCTATATGTTTTTCATCAAAACTACTTAATTCTTCTAATACCTTTTTTATTTTCACTTCTGTATCAAGACTTTTAATCGCATATCCCCTTGCTTTTTTAATATAAGTATTCGCAATACTTTGATAAGAATTGCTTAAATATTGAATTGTTTCATTATTTTCTTTTATTAACTCTTTATACCGTTCTTTAGAATTCATATATTTCCACCAACATATTTTTTTAATATTATAACATAAAAGAGATTATTTATCAAAAAAATATATTTAAAAATATATTTTTATCTATCTTTTTATTTTAATTAATCTTATCCACTATTGATGACTCCATATATTTTTTGATTTAGTTAATTGAACATCTTTATAATACTTTAATCCTAATGTTTTTTAAAATGTCGCTTTAATATTATAATTTAAATCAAAATCTCCCATTACCATACTATGATGAGCATTATTCATTTCAAATAAATAATAATTTTGAGTATGACAAGTTTCATTCCTATTTTCATTTTGGAAAATATATGTCCACTCTGCTTCTAATGGATTACTACTAGATAATTGAAATGATAAATAAGGCTTCGTATTTGTATATGATTTACTATATGAAAAATTAATTTCCGTACCAATCTCTTCTCCTTCTTGAATTACAAAACCATTATTTTGACTATAATCATTTAAAAATGAATAGCCTAAAGTAAGTCCTTTACTATATGATGAAATAATGGATAAATAATCCTTACAAACTGGAATTTCACCTTTTCTTGGATTGCCACTATGATACTTCGCTTCTAATCAATCAAAACTTTGGGATGAATAAAGATGAACGTATATTTGATTTTGATAAAATTTTTTATCTTTATTATCTACTAAATATAAATTTTTATTCGTGTTCTCTTTCCTTACTTTTAATTATATTATACTATGTTTTTTATATAATAACATATCTATGTTTATCGATTAAACTTTTCACTTATAAAAATATACATAAAATTTGAAAGAAAAAATATAAAATTATTTTTATACCAAAATGTTTTTTATAATATAATGTTAAATTAATAATAAAGTACTTTTTAAAATTAATTAGGATAATAAAAAGGCTAAACCTAATTTATAGATTACAGCCTATTAATTTTTACTTAATATAAAATTAAGTTTTTTGTTTATTTTAATTTTGATGCTACATTTGCAAAGTAAATAAAATCTTCTGCTACTAAACTTGCACCACCAATTAAAGCTCCATCAATATTAGGTTTAGACATTAATTCTTCAATATTGTTTACCTTAACACTACCCCCATATTGAATTCTAATCGTTGTTGCGGTTTCTTCATCATAAAGTTTACTAATAACTTTTCTAATAAAGCCACAAGTTTCATCTGCTACATCTGCTGTTGCGGTTTTACCCGTACCAATTGCCCAAATAGGTTCATAAGCAATAACCAATTCTTTCACTTCATCCTTAGTTAATCCTTCTAAATCTTGAATGAGTTGATTTTGAATCACATCTTCAGTTTGATTGTTTTCTCTTTCTTCTAAATGTTCACCAACACAAAGAATAGGAATTAAATTATGCTTAAAGGCCGCATGTAATTTTTTATTTACGGTTTCATCAGTTTCATTGAACATTGCCCTTCTTTCTGAGTGTCCAATAATTACATATGTTACACCAAGTGAAGTAAGCATTTCAGGTGCAACTTCACCTGTAAAAGCACCTTTTTCTTCAAAGTGCATATTTTGAGCACCAATTCTTAAATTTTCCCCTTGTCGTTTTACAAGACAACGAAGAACAACAAAAGGAGCACAAATTACTGTATCAACATCATCAATAGATGGAAGCGACTCATTTACTGCATAAATAAATGCTAAAGCCTCATCCCTTGTTTTAAACATCTTCCAGTTTCCAGCAATTATCGGTTTTCTCATATTTGCACCCTTATTTTACATCACTTAAACAAGTAACACCAGGAAGAGCCTTGCCTTCTAAATATTCTAAGCTTGCTCCACCACCTGTTGAAATATGAGTAAATTTATTCTCATATCCCATTGAAATTGCAGCTGCTGCTGAATCACCACCACCAATAATAGTCGTTGCTCCATCAAGATTTGCTAACGCTTCGCAAATAGCTTTTGTGCCTTTAGCAAATTTTTCAACTTCAAATACTCCAGCAGGTCCATTCCATACAACTGTCTTCGCACCAACTAATTCCTTTTTAAAAAGTTCAATTGTCTTTGGTCCACAATCAAGTCCTTGTGAATCCTTATCAATATTTCTAACATCAACAACCTTTGTATCAGCCTTCGCAATCGCACCAAAGAAATCAGCTGCAACATCTTCATCAGAAACCTTAACACTTACAACATCAACTGGTAAAATAATTTTACCATTAGCCTTTTCAAGTAATCCTTGAGCATACTCAACAAAGTCTAATTCACATTTTGATTTACCAACTTCTAAACCTTGAGCTTTAAAGAAAGTATAAGCCATTGCTCCACAAATCATAACTTTATCCGCTTTATTAAGTAAGTTTTCGATAACTGAAATTTTATCGCTAACCTTTGCCCCACCAAGAATAGCAACAAATGGTCTTACAGGATTATCAACTGCGCCACCAATAAATTTAATTTCTTTTTCAAGTAAGAAACCTGCTGCCGAATCATTAGGAAAATGACTTGCAATACCTTGATTAGATGCATGTGCTCTATGAGCAGTACCAAAAGCATCGTTAACAAAAACATCACCAAGACTTGCCCAATATGCACCAAGTTCAGGATCATTTTTAGATTCTTTTTTACCATTTAAGTCTTCATAACGAGTATTTTCAAACATTAATACTTCGCCTTCTTTAAGGGCTGCAACTGCATCCTCTAAAACTTTCCCACGGGTAACAGGAACAAATTCAACGTGTTTTCCAAGTAACTCCTCTAAACGTTTAGCAACTAAAGCTAAACTATTTTTAGCAAGATCTTCTTCTGTTTTAATGCGACCAAGATGAGAAAAAAGAATAACTTTTCCACCTTGTTCTAATGCATATTTAATTGTTGGTAATGCTTGAACAATTCTATTATCATCAGTAATAACGCCACCTTTCATAGGAACGTTAAAATCTACACGCATTAAAACTTTCTTACCTTTTAAATCTAAATCTTTAATATTTTTTTTTGCCATTTTAATTTTCCTTTCTAATATTAATTAGAGTTTTTGAATTTTTAAACTTAAATCATAATATTTTTTGATCAAATGATAAGGCTTGTCAATTTTTAAAAAACTATGATCAATAAAAACTATGATTGTTTGTTTTTTATCCTTAACCATTTCAATAATATTATAACTATTGATATATATATTATCAATCTCTTTCTTATTATTTGTTTGAATCAATGTGATATTTTCTTTTAAGTATATTGGAACGTGTTTAAAGATATGGTATACCTTAGAAGTTGCCTCTAATCTTCCTTTTAGAGTTGTTAAATCTTCTCGTAAAGTCAAGTCTAATAATGTTTCTAATAACAAATCTATAACTATTTCATCTTGATTTTTATATTTTATAATTGTAGACCTATTCGCTTTTTTGAGGTATAAAACATCTTTATTTACCACTTAATAATTAATCTCTTTTAATTCTATTTTCAGTTTCAGGATTAAAGAAATGACATTTATTCATATTAAGCATTAATTTAATATTATCATTAGTATGAATGTCAATACGAGCAGGAACTTTTGCAGTAATAGCTTGACCTGTTACATCTTTACCAGGAAGTTTTACTCTAATTTGTGATTCAGCACCTAAAAGTTCAGAAATATCAACTTTAAATTCATGAGTCCATTCAGGATGTTTTGCAAAATCTTCTTCTTGGTCAGAAATATCTTCTGGTCTAATTCCCATAATGATATCTTTTTCAAGATAATTTTGTTCTTTCAAAACTTCAAGTTGTTCTTCTGGAATAGGGATTCTAACAACACCAAAACGATGACTTCCACATTCAAAAATACCATCTTTACCAACAACACCATTTACGAAATTCATCGGTGGAGTACCAATAAAGCCACCTACGAAAATATTATTAGGTTTATCATAAATTTCTTTTGGTGCTCCAATTTGTTGAATCCAACCATCTTTCATAACAACAATTCTTGATGCCATTGTCATAGCCTCAATTTGGTCATGGGTAACATAAATTGTCGTTGTACCTAAACTTTCATGAATTTTAATCAATTCAGAACGCATTTGTACACGAAGTTTAGCATCTAGATTAGATAGAGGTTCATCCATTAAGAAAACTTTTGCATCACGAACAATAGCACGACCAAGAGCAACACGTTGACGTTGTCCACCTGATAGTGCTGCTGGTTTACGATCCAAATATGGTTTTAACCCAAGCTTTTCAGCCGCATTTTGAACACGACGATCAATTTCGTTACGAGAGAATTTTCTAAGTTTTAACCCAAATGCCATATTATCATATACAGTAAAGTGTGGATATAGAGCATATGATTGGAATACCATTGCAATATTGCGATCCCTTGGTGCTACATCATTCATCACTTCACCATCAATTAAAAGTTGTCCGCTTGTAATTTCTTCAAGCCCTGCAACCATTCTAAGCGTTGTAGTTTTACCACATCCTGATGGTCCAACGAATACTATAAATTCACGATCTTTAATTTTTAAATTAAAATCGAAAACCGCTTGAACATTATTATTATAAATTTTGTTGATATTTTTGAGTTCAACAGTTGCCATAAAAATTTCCTCCTATTTTCTTATTTTTTATGATACAAGGATATTATACCATAAAAGCAACAATATTACTATAGGCAATATGTTGCTTAATTTTTTTATTTTTTAAACAATTTTTATTTTAGTTCAAATTAATCATTTGATATATTGCACAAGCATGGGTAAATTTTTGTAAATTTAACCCTGTTTCTTTTAAGATGTTATCAAGTCTATTGATTAAACTATTGCGATTCATATAAAGCAATTTAGATGTTTGGGAGACATTTAAATCATTTTTAAACATTACACTAATAATTTCTCTTGTAGTAGCATCTTGAAAAAGAGGTAAAAGTAAATTTTTTTTAAGAGATCTTTTCAAATATTCATAATCACCCATACCTAAACTTAAAATTACATCTGCTAAATCGGTATACACCTTTTTATGAATTATCTCATTATCGTGATAAACCTTAATATATTCTAAAATTTCTTTACCACTATATTTACTATTTAAAATTAAACCTTCATGTAAAATGATATCATATCCTAAATCAGCACTTAAAGCTTCGAATAAATCCTTAATTTTTGTTTGATTTTCCTCAAGAAAACAAATATTTAAATTATAAAGTTCTAAAAAATAACATCTTTGATAAAGATCAGACAACATTTTTTGCACAATACTGATATCTTCTTTATTTAACTGAAAAATAATCATTCTAATTTTTTTAATTTTAAAAGGATATTCTTTATTTTCTAAAAGATATTCATATATCTTTTGCAAATTATTATTATAAGTATAAATTCTTTTTTCAATATAAAGTTCTTTTAATAAATGATACTCATTTTGAGAAATTGTTTTAGAAATTGCAAAAATATCACAAGTTGTTTTATCTTTATAAAAATAATAATAGTTATCAGTTATTTGAGTAACTTCTTCTTGTAATTTATCTTGATAAATATCTTTTAATCTTGAAAGCATCTAGATCACCATATTCCTAACATATATATTATATAATAAACTTCTACTTTTTTCAAGCAAACCATTTAAACTAACTTTTAAATTAATTATTTTACTTCCATAATATGACCTTATTTGCCACTTTAATTTGTTAAAATACTCATACCATAATTCAAGGGAGGCATATATATGGACGAAATATCACCAATTAAATTTTTCAAATATTATCAAAAAAACATAAATTTCAAAATTATTGATATTAGAGATACTAGAGATTTTGAACTTTATCATATTGTTGATTCTATTAATATACCCTATAGCATTTTAGTTGAAAAACATAACTTATTTTTAAACTGTAATCATACTTATTTTATTATTTGTAAAAACGGTAATAATAGTTATCACGCTTGTAAATTTTTATCAAGACTCGGTTATCATGTTATAAATGTGATTGGCGGAATTGATCATTTTATGGGAGCCGTTGTTACTAAATATGCTTAGCAAATTATTTTCCTGAACTCTTGTTTATAAATTGAATATAAATAAGTATAAATCCTTTTGTTTGAAATTCTCATCATATAGTTTTTATAAACTGAAAGTTGTTTGGTATAGGCAATGTCATCTAAGTTACTAAGTTTGTAATCAATAATATAAATAGAGTCATTTGTTTCAATAATTAAATCAATAACTCCATCAATTTTACTTTCTTCTTCCTCATAGGAAAAAGCATACTCATGATAATGATTAATAATTTTTTTTTCTTTAATAAAAGGACTTTCTAAAAAAGCAATAATAAGATTTTTTACTCTTTTATTAATATGAAGATTATTAACATTAACAATCGACATATTTGATAGTTCTAAAGCATGATGAAAATAATTGCCAAGTTGCAACAATTCTAATTCTTCTTTTTCTTTAAAAAAAATAGACTCTTTTGAGGCCTTCATTTTAAGAAGGCTTCTTTTTTTAAGGCTAGTATCAAAAAAAGAAAATTCTTGATTGGTAATGCTATCAATATTTTTATTAATTTCATCATTGTTTACATTACTATAATCTTTCACAATGTTTATTAAACGTAGGTCAACTTCTTCTTCTAAAAACCGTAATCTAGGAGCAATTAAATTGAGCAAATCATAAAAAGAACGAATCTTCAACTTTTTATCCTCTATTTCATTTTTTGTATAAACTTCTTCATTATCAAACTTTGGCAATACTAAAATAGCTTCCTCTTTTGGTCTTGTAAATGCTACATATAACAATCTAATTCTTTCACTAATTTCTTCTTTTAAATAATAATGTTGTTCTAAAAATTTAAGTGGATTAGTTAAAAATAGTCCATTAAGATGAATAGGCATAATAATCTGATAGTTTTTACTATATAAGAAGTTGCCCTTTAAATCCTGTAGATTGAATTTTTTATATAATTCAGGAAAAAAACAAATGGGAAATTCTAACCCTTTTGAAGCATGAATGGACATCATCTTTACCGCTTGATTATTAAGAGATGCTTTTTTGGTCATTTTAATAGCAAATTTTTCTTCCTCATTAACCAAAAGAGCAAAATAATGAATGACATCTATTAAACTATATTCTAGTAATACTAGACTATTGATAATATTATACATATATAAAAGAGATGATTCAGCTTTTTCTATATCATATAAATTCATCATTTTAATATATATATCAAACTGTTGATAAATTAACTTAATTAATTGGTTAAGACTTAATACATCAAGTTGCATAGCAATATCTTCTAATTTATTAAATAATTCTAAATCATATTCTTTTAATAATGTTAAAATATGATCTGATGTTACAATTTTAGTAATATCATCATCATTCATCTCTACTAAATAACTACGCAAAACTGAAGTCAGCGCTCTTTTTAAATTATGTTTAGCATAGTTTTTATCATAAATAGAATAAATTACTTTTAAAAGATTATATATAGCATATATCTCTCCTCCAGTTGTAAAATTTTGGTCTTTATGGATTTCAAGTGGAATTCCATGATATTCGAAAATTTTTTTATATAAATCATACTTATCTTTAGAACTAGTCAAAATCGCAAAATCTTGGTAAGTTACAAATCGATTTTCTTTGGTATTTTTATCAAAGATTTTTTTAGTATTAACCATCTGTTTAATTTTTTCAGCAATTATAAAAGCCTCTACTTCTGCTTTAGAGAAATGATAATCATCGGTTAAATCATATGTATATATTTTTGTTTGATAATTAGATGCTTGAAATTTATCATAGGTTTTGAAACCATAATGTAAATAATGGGCATCATTATAATCTACCCCACCTAAATCTAGGCTCATTACATTTTGAAAAACTAAATTAACAAAATCTAAAACTTCTTTTCGTGAACGAAAATTCTGGGTTAAATCAATTACACCAGTTTCCTTTAATTTTTGATACTTATTTTTAAAAATATCAGGATTGGCATTTCTAAACCGATAAATTGATTGTTTAACATCACCTACCATATAAACATTATTATCTGCAATCAGCCACACAAGTCTTTCTTGGATATCAGAGGTATCTTGATATTCATCAATTAAAATTTCTTTTGTGTGCTTTTTAATACTATATCGAAGTTCATCATTTTCTTCTAATAGTTTTATAGCCATTTGAGCAATATCGTTAAAATCATAAGCATTATGTTCATATTTATACTTATTTAATGATTTATCTAATTCTAACAAAATTTGAACTACTATTTTTACACAAGGTTTTGTTGTCAAATAAAGGTTAATTAAATTTTTAGCATTTTCATATATCAATAACTCTTGCATACTTTCTATTTGCGTTTTAATTTCTCCATAAATTTTTTTATATGGTTCCTTCTCTTCCTCATACTCTACTTTAGAAGGTAATTTAGTAAACTTATACGTTGTCAAAAATAAATAATCATCATAGGTATTCGTTTTTTTTAATTTTTGACATAATTCTAAAAGTTCATCGTAATGTTTTTTAAGACTAAAAGAGGCTGTATAATTATTTAATAATTTGATTTCACTTTCAATTTGAATTGCTTTATCCTTCAAAATTTGATTAAAATCATCTAACATTTTGGTAACAAATTGTTCACTAAAATATTCTTCGTAATGATTTAAAATATTTTGATAATTAGGAAATAAAACTATTTTATTATATAACTCTATCAAATTGTTTTTTAAAATTTCATCATCTTTGGTCGTATATTGATTAAGTAATGAAAAAAAAGTAGGGTTCTCTTCTTGATAGAATTGATTAAAAATCTCATTTAATAAATCTAATGAAATCATTTTGAAAGTAATATTATCAACTACATTAATTTGATTATTCATATTAAGTAGATAATGATATTTTCTAACTAATTCATTAACGAAAGCATCAAAGGTTTGAATATTAGCTTGATCAATATATAACAAGGCATCTTGTGAGAAGGGATTTTTACTCTCTTTTAATTTTTTTCTTAATCTTTCTTTCATTTCACCAGCTGCAAGTGTCGTAAAAGTTAAAACAATTAATTCATCAAGTTTAACACCTGCTTCAATTTTTTGTAATAATCGTTCTGTCAAAACCGCAGTTTTGCCACTTCCTGCTCCTGCATTTACTAAGATGTCTTTACCATTATCATAAATAGCTTTTAATTGTTCAGTACTCCAGTTTGTTTTCATTATTTCCTCCTTCAAAAAGGTATGAAAAATCATCATGTTTTTTATAAACTTTTTTCATTGTGTCATTTCTATAACAAAGATCTTTTAATTTACAATACCTACAAACAGACTCATTTTTTTCATCTGTTAGTGGTAAGATAGGGAAAAGTCCTTTCCTAATATTTTTGTTTGCTTTAAAAATTAATTCTTCTACATATAGAATAATATTATCAAATTGGGTCTGCGTAAAAGATTTTTTTAAAAAATTTTTATAAAAGCCCCTATTAGATAAAATTTGTTTAGGCATACTACCATTACCATTTAAAGCATTTGTATCAATTGCTAAAATAACATCTATATCTTGTAAGGTATAACCTGCATATTTTAATTGTTCTAACATTATCTTTGAAAAAGGTTTATCCTCATATTTTAAAATATTTGTACGAAAAACACTTTGTAGATAGCCTCCTGCAATCTTTGCGTTTGGATAGTTTGCTTTGATTAAAGATAGATAAAGTGGCAATTGCAGATCAAGACCTACATCAAGAGAATACCAACTAGGATTTACTGGATTTGTTTTATAATCAATAACTAGATAATAATCTTGATATTTTAGAATTTTATCAACTAAACCAACTATTATCGTATTATCATCAAGTTTTTTTTCTAATTTTTGTTCAAGACCTATAACTTCAAAGGAAGAATGATCCATAAAGTCCATAATAATTTCTACAATAATTTTTAATTCTTCGACAAATTTATTTAAATAAAATTTTAATTTATTTTGTACTTCGTATTTTCCATTTTTGACAAAATCATGAATATAACTACTGATATTTTCTAAAACCTCTTCTTTTGCAAGTTTATCAATATATCTTTTTGCCACAACTTTTTCTAAAACATAATGATACATACTACCAATAAAAGTGCTATGATTATCTTCCGTCTTTTCTTTAATATTTAAAATATATTTAAGATAGAAACGAAAAGGACAACTAAAATAATCATTTAGTTTAGTGTATGATAGTTCCATAAATAAAGTTGGTAGAGCTAAATAATCTAGAGTCGCATGAAAATCACTTTGATAACGTTTTGTTAAATCTGCATGAAAGTAGTTATAACCATTAAGGTAATCTAAAGTTTTTTCTTGATATAAACGATATAATGCATAAGCTTTTAAAAACCGCATCCTTGCCATATCTTTATTAACAATATTAAAAATATCAATTGATGCATCACAAATATTGACTATGTTTGTTTTAGTAAGTTCTTTTGTTAAATTACTAAGTAAATATGTTTTAGAAAAACAATATGTCGAATAACTTAAATGAATAAATTCATAACCATTAATCAAATCAAGTATTTTCTTTTCTTCCATTTGAGTTCTATCAAAACTTGTTAATAATTTTAAAGTTTTTCTAATTCTATCATTTAGATAAGTATCATCTTTATAAATATGTGCAATCTCACCATGACTAAAATTCATTATAAAAATATGCGTATCAAAATCATAGATATGATCAAAAACATTTTCAATTTTGATTACATTGGTAACTTCTTCTTGATAATTTGTATGCGTCAAAACATCTTTTATTAAATTTAAAGTTATTTGATTAATTGTTAAATCTAGCATTATAATAGGTTCTAATAATTTCAATACTTTTGAAAAAACTTTATTCACATTATTATTTGTAAAATACTCTTTTAATACTTTATTCAGGTTCATTGTTTCATATTTTTTTAAGTAATTGAAGAAATCTTTAACAATATCTAAGTCAAAAAAAGAACCTTTACCATCAATAATATAATCTATTTTATATATCATCAAATATTCTTCTAACTTATTTAAGTAATCTTCATTCACTTTATGAATAATAATTTTAGCAGGTTCTATTCCTTTATTTAATAAAATGGCAATACGATTTACTACATCTAATATTTCATCATCATAATTTTCAAAATGTAAAATTTTAAGTTCCTTATTGACATCATTTGTTATAAAAAGTTGTTCATAATTATTTAAAAATTGTAAAAATTGATTCATTAAATCATCATCACCATAGTAATTAACTAAATAAATTCTTTTACTTTTATAGTAAGACAAATAATTCTCATCTAATGTTAAATGATTGTTTTGATGATAAAGATATAACTCATGAAGTAGTGGTTCATTACTATCATTTTTAATAAAATAACTATTTACAAGTTTAATTCGCAATACTTCTAAATTAGTATCTTCTTTCATATTATTCAATAACATTTGACAATCAATTTTTGAATAGATATCATCTTTTACTTCATCAAAACTTTTAAATGTAATCTTTCGCATCTTATTAGAAAGTTTCTGAATTAAGATTGATTTAATGGCTTGATTTGATATAATAATCAAATCTTTTTCTTGTTCAATATGTTCTATTAACTTTTCCATATAAATTCCTTTTACTTTTATTCTTAAAACAATTATAACACAATTGTTAATTAAAGTCCAAACATAAAAAAACCTTTTTATTAGATAATAAAAAGGTTAAAATATCTATATTTATTTTTGTTTTTGAATTTTTAAAACAATAATTGTCATATCATCTTTTGCTTTAATATCATGAGTAGTTGTATAATTTAAAATTTCATATACTAGTTGTTGAGGAAGTAAATTACTAGATGATTTGATAAAACTTTCAAGTTGATCATTATCAATTAAATTTTCTAGCACACCATCACTGCTCATAATAATTAAATCTCCATCTTCTAAATGATAAGTTTTTTGATCAACTTCTTCATCAATACCAAGTGGCAAACTTTTATTAATAATTTTTTCAATATTACCATTTTGTTTAAAAATATAGGTTGTGTTTGCTCCCATTTTATAAAAAGTAGCTAATCCACTATGACGATTGATATCTAAGAAATCAAGAGTAGCATAACGTTCTAAATAATCTTGAACAGTATAAAAAGTATTAAGAATTTCTAAAGCAGTTGATGATTCAATATTTAAATGGACAATATCTTCTACTAAATGAAGCGTCATATCGCTTTCATAAAAAGCGCTATAACCTTTACCCATACCATCTGAAATAGCAAATAAAATATGACCATTATCTTGTTCTTTAACCAAATAGTTATCTCCACTAATAGCTTGACTATCTGCAGGAATATTACCATAGGCATAAATTACATCAATTATTAATTTTGGCATTATATTAATATATAAGGTTGTATTTTCTTCGGATATCAATTCTACACTAACTTCTTCATCAACAATTGTTTCAAATAAGGTGGTTAAAATACTTTTAATTTTTTCAAAGCTAGTATTTTTAATACCAATTTTTATTAAAAAATCATGTTCATAACATCTCGTAATTTCATAATAAGTAACATAATATTCTAATTCTATTAAATAACTTTTGGCTTTATATAAATTTTGATAGTTAAGTTCTGTTTTACTAGTTGTATCAACAACATAATTTTTAAGAGCATTTGATACCCCACTGATTTGAGCTAATAATATATAATTATTTGCATCTTTTTCATCACTATTGGGATCTTTATAATTGATTCGTTCATTTAATAGTTTTGAGGTATTTAAAATAGATGGATATTTATAACAGGTTTTAGCAAAATCTTCATAATTATAAATTGCATCTTCATCCATCATTAGGATATCTTTGAAAATAGGATAAAGTGATGATTTGTTTTGACTAAAACAAACCTTTTGATTAGTACAGTTTTTACAATGTTTATCAACAATTGTTTTAATACCATTACTTAGTTTTTCATTAAAACCTTTGGGATTTTGAAAGCCAATAACAAAACGGTCTAAAAATCCTGCAAATTTTAATATTTCTTCATTGACACTTTTTTGAGCAGTTTGGTGAATTTCTTTATATTCATCAATATCCTCAGCTTGTACTTTAATAAATACATATGACAAAACTTCAAATACAATACTAAGTCCCATAATAGCGATATATACTGCTTGATTTTGAATAGTATTACTGAAAATTATAATTGCTAAAAAAGCATTTAGAATACCAATAGTGTATACACTTCTAACCGAATAGATACCAGATATAACAATAATAATTAAACTTTCATCAATTTTAAAGAAAACATATTCGAGAAAAACAATCACAAGACTATACAATAAACTATAAATATTTTTAAATTTCCGGCTTAAATACATCGCAAAATAACAACCAACAATAATTGATAGATTTACATTGAAAATCTCTATATAACTTGCACCAATAGTTGTTAAAATACAAATTAAAATTTCTAAATAAATATATGAATGAAAACTTTTATTATCATTAATGAAAAATCTTTCTTTAATATTTTTAATATCTTTTAAAAGTTTATATAAATAAACATCTAAAAACAAGTAAATCAAAATACTTAAAAAAGTAAAAATGATTTTACCAAAAACATTAATACTAGATTTAGGATACAAAAAAAAACTAACTAAATTGATAATTAAAATAAACGCAGAGATAATTATATTAGGTTTTGCAAATAATACATTGTCTTTATTCACACCCATTTTAAATAAAAATAAGAAGATTGTTACAAGTACTATTAAAACCAAATAACCAATTATAAACTCTTTTGAAAAAAGTAAAATACTTAGCAATGAGATTGGATATATATAATACATATTTCTTTTATCTTTAAATAGATAAAATAACATTACAGGCAAATATAAAGAAAATAAGTAACCTCCATTAATAGTTAAAATTAAAAAGAAGGCTACAATAATCATATTCATTTTTTTTAGCACTTTAAACTTCCCCCCCTTTTTTAAAGCGTGTGTTATCTATTATATAATATTGTTTTGTCATAAAAAGAAAAAAAAAGTTTTATAAGAAAAAATAAACTATTTCTAAAAAGAAAATATTAAAAATAAATCTAAAATTTTACTTTTAATGTTATTCATTCTATCTTATAAAACTTAAAATAAGACTTTAAAAAAAGCAATTAGATTATATATTAATTTACCAAACCTCAAATTTTTATAATTCTTTAAATTAACTTTTTCTTTTATTAATATTAAAACGAAAAAAAGTAGATTCATCTTTCATATACATACTTTAGTCATTCTTTATAACAGACTTATTTATTGTACCATTTTCAATTACTTCTTTAGCTTTTTTAATTACTTCTAGTCTTGGAATCATAATAATTCTACCACATGTTGTACACTCTAATTTAAAGTCAATACCAATTCTTAATACCTTCCATGTATTTGATCCACATGGATGATTTTTTTTAAATTTTAAAATATCACCAATTTTAATAGTAGTTGCGTCAACCATATATATCATTCCTTCGTAATTTTTATTAAATTATTTTCTAAAATTTCTTTTGCAAGATTGCGATACTCTTTAGAGCCTCTTGAATTAAAAGAAAAATTTAAAACACTTTTTCCATAAAGAGGAGCTTCTTGAATATGTGATGATCTTGTAATAATTGTTTTGAAAATTTTCTCGGGAAATAAAAATTTAACTTTTTCCACAATTTCATAACCTAATGTATTTTTATTATCAAGTTTGGTTAATAAAATTCCCTCAATATCTATGTTTTTATTATTTTGAATTTTATCAATTTTATTAATCATTTGGGTAAGAGCATCATATGCATAAAAACCACACTCAACTGGTATGATAACAGAATCACTAGCAAAAAGAGCATTATCCACAATTAATCCTAAAGATGGTGGACAATCAATCAAAATAAAATCATATTCATTTTTAATCATATCTAATTTTCTTTTTAAAAGAAGTTCTTTATCTGGTATCATATAAAGACTTTCTTCAATATTAGCAAGTTTGATTGATGAGGCAATTAAATCAAGTCTTTCTACTTTAGTTTTGACAATAGCTCTTCTTAGAAGACCAATATGAGTAAAAAAATCACTAACATCAAACAAAATATCTTCACGATTAATTCCTAGTCCGATAGTTGCGTTAGCCTGTTGATCATAATCAACAATCAAAACTTTTTGTTTAAACATTGCTAGTGCAGCCCCTAAATTAATGGCCGTAGTTGTCTTACCTACACCTCCTTTTTGATTAACAATAGAAATGATTTTACCCATAATAACTCCTTTCTATAGAGGTTTATTTTTCATTTTAGCATAACTTCTAGGATAAATACTTGGTGTTATTCGTATTTTTTTAATCTTAATTAAGCAACGAATTCCTCTTTCTTTGGGCAAACTATATAAAATTTTATCATCAATTATTCCACCTAGAATAGCAATTGCATCTTTAGAATTATCTAATTCTATTTGATAGTTTTGCCCTTTCATTGCAATAAAAATACCATTTAATTTAACAAAAGGTATCGAAAGTTCCGAAAGCATATTAAGATTAGCAACTGCTCTTGCTACCACAATATCATAGAATGCTCTTTTTTGATTACAAAAATTTTCAGCTCGATCGCATACAACATTAATATTATCTAGTTGTAATTTTTCAATAACATAATGTAAAAATTGACACCTTTTTTGCGTTGCCTCAAGTAAAGTTACTTTTATTTGTGGATATACTATTTTTAGAACAATTCCTGGTAATCCTGCTCCAGTTCCAATATCTAAGACTTCTATCATATCTTGAATTGTTTGATCTTTTAATACCATTATACTATCATAAAAATGCTTAATATAAACCTCTTCTTCTTCAAGAATAGTTGTTAAATTCATCGTTCTAGCTCCTTCATTTAGAAGCTTATAATATTCATATAATTGACCTTTTTGTTTATCATCAAGTATAATAAGTTCGTCTAAATAATGATTATATTTCATGTTTTTTCTTCCTTCTTAAACTTTCAATATAAACAAGTAAAATAGAAATATCCGATGGATTAACACCACTAATTCTAGAAGCTTGTGCAATCGTTAAGGGTTTAATTTGAATCAATTTTTCTCTTGCTTCACTAGCTAGATTGGAAATATTTTGATAATCAATATCAATAGGGATTAAAATACTTTCTAATTTTAAAACTCTTTGTGCCTCTTTAAAAGCCTTATCAATATATCCTTGGTACTTAACTAAAGTATTCAAACATTCTCCATATTCATAAGATAAAGGATTTTCTAAAGAAACCATTTTAACGATATCAAAATAACTAATTTCGGGTCTTTTCATTAAATCTTTGGCGCTTATACCATCATGCAAAAGAGGTGATGGTATTTCTTTTAAATAATCATTGATTTCTTTTTTGGGTGTTAATTTTAATTTATCAAGTCTTTCAATTTCTTTTTCAATTGCCATTTTCTTCTCAAGATATATATGATATCTTTCTTCACTGACAAGACCTACTCGGTACCCGTGTTCTATTAGTCTAGCATCCGCATTATCATGACGAAGTAAAAGTCGATATTCAGCTCTCGAGGTAAGCATTCGATAGGGGTCATTTACTCCTTTGGTTACCAAATCATCAATTAAAACTCCAATATAAGCCTCATCTCTTTTTAAAACTAAGGGATCAGTTTTCTTTAAATAACAACTGGCATTAATACCAGCCATTAATCCTTGAGCAGCTGCTTCTTCATATCCGCTAGTGCCATTAACCTGTCCACCAAAAAATAAACCTTTAATTTTTTTAGATTCTAAAGTAGGTTTCAATTCTAAAGGATTAATTGCATCATATTCAATCGCGTAAGCATATTTTGCAATTTTAGCTCTCTCAAATCCAGGGAGTGAATGAACCATTTGTTCTTGAACATAGTGAGGCATACTAGTTGAAAAACCCTGAATATAAGTTTCATTAATTTCTAAACTTTCAGGTTCTAAAAATAGTTGATGTTGCTTTTTGTCCGCAAACCTAACTAGTTTATCCTCAATAGAAGGACAATATCTAGGACCAATTCCTTCGACAACACCTGAATACATACTTGATTCCTTCAAATGCTCTCTAATAATTTCATGAGTTTTAGGTGTTGTCCAAATTAAATAACAAGGCACTTGCTTATCAAAAGGAATCATATCATTTGGATTTGTTTGATAGCTAAAAGTAAGTGGCATATTAGTTCCTAATTCTAGTTGACCTTGAGAAAAATCAATGGAATCCGTATAAACTCTAGGTGGTGTCCCTGTCTTTAATCTTATTAAATTAAATCCTAAATTTTTCAAAGACTTTGATAAACCATAATTTGTTTCCTCACCATCGGGTCCAGAAGGAATAGCATTTTTACCACATAAAACTTTAGATGATAAATAAGTACCAGTTGTTATTATTACTGTTTGAGAAAAAATCTGCGTACCATCTTCTAATTGTACTCCTTGAATAGTAGTATCTTTTGTCAATAAAGCATCTACTAAAGCAATATATATATCCAAATTTTCTTGGTCTAGTACAACATGTTGCATATATCTAGCATAAGCTAGTTTATCCGATTGTACCCTCATCGCCCGAACAGCAGGTCCTTTAGAGCTATTAAGCATTTTTACTTGCAAACAAGTTTTATCAGCAGAAATAGCCATTTGTCCTCCTAAAGCATCAATTTCCCTAACTAAGATTCCTTTAGCAGGTCCTCCAATAGAAGGGTTGCATGGCATATTACCGATTCGCTTAAAACTTCCACATACCATTAAAGTTTTCAATCCTAATCTTGCAAGCGCGAGAGCGGCCTCGATTCCCGCATGCCCACCACCAACTACAATTCCATCATAAACGGTCGTTATTTTTTGTTGTAATTGTTTCTTTGTTAAAATAGCACTCATAAAATTACTTCCTAATAAGATAAACAATAACCACAATTCCAATGAGTAAAAAAAGTCCCATTAATAATCCCACCAGTTTAGTTATTGATTTGTTTAGTTTAGCTTTTTTTTCTATTTTTTGTTTTCTTTTTATTTCTTCTTCTCTTGCTTTTGTCATTGGTAATTTTGCCATACAAAAATCACAAGTTAAAGCATCATATTTATTTTCATTATGACATTTTGGACAAATCATTTTAATCACCTTTTTCTTAATGTATATATATTATACACTATTTTTTGTTTTTTTGCTAATATAAAGAAAAAGAAAGCCAAAATTTTTGACCTTCTTTTTATTTTTTTATTCTTGAACAATTTCACCCATTATCCCTGGAACCATTCCTGATGCATTTGCTTCATCTGTATCAATATGCATAGCAAGCGCATATGCATCACTTACCCTTACTACAACATCACCAAAAATAAGTGATCTTTCAGGAGTTTTAATTTTAACATTAACGATATCTTTATCCTTTACACCAAGTTCTTTAGCATCTTCATTAGTAGCATGAATATGACGTTTAGCAACAATTACTCCTTCATGAAGTTCTAAAGATCCTTTAGGACCAACAATCTTACATCCAGGAGTACCCTTTAAATCACCTGATTCTTTAATTACAATAGGAAGACCAATGCTTCTAGCATCGGTTGCGGAAAGCTCTACTTGAGATGCACTTCTAAAAGGGCCAAGAATAGAAACTCCTAAAATCTCCTTTTTAGGGCCAACAATATTAACTCTTTCTTCACATGCATATTGACCTGGTTGTGATAGATTTTTCTTAATAGTAAGTGTTGCCTCATTTCCAAATAATACCTTAAAATCACTTTCAGTTAAATGGACATGCCGAGCAGAGGTTTCAACGATAAATTGTCTTGACATATTTATTTCCTTCTTTCATTTTATAAAATACATTATATATCTATTATAACAAAAAAAAATCTTTAGGTCAAAAATTAAACCTAATAAATTTGAAAAAAATTTTATTTTGTTATATAATATATATATTAAATGAAACATAAAATGAGGAATTAAAATATGAAACTTGGGATGATTTCACTTGGCTGTGCTAAAAATTTAATTGATTCTGAACTTTTTCTTGGTGTAGCACAAAAATATAATTTAGAAATTACTAATAATATTAGGGAAGCAAACATTATTGTTGTTAACACTTGTGGTTTTATTGAAAGTGCTAAAAAGGAAGCTATTGATACTATTTTAGATGTTACTGAAAATAAAAAAGGTAAAATTATTATTGCTATGGGCTGCTTGGTCGAGCGATATTTATCTGATTTAAAACAAAGTATTCCCGAGGTAGATATCTATTTCCCCATTAGAGATTATGACCATATCGATAAGCTTTTTCAAAAAATTCTTCTTACTGGTAAATCCTATAAGATGGATTATCAAAACAGAGTCATTGCTACCCTTCCTCATAGTGCTTATTTAAGAATTTCTGAGGGATGCAATAATCACTGTAGTTATTGTGCTATTCCCCTGATTAGGGGACCCTTTAGGAGTAGAGATTTTAATAGTTTGATTGATGAGGCTAAAAATTTAGCAAGTCGCGGTGTAAAGGAAATCACTCTTATTGGTCAAGATACTACTAGATATGGCACTGATAAAAAAGATAATCTTTTTTTGCATGATTTAATTCATCAAATTTCTTTAATTGACGAAATTAAAATTATTAGAGTCTTATACCTCTATCCTGATGAAATTACTAGCGAACTAATTGATGAAATTAAAAACAATGATAAAGTTGCCAAATATTTTGATATTCCAATCCAACATGCATCCAACCAAATTCTTAATAAAATGAATCGCAGAGGTGGAAAGTTTTTTTTAGAAAATCTTTTTGAAACCATTAGAAAAAGAATAAATGATGCTATTATTAGAACTACTCTTATTGTTGGATTCCCTTCAGAAACTGAAGAGGACTTTAATATTCTATTCGATTTTGTCAAAAAACAACGTTTTAACCGCTTAGGAGTTTTTACCTACTCTGACGAAGAAGATACCAAAAGCGTTGAAATGCAACCTAAAGTTCCACAAGATGTAATGGAAAGACGTAAAAATCAAATTATGACTTTTCAAAATAAACTTTCTAAAATTTTAAATAGAACCTTTATTGGTAAAACCTATACAGCTATTGTGGACTTCTATGATAAAGAAAATTCTCGTTATTGTGTGCGAAACTATGCTTATGCACCTGATGATATTGATGGATATATATATATATATTCTGAAAAACTTGACTATATTAGTGCAGGAGATATTATAGAAATTGAAATAACAAGAGCAGATAGTTATGATTTATATGCTAAATTAAAAAATAAAGTAGCTTAATTAGTTACTTTATTTTTTTTCAATTATACTTCTTAACCCTCTTAAAATTTCAACCATTGCCCATGTATCTTGCCTACAATATATACTAAGCGCTAAATATTTTTCTTTATATTCTTTTGGGCTAAGAAAAGGAAGCATTCCATATGTAAGTATTGCCTCAGTACCATTTTTAACATCTAAATTTTTATAAGTTAAATTCGTAAAAAGTGGTAATACTTTTTTTATTGAAAAAGACCCATGCATTAAATTATTATAATATGTAAAACTTGGCTTATCACAACTTGTATCTTTAAACAAATCCTTAGAACCTCTTAATACTTCTAATAAATCAAAAATATGATTATTAATTTCGTCTAATTGGGATTTTTTATCCTTAAAAATGAAACTTAATTCCTTTAATCTTGTTTTCTCAAAAGATTTATTATAAACAATAATAGTACCATCAGTTGTCAAATCAATATTAGCAATGAGACTTTCAACTAACTTTAATCGATGGTCTTGATGATCTTTAGCTAAATATTCAAAATGATCTTGAACAAAATCACAGTGACCTAATTCTTTTTCCACATGTAAAGAGTATTGAAATAATGATTGCGTATATGGATGTTCTCCCTTAAAACGGGGAAGAGGACAATTATAACTTTCAAAATCCAAATAGTATACAGGATATTTAATTTTTGTTATTGCTTCTTCAATTCTTGCTTTATCAATATATACCCAATTGTTGATGTAACAATCATACTGAATAAGATTTTCTTTTTTACTTAGATACTTTTTAACATCATTTATTTTATAAAAACCTTGATTAATTAATTCAAAAACATCAAAATATCTTTTTTTATTATCTTTAGTAAGTTCACTAAAGGCATATTGTTTCTTTAGATATTCTAAAATCGAACCATCTTGCAAAACTTCTTTCATACATACTTTATAAAATTTACACATCGTGGTTTTTTTATATTCACAATGCTTGCCCAAACATTTAGGACCAATTGTTAGATATTTTCCCCTTTTTAGAATTTGTTGCTTCTCTTCTTCTATTTGTGTTAAATAAAGTTTTGATAAATCATTCATATCATAAATTTTAAATAAAGCTTCACCGTTTTCATCTAAATCATATACTGGCTTGTTATTTTGATCATATTTCCCATTAAAAGTATAATTAGCATTTAAAACAACTAAATAATATTCTACTTCTTTATCGGGAAAAGACTTTTTTTGTTTTAAACTATTTTCAATAATATGGCGTTCAACTGAAATATCATATATATATTTGCCTTCATCAGAATATCGATCGAGTAACTTTTTTTGTTTTTCATAAAATTGCTTGTGCTCTTTTTCATTAAAATTACCACTACTATTTTGATATCTCATAATATTATCTTTATCTTTTACAAAAAAATGATATGGTTTCTTGTTTATCATCATACAAAAATCATCATACTTTTTGGATGTTGTTGCTTTGACTTCAAAAATTTTAATTGTTTTTTCATCTTCAAAATAAGCATCTAAATAGCAATAAAAAAGATTCCCATCTTCCTTATATGAATATTTTTTTTGTTCATAAGTATAAATGGAAGAAACTACTTGATGTTGAAAAATTTTTTCAATATAGCAAGTGGCTAGTCTTTCAACTTCTGTGAAAGTCTTGGAAAACGCCTCCATTTGAGCATTAGTAACATTTAACAACTCACTCCCAGTTTCTTCATCAAACATTTCTTGAAAAATTTCTTCAATTTTTTCATTTTTCTCATCAAATAGATTATCTTCTAATGTTGATATCGTATCTACTACATCTTTGTTTACTCTTTTTCCTTCAATTTTTTTAATACCATTGAATCCTCTATTAATATATAAATCATATAAGGAAATAAAATTTTGACATCTTGATAGATTTTTAAATAGCGTTTTAGAAATGTACATTAATATCTCCTAAATAAATTAGAGTATCCTGGATAGACTAAAACATTTTTGTAAAGACGATTTAAATTATATTCACCAAGAATTCCCTCTTCGCTATTTATATGCATTGAAAAATCTTTATATGTAATCCAAATTAGATCATATGACAATTCTTTAATCTCTTCTTTTGTTAAAAAGAATTCAGTAAATAAAATAGTTAACTTAAAACCATGATACATGGCCACGATTTCTTTACCTAATTTATTGGTAAAAACTTCTAAAGATTCTTCTTTTAATCCCATTTGTCTTAAATTTTTAAATATTGTTGTATAATCACAAGAAATATGCAAAGATTCAGGTATTTTTTTATATATTTCTCTGCTAATAATTCCATCAAAACATTGCCAATTTGCCATAACTTCTAAATTGTCAAAAAAAACAATATCATCTAACATAGATACATATAAATTACTTTTAGAATGATGACAAATTACCTCCTTCATATTGGTTGTAACATATAAAATATTTATATTGGTTTCAATTTTAAGAATTTCTTTATAATACGTTTTAATCAATTGGGCCGCAATTTCTTCTGAAGGTTTTAAATTTAATGTTATTTTTTTAAAAGGTGTTATGATTTGTGGTTCAACAACTAAAAGTTTATTGTTGTTATGTTGATCTAATTTATCAGCTATTCTTTTAACTAATTCATGAGTGAGTTCAGTAAATTCAACCATTTGAAATAATTTTAAACTAATAATATCATTAAAACCTTTTTCTTTATATATATTAAGACAACTATCATAACATTCAGGACTACATAAAAGAATATTATAGTCACTTTCTCTTAAATCAATTGTATGCTTACATTTTTCTTTTAAGTCATCACTTTTCATTTTTAAAAAATTATATAAATAACTATATACTTTTTTAGAATTAGTAATAATACTCATACCGTCTAAAACGGTAATTTCTTTAGCATTTACCAATTGTGATTGTTCTTCAATTTCAACATAACATAATTCTTCTTTATTGTAATCATTTAATTTTTCATCAAATGATGGTAAAAAAATTTGATGATATCTAATAAATTCAAAAATGCTCATTTCCTCAATAAATTCATATTCTTTATGATTTATATAAACGGCCATTTTATCACCTCTTTATTATTATACCATATCAATATTTTTTTTTATTTTTTTTACATATCTTTTTAAAACTTGGTTATACTAAATTTAGAGGTGGAATATTATGGAAATTAAATTAACAAAAACAACCAAAAAAATTACCAGAGAAAAATGTGGTGATTGTTATTACAATGGGGATTGTAGCATAAATTTAAAAACATGCCCATACTTAAAAAAGCTTAAAAGAATTGAAGAATAATGTCAATATGAATGAATATATTATATATATTCTTTTTTTTAATTTTAGAAAGGTTCTTTTTTGATAAATAAGAAAAAAGAGTAAAAAACAAAAAAAAGAACCTAATCTTTCGATTAAGTTCTTAAATTTTCATTATGGTGGCTTGGGCCGGGATCGAACCGGCGACACATGGATTTTCAGTCCATTGCTCTACCGACTGAGCTACCTAGCCAAAATAATGGCGGTTCCAACGGGACTTGAACCCGCGATCTCCAGTGTGACAGACTGGCATGTTAACCACTACACCATGGAACCTAATGGTTGCGGAGGAAGGACTTGAACCTACGACCTCCGGGTTATGAGCCCGACGAGCTACCAACTGCTCTACTCCGCGATGAGAAAAATGGCGGAGAAAGAGGGATTCGAACCCCCGCGGCTGTTACACCCTGTCGGTTTTCAAGACCGATCCCTTCAGCCAGACTTGGGTATTTCTCCGTACTTTGATAAAATGGTGGACCTTCTAGGACTCGAACCTAGGACCAACCGGTTATGAGCCGGGGGCTCTGACCAACTGAGCTAAAGGTCCATACCTGCTTCAAAATGGTAGCGGCGGAGGGACTTGAACCCCCGACCTTCCGGGTATGAACCGGACGCTATAGCCAACTAAGCTACACCGCCACATAACCATTTATTAGAAAAATGGTGGATCCAAAGGGACTCGAACCCTCGACCCCCTGCGTGCAAAACAGGTGCTCTCCCAGCTGAGCTATGGACCCACGTTTAGATGGTGCCTAAGGCCGGGGTCGAACCGGCACGGTATTGCTACCACAGGATTTTAAGTCCTGCGCGTCTACCTATTCCGCCACTCAGGCATACGTGTTAAATAAAATGGTGTCCCCGAGACGATTCGAACGTCCGACCCACTGATTAAAAGTCAGTTGCTCTGCCAACTGAGCTACGAGGACATTCCTGATGGTGCCGACTATAGGAATCGAACCCACAACCTACTGATTACAAGTCAGTTGCTCTACCTATTGAGCTAAGTCGGCACAATGGTGGAGGATGACGGGCTCGAACCGCCGACCCTCTGCTTGTAAGGCAGATGCTCTCCCAGCTGAGCTAATCCTCCATACGTGCATAAGTTTACGAATGTCTTAGACAATATTTTAACAAAAAGAATAGAAAGGAGATGGCAGCTACCTATTTTCGCAAGTTATTA
>ERZ1643251.423-NODE-423-length-63073-cov-29.254768_pt1 | contig 63073 bp, 68 predicted proteins | sample MGYA00579261_ERZ1643251 | MGnify/ENA primary metagenome ERZ1643251 (study PRJEB29033, sample SAMEA4952267) | chicken gut metagenome | biome: Broiler Chicken; feature: Gastrointestinal Tract; material: Caecum | place: Ireland | collected 2018 | study: Broiler...
TATTATATCATGGAAAGATTTTTTAGTCATTTACACAGATTTTTTTACAGACTCATCTACTCTTTGTAACTTACAATTAATTTAAATTATAAATCTTACTTTTTAGGTAAAAAAACTCCACACTTATTCTACACTAACAATAATTCTGTGTTAATTCTTTTAAAAAAATCAATCATATGTTAACACTTTTTATAAAAAAATTCTTTTCTACTTATAAATTTACTATAAAAAGTATTACGTTTGCCAAAAATAGACCATTTATTTACAGAATGAATGACTCCAGTTCAATACAATCATCTTCTAAATTCAATTGCATAAGACCTCTTTTTTATTTGTTTTTATCTACATCATCATCTGATAATTTCTTGAGACTTCAAACAAAAAGTGAGTTTAATAACCCACTTAAGCCATACTTGGCTTCAAACATAAGGAGACAATAGCATTACTATCTTTTTTTCATAGTCTGTGAAAAGGATACATAAAGTAATACTATTTATTTGTATCCATATATATTATGTATTATTTACTCTTTATTATACTTCGTCGTATTTATAACAATTCCAAGTATTAAAATAAAACTTAAAGCATAAAGCCAAATTAATAATATTGTAATACTAGACAAACTACCATAAATTAAATCATATCTAGCAAAAAACTTAATATAATAACCAAATATAGCCGTAAATATCATCCATATAACTGTCGTAACAAAAGCTCCTATTGTCGTTTCATCTTTATTTACCTTGATAGAAGGAGCCACGATATAAATAAGTTTGATGTTAAAAAATATCACTAAAAAAGTAATTGGCCATTTAACAATCTTATATATTAAAGTTATTTTATCTAAAATGTTTGAAAGCAATTTATAGTCATTTAACAATTCTAAAATTCTCTCACCAAACATCGGAACCAATACTAAAAATAGTAAAAGTCCTATAATAATTAGCAATATTACTACTGACTTTATTCGGTCTTTGATTTGCGAACTTTTTTCTACTTTATATAAACTATTAGAAGCAGTTACAATAGCATAAGTTCCATTACTGGCAAGAACAAAAGTTATTAGATTAAGAAAACCAACCGAAAAATCAAATTCTTTACCAGAAATAGCAGGAACAACAACATTACTAGCATAACTTGGAAGAATGTCTTCAATTAATTCAATAATACTATCAATCGAAACAGAAAACCAACCCGCTACAATAACAATTATAGTCAAAATTGGAATAAGAGCAAGGACAAAGTTATAAGATAAATATGCTGGCAGAATTTGTAATTCTTTTAAACTAAGAATCTTTATTACCTTTCGTACATATTTCTTGACTTTATCCATCGCATATCACTCTCACAAATTTTCTTTTTTATTTCGCATATCTAAAGTAGCCTCATTAATAGCATCATCAATAGTTTTTACATTATCAAGAATCATACTATAACCAATAGCGGCTCCAAAATTATATGGAAGTTCTTTTAATTCTTTATATATCTTTCGGGTGTAAGCGACTACTGCTTTCTCATCATAACCAACCATATATACTAAAAACTCATTACCATCAGTTCGTATAATATCCGTATTGGCTTCTTGATTAACAATAAGTATACTAGCTGCTTTTTTGATGACATTATCCCCTTCTTCATGACCATGATTATCATTAATATACTTTATATTATTTAAATCAATTACCACAAAAGCTTGAGGGTAAATAACATTCTCATCCCATTCTTTAATTTTATAATTTAAATATGTCCTGTTTTTTAATGAAGTCATAGCATCGATATATTTCAATTTATCATTATTATGAATTAAATTGATTTTCTTTTTTCTTCGTTTAACAATAAGAATTAAAACTGTTCCTATTACCGCTATTACAGCTATAATTATAAAAAGAACTAAAATACTGAAATCATAAATATTAGCATTTGTATTATACTCATATCTAATTTCTTCATAATTGACAGAAGCAACATAGTAACTAAACATTTCTGCTAAAATACTATTCTTATTAACATCTCTTATAACAAAACGATATTGATATGGAAGCTGCCCCATATACAATATATTATAATCTCCAAATTTTCTATTTTTATAATAATTATAAGTATCTTTATCAATAATAACTACCGAATCATTACTTATATTTCTAATTAAGTCATCTGTATCATCATAACCTTCACAATCAACACCATTTTCTCTAGCATAATCATATAAATAACTATCTTTTACTGCTAGGACTTTCTTTTCCTCTAAAGTCTTAATCGAATTAACGACAAAATGATCCTTAGCTAAAATAACATATTCTTCTTTAAAAGGAGAAGAAGTATAAATAGTATCAATATTAAGGTTATTAGAATTGAAGTTAGCAAAAGCTAAATCAACCTCACCAGAAGAAAGAGCTTTTTTTAACTGCTCAATACTATCATATCCTACAAGTTTAAAACTAACATCATAAATTTCTTGAAATTCATTTACATAATTTGCTAAAGTACCTACAAAATCATTCTCTTCACTACTTTCAAAAGGCATATATGTAATATATCCCATTACATAGCTACTCGAATTATAAGTTGTTCTCTCTATTTCACTTATCGCTTTATCATTAAAAAACTCATCTAAAAAATGCTCCTTATAAGATTTATCTTGCCTCTCTTTACTATATTGTAAGTAATATTTTTTCATAATATTAAGAAGAGAATTATCATTAATAGTTAAAACGTATTTTTTTGAAATATCTGTTAAATGAAATAAAATATGCCAATCATTTTCCAAAATAAAATCCATATTCATATTGTAAGGTATCAAAGCATAACTACATTCATCACTTTCAAGCGCCTCTTCTATTTTTTCTACATTATCATATGGCGCAAAAGATACTTTTTTAGCATCAGCTAAATAATTACTAGCCATAGAAATATCCGAAGAAAGAACAGCAACTTCAATATCATTAATATCTGTTATTCTATCTATAGAAATATCTTCTTCGGTAGAAATCAAGACATAATGATCCTCATATAATAAAATATCATTATTACCAAGTTTAATATTATTATTTAATATTCTAAAGGCTACATCTTTAAAATTATTAGTCCCGTTACTAATTAAATAAGAAACCTTATTAAAATTGATATCATATTTTTCAGTAAATTCATTCAAAAAATCAAAAATAACACCTTTTCCATTTTTGCCATAAACAGGAACATCATTGTAAACACTCACATCGATAACGTTACTAGCATTATCATTAATCCACTTCTTTTCGAGAATAGAAAAACTAGAATCATCTTTGCTATAATTTAATATAAATATAACTAACGAAACTAAAAATATTATACCAATAAGAACGAGAACAATAATTTTATTATTTCTTTTTTTCATCTACTATCACCTAACTTTTAGTCCATGTTATCGTCTCAAGATTATGGTGTTTATTTCCAGTAATTACTTTATCGCCATCTTCATTTTCCCATTTTAGAAAGAAAGAAAAATCATAAAAATCTAATTCGTCTTCACTATAATTTCTCAAAGTGGCACTAGCTAGTTCTTTGGCTTTATCAATACCAGTATCATCTTTCAAAACAATCGTTGTGTAAACGATTCTTCCTTGTAACCGTACTTCAGATGATTCGACAACTTGTGAATCTTGCAATTCTAATTTAACATTCTCATAAGTATCTGACGAAATTTTGACATTTTCTATTCCATCTAGTCTATTACCATATTTATTAGAAGATCCTCCTATAAGCAATTGAGCAAATATTATAATCATAATTATAAATAAGACTAAAGCCAATAAAATTATTATTGATAATCCTTTATTTTTATTTATCCATTTCTTTATCTTTTCCATCTTTTTCTCCTTTTTATCTAATACAATAATATTATACTATAAAGGAAAATATTTAGCAAGATATTTTATTTTTGACATAACCTTCGTTTTTTGCTATACTATTATTAACATAAGAGGAGGATTTATGGAAGTATACACGGAATTTTTAATTCGTATAATCATCTGCTTTTTATTAAGCTTTTGTATTGGTATTGAAAGACAATATCGCCGAAGAGCAATAGGACTTAGAACAGTTATTTTAGTAAGTTTAGGATCATTTCTCTTCGTCAGATTCTCTTTTAATTTTCCCGGTTCTGATACGACAAGAATTGCAGCACAGGTAGTCGCGGGAATTGGTTTTTTAGGAGCAGGTGTTATCATAAAAGATGGTAAAACAGTCAAAGGTCTAACTACTTCTGCCACTTTATGGTGTGCTGCTGCAATAGGAATTTTAACTTCCGCTGGATTACTTTTTGAAGCAGCAGTAGGAACCTTACTAATTCTCTTTACCAATATTGTTCTGCGAACAATAAATACTAAAATAAACAGATTGAGTGGCAATCTCGACTATATAATTTATTCATTTAGTATTACGTGTGAAGAACGAATTGAAGATGAAATACTAAAAATTATTAAAAAGATCGCTAAAAATAATCATTCTATTATTAAAAATATAAACAATAATGAAACGGAAAGTGGAAATATAAAAATAAATATTGACATTTTAATTGATCAGAAAAATGATACTCTAACTAATGAAATAATGCAAAAACTAGCAAACAAAAAAGACATAATATCAATAAGTCTAAATAAAAAAGATAAAAATTATTTATATGAAGAAGAGGAATTATAAAGATAAGATGCACTTATTACTCTCTTTTTTAACCATTTATAACTTTATAATAGTAGATAACTTTTTAATAACTTTTTTTTCTATTCTCGAAATATAAGACTGCGATATTCCAAGTAATATCGCTACTTCTTTTTGAGTCATTTCTTTTTTACCATTAAGTCCATATCTTAATTCAATAATTTCACGATCGCGATTTTTTAACTTTCCAACTTCCTTATATAATAGAAACCTATCAAGCTCGTTTTCGATCGGTTTAGTAACGATATCATCATCAGTTCCTAAAACGTCTTCTAAATGTAACTCGTTCCCTTCAGAATCAAAAGACAAACTATCTTCAAAAGAAATTTCACTTCTTTTTCGTTTTGTCTTTCGCAAATACATCAATATTTCATTATCAATACATCGTGAAGCATAAGTAGCAAGTTTAATATTTTTATCATTTTGATAAGTATTAACCCCTTTAATCAAACCAATTGTTCCGATTGAAACTAAATCTTCCAAATCTATTTTTGTATTCTCATATTTTTTAGCCAAAAAAACTACTAATCGCAGATTATGTTCTATAAGCCTATCTCTAGCTTTCTTATCGCCATTTAAAAAAAGATTGACAAGCTTTTCTTCTTCCTCTTTTGATAAAGGACCCGGTAAAATATCCGTACTGCCTACATAAAATACATAATTCAACTTTTTAAATATTTTTTTTAATAATTCTAGCATTTTTTCACCCTTTCATCAGATCTTTATGTAATATTACATCTACACCATCAATCAAAATTGGTTTATCAGAAAATGCCACTAAAACATTACTTTTATAACCAATTCCTTCAATAAAAATAATATCAGGTTTTATACATTTTAAAAGACCACTATCAGATATTGTATTATAAGGAACTAAAACAAAATCATCATCACGATAATATTTATCTGAAACTAAAATAATTGGTCTTTTTTTATATGGATCATATAAATTATTCCCCGTATCAACAAAACCAGTTAATTTTATCTTTTCTTTGTCCTTAAAATATATGTCAACTTTATAATAATTATTATAAATATTTTTCATCTTTTTAAGTTCTTTTACATAAAGAGTAACCACTTCAATCGTAATAATAAGCATTATCAAATAACTAATAGCCACGTTATCACTAACTTTAAGATTAAATAAGTAGAAAATACCACCTATTAAAACACTAGTTAAATACATATAAAAAACATTATTTAACAAATACTTCATATTTTTATAACCAAAAGCAATAAATACCATAACTAAAATAGTAAACATTTCTATAACTATTTTATTTAAAGAAGTAAATATAAGTAGCGAAGATAACCCTCCTAAAATAGATGAACTAACAATTCGAAAAATACTAGTTCTTCTTTTCAATAATATTGCCACTGAAATAGTAATAATTGCATCCATAATAACATTAAATAAAAAAAATAAATCAATATATATTCTCATATATTGATTATAAAAAAAAGAAGTTATATATTATGTCGATTTATATTTACTCAAATAATTTTTCTTCATCACCAGCACAATAACCTTCCCCTACTTTTTCTCCCTCTACATAATCCTTACCAGAAATATTACAGCCCATTTTAGTCACAGCATCTTGCAAATAACCTCCAAAGATCCTAACTACTGCTATTGCAAGAACAGTAATCAGTGATATGATAAGTACATACTCTACTAATGTCTGACCTTTTTTATTTAACTTCATATTTCATATCCTCCTAGTATTATTAATTATATTGTACTATAAATCTAATAATAAAGCAAGCCATATTTAAAATTTTATCTTTACCAAAAATTACCAAAAAAAAGAAACAAACGTTCTTTACATATATTTATTCATCTGTTTCATCATTTGATTAACTTGTTTTTGTGATGGCGTCCTTCCCATTTGACTCATCATAGTTTTAATCATTTGTTCATTAATTGGTGGATTTTTTTTCAATTGTTTAGTCATCACCTTTTTAGCTACTAAAAATCCAATTATTAGACCAACTATTAGACCAATTATAATATATAAAATATCCCAAATCATATATCTGTTCCTCCTTATTTAATATTTTACTATTAATTTAACCTTTTGTAAAGAACTAGTCTATCTACCTTATATTATTTAATTGTTTGTAAAACTTTACTATTTTCTGATTCATTATACAATTTAGATAGCCAAAAATAATCTTTATTTTCGAAATCACAGACAAATAAACTATCACTATAAGCATTCAAATCATTAAAAAAAATAGAATAATTATTTTCTGATTTAATTTTAATATTATGATTATTAATGAACAATACGGTATGCTCTTCGTTATTTAAATCATGTCTATTTTCATTTCTCTCGTAACCATATTTAAATTTATACTTAAAATAAATATATTCATTTAACATAACCTTATTAAAAGGATTAGCAATCTGCTGAAAAATATTATAAGTTTTAATTCCATCGTAATCTTTTGTATGATATATTTCTTCGAATATTTTATACATTTTAAAAGGTTTATTTCTATACATATATACAAAGTATTTATTAACATTAAAAATATAGTATGTTCGCAATTGATATCACCAATATTACCATAACATACTATATTTAATAAAATTGTCGAATTATAGATTGTTTTTAATTTTTATTATAATATCACCAATATCAAGTTCATAATAATTCATAACGTCATCTGATGAACCACTTTGACCAAAAGTATCTACACCAATAAAGTCATCCGCCGAAGAAATAAAACGATACCAATTAGCATCATTAGATAATTCAATTACCATTCTTCTATATCCAGTAGGAAGAACTTGTTCTTGATAATCTTTATCCTGCTTTAAAAATAAGTTCATGTTAGGCATTGACACAACTCTAGCTTCGATGTAATTTTTTAATAACTCTTCCTTTATTGCTATTGCCAGTTCAACTTCACTACCTGTTGCAATAATTATTACATCAAGTCTTGTTTTAACTTCACTAATAATGTATCCTCCTCTTGCTACTTTATTAGAATTAGTATATTTCATCGTCTCATTATGCCCACGAGGAAGGACAAGTGCCGCTGGCGATCCACTGCGTAAAATAGAAGTCCATGCTCCAATAAGTTCTTTATAATCACATGGTCTATAAACAGAAAAATTTGGTATACTTCGCAACATTCCAAGCTGTTCTATCGGCTGATGGGTAGGTCCATCTTCGCCTACTTTAATACTGTCATGTGTAAAAATATATACAACAGGAAGATTCATCATGGAAGACAATCGTATTGCTGGTTTCATATAATCAGAAAAAGCTAGAAAAGTACTAACATAAGCTCTTATATTAGATAAGGCTAATCCGTTTGCAATAGCGGCCATTAAATGTTCTCTAACTCCAAAATATATATTCCTTCCGGAATAATTATCTGAAGAAAATTCTCCTTTACCTTTTAAATAAGTTTTAGTACTACAAAATAAATCTGCGCTTCCTCCTAAAAAATTAGGTAAAAAAGTACTTATAACATTCATTACTTGATAATTAATATCACGCATCGATTTATCTTCAAATATTTTACTAGTATCTATAACAGCGGCTAGATCAAGAGCAATAGCTTCATTTTCTATTATCATATTAAGAGTATCTTTTTCACTATCGGTAGAGTTTGCTATATACATTTCATATTCAGAATACCACTCTCGATAATAATCACTAGTTCCTTCTTTGATAAACTTTAAAAGAGTATCTCGATCACTTTCACTATAGGAAAAAGCTTCTCCTCCCTTTAGGACATTCCTAATATTATTTAAATCATCATCTTCCAAAATACCAGCATGAACTTTACTTGTTCCCGCATATTTAGAGTACTCACCTATTACTGTATTAATCTTAATAATAACAGGTCTCTTACATTTTTTAGCCTTTTCAATAGCATTAGATATATCACCAACAGAATTACCATTTTTTACAGTTAAAACATCCCAATTCATCGAACGAAAACGATCATCAATATTATCGATAAATGTTTTATCAACATCACCATCAGCACTTATCTCATTACAATCATACAAAACAATTAAATTATCGAGATTTAAATTACCCGCTAGCGAAGCTGCCTCATAAGAAATACCTTCCATCAAATCACCGTCAGAACATAAACAATAAATGTTATAATCAAAAATTTTATTCTTCTTTCTATTAAATGTTTGGGCTAAATATTTTTCGCCAATAGCCATTCCAACAGCTGAAGCAAACCCTTGTCCTAAAGGTCCAGTTGTCATTTCAATTCGATGATTTAAATCATACTCAGGATGACCACTAGTAGGAGAAGCAATTTTACGATAATTCTTAAGTTCCTCAATTGTAAAATCATCAAGACAATAAAATTGTGTTGCATATAATAACGCCGACCCATGACCAGAAGAGATAACAAACCTATCCCTATTACACCAATTCTTCCTCTCCAAATCGAATTTTAAGTGATAAGTAAATAAAGTATATAAAATAGGTGCACATCCAAGTGCTATACCAGGATGGCCGCTACCAGCATTATTTATCATATCTAAAGATAAAAGTCTAATATCGTTTACCATTCTTTTTTCATTAAGTTTCATAATACAAATACCTACCTTTATCTAATTATAGCAAATTTAAATCAAAATATAAAGAAAAATATAGTACTTTACACTAATCTCGCATCAAATTGCCTAAATATTATTACTCAAAATTTTTTAAATAGTTAATAGCCTCTTTAAAAGTATTAACTTTGACTATTTCTATATCAAAGTTATAAGTATTTTTAGTTCTAATCGCTTCTTCATAATTATTTTCAGGAACTAAAACAATATCCATCCCATCATGTGCAGCCCCCATTATCTTATATTTAATACCATCTATTTCTCCAACAGTACCATTGACACTAATCGTTCCAGTTCCAGCAATGTTTCGCCCTTTTATAATATCTTCACCACTTATCGCATTATAAATCGTAAGAGAAAGCATGAGACCACCTGAAGCTCCTGACTCACTATCTTTAAATTTAATATCAACTTCTGGATTTTTATTATAATCATATTCTGTAATAATAACGACGCCAATTACTTTCGTATTATTATCTAGAATAACTTTACTTCGAACTAGCTTTTCCTTGTCATCTCTGATAATTTTAAATGTAATATCATCATCTACTTCTTTATTGGAAATAATCTTTTTTACTGTCTCTATATCTTCACACACCTGGCCATCTGCTTCTAATATAATATCTCCTATTTCTAAACCATTATCTATCGTTGTAGCAATCACAACATTCCTTTTTTCTGTTATAGTAATCTCCTTTTGGGCTTCTTTATATGCAACTAAAGTAGCTATATCCAACGAATTATCCCGCATTATTTTATTCCTTTTTTCAATATCTGCAGCACTTTCATCTGATACTTGCCTTTCCTCATTTTTATCTATATCCCAATTTTTCAATTTAGCAAGTAAAAGCGAAGCTGGAGTTGCTTTGTATTCTGATACATAAAGCATATTTAAACTACCTTTAGTGCTCTTTTCATAATCATCCATCAAAACTCTATCTGTTACATCAATAGTACCACCGGGTGCCATAATATAGTATGGTAATCTAACATTAAAAAAGACAACGATTAAAATAAGAACTAATAAAAACTTATAGTTTTCTTTAAAAAAATTTTTTATTTTTATGAACATTTCCTATCTCCTTAAATTTATTTTTTTTTCAATATATCATATAATTAATTATGAAAAAATATTCTAATTTACTTATAACTATCACTTGTCTTATTCTATTAATTTTTATTATTAGCAATAAAACTTTAGTATCAAATACTATTTTACTATCATTTAGTATTTGGTTTAATACTTTAGTTCCTTCGATGCTCCCCATGTTCATATTATCGGATATTCTAATAAATTATCATTTTATTGACTATATTCCCAAAAAGATAATTAAAATCATATCCAGAGCCTTCAATATTAGTAAAAATGCTGTTTTAGTCTTATTACTATCTATAATATCGGGATTCCCTTCCAATGCCCGAAATATTAAAACCGCATATGATATGAAATATCTAACTAAAGAGGAAAGTGAACACTTATTATTATTTAATCATTTTGCTAATCCACTTTTTATATTAACTACAGTGGGGTTATTCTTTCTAAATAATAGAAAATACGGTATAATAATTTTTATTTCTCATATTTTGGGCAGCATAACAATAGCTTTACTATTCAGAAGAAAAAATAACCCTACTAAAAATAATTTTAACACTAAAAAACTTCAAAGTCAAAATTTTGGTACAATTTTATCTAATTCTATTAGAAGAACTATCGATGCTTTGCTCATGATTTCAATAACAGTCACAATTTTTTTAGTAATAGGAACACTTATAACTAATATTTTTCATTTAAACAATAAACTTTCAATATTAACGAAAAGTATTTTAGAGATAACAATGGGATTATCCGAACTTGCTAAATTAAATATTAATGATATTTATAAGGTCGTATTATCAACCATGATCATATCTTTCGGAGGCTTTTCTATTCATCTTCAAGTAATAACCTCACTAGATGAAGAAATAAAATATCGCAATTATTTTATCGGAAGAATATACCATCTATTTATTTCCGGTATTATATCTTATCTACTTATGAAAATAATAATTTAATATTTTCTAGTATTGACAAAAGTGCTGAAATGTTATATTCTATATTTGTACTATCTGTAATAGCACAAATATAGAATGTGAGCTGAAACTATGAAGAAAAAACTAATTATTGTCTTAATTACAATTAGTATAATTACTTTATTTTTCTATAAGCATAATACTTCTTCGATAAATAGCAATATATATTCAATCATCAAACAAGATATTAATACAAAATATCCTGGCATAGGTCAAGAAAAAAAAGAAAAAAAGGATGGATATCTTACAACTTTCACAACCATACCAGAAAATAAAAAAACTTATATTGAATACAAACAAAATGGTTCTTCATCCTGGAGTAATAAAGATTACTTTGGTGGAAAAATGAAAGATACTGGCTGTGGAATAACAGCTTTAGCCATTATTTTAAGCGGTTACCAAAAAAATTATACTCCTGAAGAATTACGAACTAAATATTATCCTGTTTTAAAAGGTGAAGAAATAGCTAATGAACTAACTAACACTTTCAATATTTCAAATACAGGATTCTTTTTTGATGATTATCATCTATCTGATGAATATATCATAAATCATCTAAAAACTAATAGACCCGTTCTTCTATGTTTATGGAATAAACCAAATGATAATAGATGGACTAAAGAGTCGCACTATATGGTCCTTCTAGCCGCTGACGATTATGATATGGTTTATGTATCTAATCCAAATGGCCTTGAAAATGATAGTAAAAGTTCTGGATGGTACAACATTTCCGAAATAACACCCTATCTTGCTAAAGCTCTCTATATCGAAACATATTAAAAAATTGGTCCTATTCACACCAATTTTATTTATTAACTTGGTGACCCGTATGGGTTTCGAACCCATGAATCCAAGGTTGAGAACCTTGTGTGTTAAACCCCTTCACCAACGGGCCAATAAATTTTTTATACATTATTATTTTAACACTAAAATACCGATTTGACAATAGCAAGAATAAATTTTTTTCGCTACCATTTACATTAATATTTAATAATACTATAACTTTCTATTAAATCACTTACTGATATCCTACAATTAGCAGAAGAGGTAGAAGGTAAACAAATTGCTTTTCTTTTTATGGTTGGAAAAATATATTTATTATACAAACTATGTGCCGTCTTGCCAACTGTTATTATCCTTTCAATCATACTATTATTTAATATACAGTTAAGATCATTAACTATAGGATTTTTAATACTACTATCAGAAGCACCTTTAATATCACAAGAAGCTAAAACATCCCATAGAGCAATATTATGTCTTTTTAAAAAATCTTTTTTATCTTCAATCGTAATAGGTTTTACATCATTAAAAACTTGAGACATAACTAACCAAAATCTATTTTGAGGATGACCATAATAAAAACCAACTTCTCGTGACTTTGGAGATGGAATACTGCCAAGAATTAAAATTTTTGAATCTCTATTATAATATGGCCCAAATTCATGATAAACTTTTATAGCTTGTTTTATCATTACACGTCTTCCCTTCTATTAACCATATTATAACATATTTTCTTTTAATATTAAAAGAAGAAACATAAAAACACTTATGCTTCTTCTTATCATTAGTTTATCTAATGATACTATATTATATTAAATAGTTCTTCTTTTATGCCTAGCTCTTCTCTTTATAAGAATTATTAATAAAGTAATTATTAAGCCAACTAATAAAACACCCGCTACTATCAAATAAATTTGATAAGAATTAATTCTTTTTTGCGATGATTCTACTATCTCATCATTATATCTTTGAACAGTATTTTCTAACTCATCATATACATATAACCCTTCTTCGCCAGTTATTTCATTAACCGCATATATTAAATAGAAATCATTTTCATCAGTCGTTTCATATTGATACCCGATAAGATCTGTACCATCATAATTAAAACTAGTTTTATAATAACCTTCAGGAACTATATCGTCTGGCATTGATAAAATATTTAAGCTAAGCCCTCCTATTTTATAACCATGATATTCCTCATAAGAATTATTCTCTACATTATAAGAATAAAACTTTGCATTTCCATCTTCATCTTTAAGACCAATAAGTATATTATTAGTAACTATATTTTTATAGCAAATTATATCAGTGTCTTCTATTTTAATAGAAGACTTTTCATAATTTTCAGGTACATCCAGTATACCTTCTTGTCTTATTATTGTATATTTTTTGTTGTCTATCGTAATTTCTATGGGATCTAATTCTTTTACTTTTACATTAATGATATATATTCTTTCGTTACCATTTTCAGCAGTTATCTTAATTTCTAATTTATTAACACCTTCCGTAACTTCTTTTTCCCCAACACCACTTAATGTTGCTTTACTATCTTCAGTAGTCGCCTTGACGTTTACTTTTATAGTTTCATGAGGAACCTCTAATGAATATTCTAAAACATCTCTTTTAAAGACAGGAGTCAAATTATATCCATCAATTTCTAAATTCTTTAAATAATTATTACTACTATAAGTTTTAGCGGGAATTGTAGTGGGCTCTTTTACTGTTATATTAATACTCTTATTAGATATATTGTGCCAATTACCAGAAGACATATTTGTAATCCTAACACCTGTTGTACTACAAGTCAAAGTCCCAGAACTACTAGTTTTAACAGTTGTGGTATAACTTTTACTGTATAAACTATTACTAACATCATCAAAATTCAAATCAACACCTGAACTTACACCGGCTCCCTTACACATTAATGTTCCTTCAATACTGACTATTGGAGCATCAGAAGATACAGTAGCGGTAATAGTTAGCGAATTTCCTTTCGTAACAGTACTATTACTACTTTTTATTTCAATTGAATTTGCCCTAGCAAACCCTATTAAACAAATAAAACTTAAAAATACTACCATTAAATACTTAAACTTCTTCATATACTTCAACTCCTACTGTTTAATTTTCTCATATCCATAATAATCTCGAAGAACTGCTAAATAATCTAATTTATCAATTGTCCCATCGCGATTAACATCGGCAGCTCTACTATATACCCCCGTATACTTAATATAACCATAATAATGTCTAAGAATAGCTAAATAGTCTAGTTTATCAATGACACCATCACCATTAACGTCACCATATATTAATACTTCAAAGTTCTTTTCTTCACTACCAGATTTAATTGTTATTTTATCACCAGTAGCAAATGTTCCTACTTTATTTTGATTATTATGATCTTTAATAGATGTTATTATCGATGCACTAATATTTTTAATATTTTCAACTAAACTAACCGTACTAGTATTTACATTAATACCATATACAAAGCTATTATTATGTTTAACTCCAGAATTATTTAATATTTCTTCTATACTAGCATCTTTTCGTACTATATTTAAAGTATAAACTTTTTTATCGCCATTTTCTGCCGTTACTGTAATGTTTATTGTATTGTGACCCACTATTAAATGAACTTCTCTAGAAGCATCAACTGTCGAATTACTATCTTCTAATTCGTAAATCAAATTAATTTTATCGACATCAAATCCTACTTCTAAATTATATTCAAGAATATCTTTATTAAATACAAAATCTATTTTATCTATAGTTAAAGATTTTAAATCATTAATATCCGATAAAATAACATCTTCTTCATTTTCTTTCTTTGTTATAATAATTGTATAAGTCGACTTGTTACCATTTTCCGCAGTCACTAAAACTTTAATTTCCGTCTCTTGTTGTTCGAGAAAAACCTTTCCCGTTCCTGTTACTTTTGCCTTGCCATTTATCGCATTAGCCCCTATTTCAACATCAGATACACCAGGTTCAACTTCTATCTGATAATCAAATTTATCATAACGAAAATCACTCAAAGCTTGGCCATCAATCTTTAGTTCTTTTAGATAACTATTGGGATTACCATCTATAGGAGCTTTAACTGCCGATGCTGGCATATTTTCATATTTAGGTATAATGAATACTAGAGGAGCATCTAATAAACCATTTATTTCCGTATAACTATTATAAGTACTAATACCCTCTGTAAGAGGAGCAGTAATATTTTGCATATATTGATGCACATAATGGCCATCATCTCTTGATACATCAAATTTTTGAAAATATAAAGTATTCTGACCAATACTAATATAATCTTCACTTAAGAAAGAGGCTCCTCCAAGTATCGATTTATAAGGACTATTCCAAGGTCGACCATAAGATGTCATCGTATGATCAACACCGCCCATTGCCCAAACCAATCCTTCGATAGCAGGATTGACACCTGTTGCCTTAATATTATAAAAATTAAAATATCCAGAATAAGTATTATTATTATAAGTAAATTGCCCACCTAGAGATGAAACAGAACCATTAATTCCTTGTTCTTGAAGAATACGACTGGCAAGATGAACAGGACTAACATCATATTTACTTGCTGCTTCAATAAAAGCTTTAGTATAAGCATCACTACTATATTTACTATATACGGTAGGCATAAAACTATTTCCTAATATTTTATTAATAACATCTACCGTTTGAAAAGAAGCCTCATAAGATAATGACTCAAAAGTAAAAATATTTTTACTATTCAAATAATTTCGAGGATCCATAAAATATTCGATGGCTGATCTCGATGCATACCACCAATCGACCTCTGTAGGATGCCTATAAAACTGATCAGTAGCAAAATTATAGCTATAATCATCCAAACTACGATAACCTTCCCCATAAGTTTTATATATTAAATTTCTACCCTTTACAGCTTCATTTTCAATGACAGTATTCCAATCAAGCCCCGTATCAAAAAGAACAAACTGCCAGGTAGGATATTCAAAATGAATATTCACGAGAGCATCCAAATAGCTTTCTGGAAAACCTGCTGCCTTTAAACTATTACGATAAGCTTTAACTTCATCAGAATCATAATCTATATCTACTTCCGTAATAACATAAGTACCACAGACATAACCTGTTTTATTATTACCATAAGATACTTTATACCAATTAGAACAAGAACCACTACTACCTAAATTTTTGTCTAATATAGTCATTTCAGTATCACAAGATAACCTATCCGTTATAGTACCATTAACACTATCTCTAACTGTTAAAGGATCATCATTTTCAACACAAGAAACCTTTCCTTTTAAAGCTGTTGACTCCTTATTAATAGCTATATATTCTCCACAAGAATAACCTACCAGGTCACCTTGTTTTATTTGATACCATTTACTACAACTACTATTAGAACCAGCATTTTCATTTAAAATTTCAACAGTAGTATTGCATTTAAGGCCCCCTATTGCTGCACCATCAATACTATTTCTTACATTTAATGGACTTGTATCCCCACCAGTACAAATAACCGTACCTGTACTAGCATTTACTATCGATACAAAAGATAAAAACATAAAAAACAATAAACTTAACTTCTTCATCTCTTCTACCTCATGATAATTATAACATTTTTTTCTATTTTTTGCTACTTATATTTGTAACTTTTCTAAAAAATGTCAAATAATATTCTAAAGTAAAAAAACAAGCATTCTTACCATATTTTCATTAAATAAAAAGCTTGTTATACTTATTTTAAATCTTCACTTCCAAAAGGATAGGGACATAAGTCTTTAACCAAATAAACTTCTTTATCACCATCATTACTATAGAAAATAATTTCGGCATCTCTATCAAAAAATTCATTGATGACTTGTCGACACATAAAACAACTCGAAGATACTCTCGTACTATCACACATCACATATAACTTACTAAAATCACCTTTCTTGTAACCACTTGCAATAGCTGATAAAATCGCCCCTCGTTCGGCACATATGGCTGCACCATATGAAGCATTTTCTACATTGACACCACCAAAACTTTTTCCATCCTTCATAAGACAGATCGAAGCCACTCTAAATCCTGAATAAGGGCTATAACTATTCTTTAATAATCTTTTTAGACTCTCTTCCATTATTTTCCTCCTAAAAAAACTAATATTTTGGGAACATAAATGACTAATCCAACAACAATTGCAAAAAAACATACAATTATTACTGACGAAGCCGCTACATCTTTAACTATTCTAGCCATCTCATTATATTGACTAGTGTACAAATCAACAACTCTTTCAATAGCAGTATTAATAACTTCAGCAAACAAAACTAACATTATCATCAATAAGATAACGATAAATTCCATTCTAGAAATCTTCAAAATAAACCCCAGTATCAAAGAAGTAGCTCCCAAAATAATCTCTCTTTTAAAATTATCTTCATTTACGATGACATAATCTAAACCATTAAAACAGTCACGTAAACTATTTTTAAAACTCCGCTTACCTTTTGATCTCAAAGTCATTTAGTAGTTCCTCCTGTTTTTCAAACATCTTCTTTTCTTCATCTTCATTCATATGATCATAACCTAATAAGTGCAGTAATCCATGTGTAGCTAAAAAACAAATTTCTCGCTCGCGCGAATGACCATATTCATTAGCCTGATCGTAAGCAACATCTACCGCTATATAAATATCCCCTAACAACCTAAAATCCTCATAGACAATATCTTTATTATCTTCTAAAGCAAAAGAAATCACATCGGTAACTTTATCATTATGACGATATTCTCTATTAATATTACGAATCTTATCGCTATCCACAAATATTATATTAAAAATCCCTTTATCTAACGCTAACTTTTTAACGACAAAATTCATATACTTTTCTAACTTTGCCATTTCTTCAATTTTTATTTTTGTATCATTAAAAATTTCAAACATAACTATCCCCCAATCAAACCAAATATATTTATATTAAATGAATAAATAATAACAATTGCCAGTACCAAAATAATCAAAATATCTAAAATAGTATCATTTTTCAAAATTTTAATTTTATTTCTTATGGCATCAAGACCAATATATATTAGAAATCCACATATACCACCAACTAAATTAAGTATAATATCATCAATATCAAATACTCGTCCAATATAATATTGTACAGTCTCAATTGTCAGTGACACAATTATTGTTAAAATAGTTATAACAGAAAATTTTTTATTTTTTAATAGATAAGAAGAAATAAAGCCATATGGTATAAAAAGTAAAATATTCCCACAAATATTTTTCACAAATTTTGGCGAACCAAAGCTATATCTAAATATTTCCTTGAAAGGAACAAAATTAGAAGTACCATAATTGACATCTTGAAAAGTAACAACATGAAATAAACATAAAATATAAATTATAAATATTAAATAGATAATTTCCTTATGTAATTGAAAACGCTTATGTTTAGTAATTAAATAAGCAATTCTTAGAGTAGAGACAATTACCGTAATTATTATCAACATTGGCCAAACACCAGGCATTACCTCCATAAAAACATTTTTAATCACCAATCATTCCTCCTAACATGATTTAAATATACTAAAAGATTGTATCTAGATTTTCTAAAATAAAGATACCACAACAATGGTACCTTGTCAACATGAATTAAATATCTAAATCATACTTATCGAGTTCATCCGCTATTTCTAATTGCGACTTAATAATATTTTTAATTCTATTTTTATAAATCGTAATATTTTTCTTTAAGAGCATTGCCTCAGCTTCCGTTTTTTCAGCGGTAAGCAAAGCCTCATGTACAATCGCATTAGCATTATTTCTGGCCTCTTCAACTACCATATTAGCCTCTTCACGAGCTAAACTTTTTATTCGATCAGATGTCTGTTCAGCAGCAAGTATAGCATCCGCTATCTTTTTCTCATCCTGCTTCTCTTTTTTTAAATCTTCCTCCAATGAAGAGATTTTCATTTGCAAAAGAGAGTTTTCATTATTTAATTTTTCCAATCTTTTAATAACAATGTCAATAAATCTATTAACTTCGTCAATATTATAGCCTTCATGAGCTATTGTAAATCTCTTCATAGCTTCACCTTACAATCTTACCATTCTAAATCTGTATCCGTCTTTTTTCCTTTGTCTTCTTCTTCTGAAATAGATCCTTCTACATTAACATTTTTAGGCGTGCATAAAAATATTCCTCCACCTATTTTCTGAAGATCTCCTCCAATTGCATAGACCGTTCCACTTAAAAAATCGACGATTCGTTTAGCTTGATCGGGAGTTACACGTTTCATATTTACGACAACAGTATTTCTTTTTTTTAGATGATCTGCTATCTGCTGACTTTCCGAATAAGCTCTAGGTTCAAGTAATATCATTTTCCCACTGCTAGGAATAGTTACTTTTTCTGCATAATATTCTTCTTCATTATCATCCATAACTTCTTCCGTAACAAACTTTTTTAATTTGTTTAATGCCATAATCTATCTCTCCTATTCTTTTTTAATTTTAACATACATTTACATAAATTACAACTATTTTTTATATTTATTCACAGTCCAAATCAAAATTATAACTAAATTCTTTATTTGTACAATTATACATGACTTTCACTTCTTCTTCCAAAGATATTTCTTCATCTGTCATAGGATTAATGATCGGACTTTTTAAGTCACCAGATTCGACAAGATCACGTAAAGATACATAAGTAATAGTTGTAGGATCATTAGCAACATAACATTTTATATCTAAATCATACTTATTATCATTTGTATATATTTTAGTAGCACTAATAATATTATCCTGCAAATTGTGACAAGATTTTTCTTTATTTTTAGATACTAAAACGAAAATATTAGGCATCAATATTACCGCAATTATTGAAATTATGGCAATTACCAATATAACTTCAATCAAAGTAAATCCTTTCTGATTCATTTTTCCACCTCAATAATATATTTGTTTCAAAATGATATTAGTCCCAGATACTATATTCATATTTGTATCATAACATTTAAAAGATGTCATATCATTTATGATACTACCATCATGCAAATAAGAAAAGCATCTCCTACCATTGATAATAAAAATATATTTGCCAGTATAATTTAGTTTATAGGGAATTAAAGAAGAAAAACTAATACTAACTTCCATACAATTATCACTATTATCTTTATAAACACAATTATTGAAACTAAAATTATTTTCAATATCTTCACTAATAATATCAAGACGATTCTTTTTTGATGATAAAATCATTAAATAAGAACCCACTAGTATAACAAACAAAATAAGTAAACTATACAAAATACTCGTTATCGCAAAACCTCTATTATTTAATTTCATAACGCCCTCTTATTAATAAGTTATAACTTTTTTATCTGAAGAAGAATTAAGATTCTTAAGATCGCTTTCTCTAATAACAATTGTATCACTATTACCGTCTGATACATATCTAGTAGTCTTCAAATTATTAAATACCATCTCAATATCAAATTCTTCACCATTATTATCATATGCTCGGCATCTTTTTAAAAAAGTTTTGTCAAAATCTTTATCATAACAAGAAACTTCTGGTTCCCATCCAACTCTTAAAGCAGCTTCAGTTTCATAACTCTTGCCATCATAACTACTTGAAAGAACATATTTATAATTTTCATTATCTCTAGAATAAGGACTTCCAAAAGGAAGAGCAATTATTTTAACATATTTTCCAGGTATTAATTTCTCAAGTTCATTATAGACATAAACGATCTCTTTTTGAACCTGATCACCAGTTGCTTTTTTAATATCTAGATGATTTTGTGTATGATTGCCAATATCATAACCATTTTCAATTAACCATTTAACAATTTTTTCATTATATTCAGGTTGATTAAACAAACTGCCATTTACAAAAAAAGTAGCAGTAACGTTAAAATCTGGATGACTTTCCTTAAATTCTTCCAGTATTCCAACAGCACTATTTTTATCAATAATTATCTTTCCCTTTTCATCAATCCCTGTGACTTTGATATTATCTTCATTTCCATCATCAAAAGTCAATATAATAGGACTTTTACCATATTCAACATCAATATTTCCATCAATATAATCTTTTAAGCGAATCATTTGATACCCACTGTCATAGTATAACTGCAAATCATTACGAAAAGCTTCTGGTGTCCTATTATAACCATCTTTATCAACATTTCCACCAACAGTTCCTGTACTATTGCTATTCTTTTCTCTGATACCATGATACATCATAATCGGAATTTTACCTAACTCATTAATTCCATCATGAGCCAATTTTTCTTTGTCAATTTTACCTAATGAAACGACAATATCAATAGTACTATTCTCTTCTAAAAGCGTTCCCTTTTTTACACTTTGTGATATAATACCATCTTTAGTAATCTCTTCATCATATTCATATTTAATATTTAATTTTAAATTATTACTATCAGCAAAAGTATTAGCTTCTTCCAATGTTTTAAGTTCAGGCATATAAATATCATCACTTTTCTCACTAGTTTTTCTAACAAAAATAAAATATATCCCCCCTACTATCAAGATAATGACTAATAATAGACAAATAATTCTTCCAATTTTTAATCTTCTCTTTTTTCTCATATTACTTATTCTCCTATCATCTTCTATCTTATATAATTATAATACATTTTTCAATTTTTGCAAAGCATTTTAAAAAATAAAAATGATATCATATCCCTAGAATTAATAATACTTCATTATTAAAGCCTAACCAATAGTATTAAAATATCTTAATACAATGACAAAAAAGACTATTCAAAATAGTCTTTCATCGTCTTATCTACAATTTCTTTAATATATTTACTAGTATAAGTACACCCACTAATAGTATTTAAGTCATCTAAATTATCTTGATTAGAAATAATTTTTTCCAAATAATCATTATTGAATATCATCTTCATATAAGTTTCGTTGCTTTCAATAACCTCTATCTTTATAATATCATCTTCTTTAAAGACAATCTTTAATTTAATTGAATTACTGCCTGTATATCCTCTTCCTGACACTTGATATGTTGTCGTATTATTATCCTTTTGTTTAGAAATAATTTTATAAGAATCATCTATTTCTTTATTATGAATCTTACTTCCAATAACAAAAGAAAAGCCACCTACTATTAACAGCAAAAATATTATAATACCTACTTCTATCCATCTTTTACTAAATAATTTAACACTAAAATAATTAATTAATAACGTTGTAATATTGATTATCAAGATAGAAACAAGTACTCCTTCAGGAAGTGGTGTTAAATATCTAATCGCCATTGTCAGTAATCCAAGTAAAATACCCGCTATTATTTGGCCTTCATGACTAATCGGCGTCGTAACTGGATCTGTAGCCATAAAAACAGCACCGAAAAGTAAGCCACCAGACAAAATATTGAATCCAATAAACCATAACCCTATATCTTTTGAAAGACACATAATCAAACTCATAATGATTACCGTCCCAATATAACTAATCGGAATACGCCATTTAATAACTTTATTTACAACCAAATAAATAAATGCTATGATGCAGAGAAAAGAAGAAGTTTCCCCAATAGATCCTGGTATATTACCAAAAAAGAAATCTAACAGATTACCATAAGGACTGACTAAATTATCATAAGTAAGAACATAGCTAGAAGCTGTCATATTCGCTAAAGGTGTTGCACTACTTATAGTATCTAATTCCAATGGATTTAAATATCCTCCCGCAAAAGAAGAAAATATAATTGTTATAAATAAACTACCTACTAAAGCAGGATTGAGTTTATTTTTCCCCAATCCCCCCATTAACATTTTGGATAAACTAGCTATCATGCTTCCCAATATAAGAAGCCAAATTGGAGTATTAATTGGAATAATAAGACCTATGAAAACACCTGGTATTAGTGCAAAACTTTCACTAAATAAATAATTAAAAGTCTTTCTTTCTTTTCTAATAATAAGATAATATAAGTACTCTACCATTATACAACTAAAGGAGGCAATAACAACAAATATTAATGGCTTAAAAACCAAATATAAATTTCCATAACCTTTAATAACTGGATATATTCCATTTTTATAAGTAGCAAATATTATAAATGGAATTAAACAAATTAATAAGTTATACATCATATTACTTGTACTATTCTTACTTTTTAGAAAATTTCCTTTTCTGACTTTGAACTTTTTCATCTATCACTCACCTTGACTTTCGCCATTCGGACAAATTCTCTTACTTCAATTTTCGAAGGACATATAAAAGAACAAAGTCCACATTCAATACATTTACCTGGTTTTAATTCTTTAAGCTTATCAATATTATTACCATTATTCATAATAAACACCGGATAAATACCTGCCGGACAGACTTCTATACATTTTCCACATTTTATACAAGGAAGATTTTTTTCAAAATCATCTTCAATTACTAAAACAGCATTCAAATCTTTCGTAATTATAACGTCATCAACCGGAAGAGAATTACCCATCATTGGACCTCCCGCTATAAAAATTGGATTTTTCAAGTTATTATAGCCATCTAAATTGGCTATAATTTCACTAATTGTAGCCCCGATTTTAACTTTAACATTACGTCTATTTTTAATACCTGTTCCCGTAATAGTAATAATTCTTTCAGTAAGAGGTCTATTATATTTAAACATTTCATATATCGCATAAATAGTTGAAACATTACTTACAATAATTCCCTGTTCCGTCGGATATTTATCATACTCAATATCAAGTAATTCTCTAACTAAATTTCTCTCCCAACCATTGGGATAAGCATCTTTAACAAATCCAAGTTTAATTTTTGGATAAGTACCCAGATACTTCTTAAAAGAATTAATAGAGTCTAGGTTATTTTCTTTAAGCCCTATTATTGCACGAGGAATCCGCATTATTTCCATAATCATATCAATAGCCTCAAGAATGCAATCCGAGTAATTATGAATAACTACTTTATCACAAGAAACAAAAGGTTCACATTCGACAGCATTAACAATCAAGCATTTAGGTCTATCGATATTATATTTTAAAAAAGTAGGAAAATCACTTCCACCAAGACCTGTAATACCATTTTCTCTAAGCGCATCAATAAAATCCTGTTTTGTATATTTTTCTTTTACAGATAACTTACTCTTTTGATACTTCTCTTTAAAATCATTTTTAATTACAATACATTTTACTTTTTTACCATCATCAATTATTTTATTGTTTCCCATTGTAGCATAGCCTGATACAGAACTATGAATAGGAAAATTAATACCTTCATTAACCGCTACTACTTGCCCTTTATAAATATAATCGCCTTCTTTAACAAGATGCTTATAAACAACACCATTTTTATTTTCTAGCGGTATATAAACATATTCTGGCTTAATATATTTTTGAATATTATAGTCAATATTCTCATCTCTCTTAATCTGCACTGGTTTATTCATGATCCTCATTCTCCTTTATTATAATAATAACATAAAAAAGAAAAAAAGAAAAGAATCATTTTCTTCTCTTGCCTGCATTATTTCCTTTTTCATAAGATTCAGAATTTAAAAGCCATTCTTGCAATGTTTGTTCATCATATAGAGGTGGATATCTTTTAATAATAGCTTTAATATCCTTTTTTTGTCTAAATGCTAAATGACGATCATGATCATCATCTACTAGACACAATACTACAGGACCACATACATATAAAATACGTCCATCTGCTATTTGGTAATTAAGCAAGGTGCCAGTATTAAAAAGTTCTTTGGCAGAAAGATAATCCTGATCAAAAACATTGCGCTCTTCTAACAAATAACGAGGGGCTTTACTATCATGATTGTGTAAATTAATCGTACGTAAAATAACCATCTCATCTATGAATTCAGCAAAGTAAATACACAGGTTATCTCCTTCAAAATTCTTTTTAATATAAAAGGTTTGTTTCTGTCCTGAAATCTTACCTAAAACATCGCTCATATCTTCGAGATTTTCAAAAGATACTTCCTTCAATAACGGTAAAACCCTTTCATTAACCACCAATTTTTCAACATCACTCAAAATAGCAAAAATTTTAGATAATAATTCAACTTTTTTTCGAGAATCATCAAAAGTATCTGCCACCGAATTAGAATTAAAACTATTTAAAATATGATTTTTAACCCCAGTAATTCTTGATAAAAGGTCTGCGTTTTCTTGTTTACCTACAACACCACTAACAAATCGTACAGCTTCTTCATAAACAGAAGAAAATGTTTCAGGTTCCTGTTCTCTAAATAATCTTTGATAAAATTGTGCTGCCTGCTTAAATTCCTGCGAATCTTTTTTGAGTTTTTGGTCAATTAGTCTCCTATAATTATCAACTTTTTTCCTTTTATCATCAATAAAGAGATGATACTTTTTATCTTCATCTTTAACCTTTAGATAAAATTCATATCCTAATGATATAAGTGCTGCAACTTTAGTTACTCTTTGAAAGCGTCCCTTTACTTTAGAAAGAGATCTTGAATATTTAATCTCTTTAATCAAAACTTGCGAAATTTGAGCAATAAATTTATTATATTCTTCGTTAACTTTTTCTTTAAATTTTCCTATCGCTACATCGACATCTTCTTTCGTATGAGCTTCTTCAATATCAATTTTTAAAAGTTCCCAATCAGCTGAAACTACTTGTAAAGAAGTTGAATAAAATATATAGTTGTTTTCATAGAAATCTAGACATTTCTTTGATATTTTTATTTCTTTATTGATTAAATCGAATCCTTCAAAGTATTCCTCTAAAATCCTCGCTAATTGTAACTTCTTATAATTTTCTAAAGAAACAGTCGCAACTTTTTTTTCTAATAGTTTCTTAGCAGCATTTATTTTTTGCATCTCTTCATTACTACCACCATGATCAGGATGATGCTCATTAGCCAATCGTCGATATGCCGCTTTTAATTCTGCAATAGTATAATGTCTATTAAGCCCTAATAAATCTAAAGCTTCTTTATATGACATATTATCCCCTTCCTCTATATCTTACTTAAAAAAAGCCATATAAACAATGAAACAAACATATAAAAATGTTAAAACGGCTCCATTTATTTTTTCTACTTTTGTTGACTTATTTGGAATACCAATCATCATAGCTGTTAAAATTCCAGCAATTAATCCACCAATATGTGCTGCATTATCAATAGCAGGATTCATAAAACCAATAAGTAAATTAATAAGAATAACCGGAATAACAGCACTTTTAATAGCGGCACCTAAATAAGTACGATAATAATATCCAAAATAGACAAGTGCTCCCATCAAACCAAATATAGCGCCACTAGCTCCAGCAGAAATCGTATTATGGGCAAAAGCTAAAGATAAAATACTACCACAAATACCACTCGCAATATAAATGACTATATATTTGAATTTGCCAAATACATTTTCTACCTCCTTACCAATAACATATAATGAATACATATTACATAATAAATGGACAATGCCAATATGCAAAAACATACAAGTAAATAATCTATAATATTGACCATTTTTAGTAAGAAGATCAAAATTAGCTCCAAAATTTATCAATGTCATACTATCTTCTGAACCATTTCCAAATAAGTACATCATTACAAAAACAATAACACATATTGCAATTAAAGCATAAGTTATAACAGGCTTCTTATAAGAAAATATTTTAGCGGCTTCCTTACTTCTCTTTTCATTTTTTTTGTTGATACTATCTGTCACTTTAATAAAAAACTCTAAACTATTTTCCTTTCTATCAGTCTTCTCAATTATATTAGGAAAAATACTTGGAAGTTTTGAAGATTTAATATCAGATTCCGTCATAATAGCAATGTCATTTTCAGTTAAAAGAGATTTATTCTCAATATCTGTATATATGTTTAAAACCTTAACTTTAAAAGATAACGTCTTTTTTTTCACCTGCTTAACAATTCTACCTAACTTAAATTTATCAAAGTCAAACTGTTCTTTATTGTGAATATGATGTGAAACTATTCTAATAATTTTATAATCATTACTTAAATTTTCTAACCATATTTCATCATTAATTCCACGAATAATCATTGGATTATAGTTTTGCTCCGTAATAAAATAGTTAATTAAATTCATAATAACTAAATCATCGCTTTTAAACACTATTTCTTCCATAATCATACACCTTTCCTTTAATATTATACTAAATTTTTTTAAATAAATAAAGGTATTTTTCACAGGTATTACTAGTTTTTAATATAATATATATAGAAAGGAGACTACTTATGTACGGAAATCGAAGAATAATGCGTCCTCCAATGGGAGGAAATAGGCTATTTGGGGGCGGATTTTTTGGTCCATTCTTATTAGGCGGAATAACAGGAGGTTTATTAGCACCAGCCTTTTATCCAAGACCTTATCCTATGCCAGGACCATACCCACCACCTCCACCTTATTATTACTAAAAATATGTCCAACTAAAACAATTAACATATCTTGACTATTGATAAATTTCAATAGTCTTTTTTACATCTAATACTAAATTATCCACATTATTCAATTAAAAATACCACTAAATAAAACCTCTAATAAAATTAAAGGTTTAGAGATAATATCATTAATAAATTAGCATATTGATACAATTTGTGATATAATATAAATATGAAAAAATTTAATATGCGTGATGAAAGTTTTATCTGCGAAAATTGTGGAAAAATAGTATCCGAATTAGGTTATACTGCTAGAGATCACTGTCCCTATTGTTTATATTCCAAGCATTTAGATATAAATCCCGGCGATAGAAAAAATACATGCTCTGGACTCATGAAACCAATTGCTATTGAAAAATTTAAAAATACCTACAAAATAATTTACAAATGCACTAAATGTCAAACCAAACATAAAAATATTATGGCTAAGGATGATAACTTTGACTTAATAATTATCTTGTCGAAAAATCAGTGAGGTTTAACCAAATCCGTAATCATTGGCATTATAAAAATAAAAATAAGTAAAATAACTATAATTAATAAGGCAATTTTAAATTCTGGACCCAAATTTAAAGATACTCGCTTTTTTTTTGGTCTATTATCATTAGTAACGTAAGTTCGAGTAACCGTACTTTTAACTTCAGAAGTATTATTTATTGTTGTATTTAAAGTTGGACTAGTCTTCTCATTATAGGATGGCGAAACATCTTGTTTAGTCATTGTCGTTTGAATATTTACATTCATAGTATCATTAATATTGGCTGCTGGATTATTAATAACCGTATTCAAATTTCCAGAAGCTCTATACGGTGTAACTTTATCGAAATCCTTTTTTTCATTAATATTTCCATTCATTTAAAAGCCTCCTTAACCAAGTATAAAAAATTTAGGATTAACCTAAATCTATAGTCTCCAATTATCATTTTCTGACGGTATGGCATTGTTAGTAGGTACATTACTATTTCCAGATCCAAAAACAAAATTAGATCCACCAGCCACAAAACCACTATTTAAGTTGCTCTGGCTATTATTAACTCCGACACTACTAGGATTAGGAATAGTGTTTTCATTATTAAGAACTGGTTGAGTATTTATTTGATTATTATTATTTGTATAAGCACTACCACTTAATGCCGCTGAATTTATATTATTTGGAGCCATATTAGGACCCAATCCAAACTGATTATTATTGCTAACTGAAACACCATTGATATTTGGCATAACATTGACATCAGGAACAGAATTAACATCTGTAGAAATAGTACTAGAAACATTATTTGGTGTATTGACTACTGGCTGTACTCCACTTAAAGGACTATTAATATTACCAATACCAGAAGTAGGAACATTAGGAACAACGGATGGTTCAACTACTGGAGTAGGAATACCATTTCCTTGATTAACTACTCCAATATTATTATTAATAGGAGCCACATTAACCGGCTTTGGTATCACAACCTCGCGTGGTTCAATTTTTGGTGTCTGTTCAGAAATAGGTGTAAAAAATTCATTATTATTATTAGAACTATAACTTTCATTATTAAAGTTAGAAGTATTATTAACAGTTCCTTGTGACAAGTTACTGTTCATATTATTAAGATTATTTATTCCAGGATTAAATAAATTATTATTAACTACATCTGATGAAGTACCATTAATATCAAAAGTAGAACTTTGATTCATTCCATTTATATTCTGTCCCATATTCATATTTTGATTCATCATAGGATTATTAAAATTATTATTCATATTATTACCAAAATCTGGATTGGGATTAAAACCATTTGGCATCTGAAAAGAAGTATTATTATTCATATTTGGTGAATTAAAATCCATCGTTACTCCACTACTAGTAAAATCACTACTTTCTGTATTAAGAGCTTTTTCTCGCATTTTTTTCTTTCTCTTACTATCAACTAAAAAACCAATAACCGTAATTAATAAAATTACTAAAACAACCAAAATCCACATACCATATTCTGATATAAAATCCATAACTGCTTCCATTTTATCCTCCCTTTTACTCTATTAATAGAATAACATAAAATATTCTAAAAAGCAATAATTATTGTATCTTTTCCATAACATTTTTATCAATAAAGCTTAAACTCTTCACTGTCAAATCTAATGATTCCTTATATCTTCCTCTTTTAAACAATTCTTCCGCTCTTGTTAAAGCCACATCAATTTCCTCATAAGAACTACGATAACGATTTCCATAGACAATCATATTTTCTGCTGTACTCACTAATTTTATCATATCATTTGTCTTGTTATAAACTTTAAAAACTAAATCTCTTGCCGTATCTACTCTAATATTAAGAATTTTTATAACTATCGGTTTTTTATCTAATTCCTTAATAATCTCTCTAATAGCATCTTGTGCTTCGGCAAGTTCAATATAGTAGTTATTAGGGATTACCGGAATCTTATATTCCTTTAGACGATATTTAGATTTTTTTATCAATTCCTCAATAGCGGCCAACTGCTCCCTAGCCCTCGTTTCATCATCCTTCATACTAGTGATAGAACGAAGTTGATAATCTAAATCATCTTGAAGTCGTGATAATTTCATCGATAAACCATCTAATTCGTCAACTAATTTCGAATATGCAAAAGTTTTCATCTTACCTTGATCTACAAGTATTTTATAATCTTTATTGATCTTTTCAAGATTTTTATTTAATAAACTAAACTTATTTATATCTTCATTTGACAAATTGTAATTATACTTTATATCATCAATTTGTAAATAAATGTCCCTAACAATTTTATTAATATTATCTATTCGATAACCAAATTCCTTAATGTTTTGTCTAAATAAATCCTTACACTCTTTTTCTTTATCAAAGTCATTATATAGATCATTAAAATATTGAATAAATGTCTTTAATTCAATTATTGCGTCTCCCAATTCTAATTTCTTCAAATTATCCATTATCTTTAAAACTTTTTCTTTTATCTCTTTAATATTATACTCAACATTAAGATAATCGAGAGGATAACCATCTCTTTTCATTCTATAATAATATGTAGTCGCCTCTTCAATTTTATTGGGAACAAGAACCGTTGCCATTAATACAACAGTTGGTATATCATCTAAAAGCTTAATTAATTTATTTATTCTTTCCTCAATTAAAACAATTTTTTTTTCAATCGAAACATAATCATTATTGTCCATTGCCTTTTCAAACTGACTAAAAATATCATCGATACTATTAAATTCCTTCTCTATATATTCTGCAATTTCACCATAATCTTTGATTGTCCGCTCAAACTTACTTTGACCTTCACGATATATAATTTTTAATTTAGTTATTAATGATCGATTTCGCTCCTCCGAAGTAGTAACGAGCCTAACTTCTTCAAGTAAATAATCCGTCTTTTTCCTAAGAGCTTTTATTTCGATCTCAATATTAGCAATCTTTTTAATTGCTTGTTTATAATCCTTTCGATCAATTAAGAAATCAGCATCGGATATTAAATCAGTAAGTTCTGGTATCTTCTCATCTCTTATTAATTTAAAAGTATGATCCCAATCTTCTAATTTATCCTTTAAATTGTCCGTTTTGATAAGTTCTTTTACTTTTGTTATTTCACTTAAAACAGGAACGCCTATCAAGCTATTCTTTTCAATATCCAACTCTTCTATTGTTTTCTTATACTTCTTACTTTGATTACTTCTAATAACAACTATTGTAATGATTATCAAAATAACGGTCACTACAAAAGCGGATATTGTAATTAAAAGAACACTATCCATGCTACCACCTTTCCTACTTATAATATATTCTACCACATTTTTTTACTTTTTAAAATCATTTTATAAACATTTCAAATAAAAAATAAATTTCTATTTTGTAAAAATGATAAATATCATACCAAATATCCATCAGCCATAATCACTTGAGCGTTATTAATATTAAGATCTTTTTTCTTCTTTATATTTAGTTCATAATATTGTCAAAATTTAATTAATTTATAATAAAAATTAAAAGAGGCATTATCCTCTTATACTTATTCTTTTATTTTCTCCATTCAAATTCAAAATCAAAAATTCTAACTATATCTCCTTCTCTAATTCCCATCTTTTCTAATTCGTCATCAATACCCATTCGTCTAATCTTATGCGAAAACCTTTCATAATCTTCTTCCGTATTGAAATTAGTCATCCTAAATAATTTTTCAATAGCCTCACCTTTAATGACAAAGACTCCATTTTCTTTGATAATCGTAAAAGGATTTTCCATTTTAAATTTATATAAAACATGGCTCTCCTGGACTTCAGCAGAATATAACTCTTCACTAGAGATATTTTTAGTCATCATAGATAACTCTTCCATCACTTTATCTAAACCTATATTGTTAAAAGCTATTACTTCAAATATTTTTATATTTTTGATTTTTTGCATAAAAACTTTTAAATTTTCTTTAGCATTTATTCCATCCATTTTATTGGCAATAATTATTTCAGGTTTTGCTAACAATTTTGAACTAAATTTTTCTAATTCTTTTCTAATAGTGATATAATCTTCATAAGGATCTCTCCCCTCACTACCCGACATATCAATAACATGAGCAATAATTTTGGTTCGTTCGATATGCTTTAAAAATTTATGTCCTAAACCAATTCCCATACTAGCTCCTTCGATAAGTCCCGGTAAATCCGCTATTACAAAAGTATTATCTTTTCCTTTAACTACTCCTAAATTTGGCGATAAAGTAGTAAAATGATAATCGGCTATTTTAGGATTTGCATTAGACACCATCGATAAAATTGTACTTTTCCCCACTGATGGCATACCGACAAGACCAACATCAGCTATCATTCGAAGTTCCACTTTAATATTTCTAATTTCACCCGGTTCTCCTCTTTCCGCATATGAAGGACAAGGATTACTACGAGTAGCAAGACTAACATTTCCTCTTCCCCCACGACCGCCATAGGCAATAATTGCTTCGTCATTATTTCTTGTAAGATCTGCTATAACAACGCCTGTTTCATTATCTTTAATGGTAGTTCCCAGTGGAACTTTTATAACAATATCTTCACTATTACTGCCATTTTTATTTTTACCTTCACCATTATTGCCATTATTACCCTTAATTTTTTTCTTATATCGCAAATCAATCAATGTTTTAAGTCCTTCATCAGCTTTAAAAATAATATCCGAACCCTTGCCACCATTTCCGCCATATGGGCCTCCCATTGGAATATATTTTTCCCGGCGATATGCCATACAACCATTACCGCCACTACCCGCTTCAACAATCATAACAACTTCATCGACAAACATTTTATTTTCCTACCCTTCATATTTTACTTTATAAATAATAACTAATATTAAAATACCTATCAATGCCATATATAAACCAAGCATCCAAAATATTCTAAGCCAATTCCTTTTTTTTCTTTCTTTCATCTTTCCAACCTCTATACTTCAATAAAACATTGTCATATATTTCTTCTAAAAAATCAATTATATATGTATCAACAAAACCTAAAATAGCTATAAATACTACACTTATTATATTAAATTTTGAAACTAAAAACAAATTTGGCAATAAAATAAGTACTTCAAAAAAAGATATTGTACAAAAAAGCAATAAAATCTTTCTTCCCAAATTAAGTGGTTTGCAAATTGTATAAAGAAGACGTAAAGTAACAAAACCTGTCAGCGATACGACAACCAATCTATAAGACTCAAAATCTCTATGAAAAATCGTGCAAAACATAATAATAATAAAGATATTAAGGACTACTGTTATTCCATTAGGAAGAGCATTTCTAAATACTTTAGCTATAAAATCTTTTCCAACTTTATGATAATTAGGTTCAAGTGCTAAAAAGAAAGAAGGTAAACCAACACAAAAAGTACTAATAAGTGAAAGCTGTATTGGATAAAAAGGATATTCGTGTGCTAAACCAATTGCCAATAAAGACAGTAAAAAAGAATAGGTAGTCTTAATTAAATACATCGAAGCGACTCTTTCAATATTATTAACAACCCTTCTTCCTTCATTAACGATATCCGGAAGAACCGCAAAATCGGCATCTGTAAGAACAACTTCACTAACACTTCGAGCAGCATTAATTCCTGTTGCCAAGGCAATTCCACAATCAGCTTCTTTTAAAGCTAAAATATCATTGACACCGTCCCCAATCATCGTAACCGTATGATCTTCCTTTAGGGCTTTTATTATCATTTGTTTTTGAATAGGAGTCACTCGCCCAAATATTTTCTTTTCTGTCACTACTTTTTTAAGATCTTCATAATCATTAGGAAGATCATTTCCCGCAATAAATTGATCGTATTCTTTTATTCCTAATTGTTTTAATAAATTAGATACCGTGATAGGATTATCACCTGATATAATTTTAACATTTACATCTTGTTTGGCAAAGTATTCTAACGTTTCTTTAGCCGATTTTCTAACATTATCTTCTAAAATAACAAATCCCAAAATTTCTACCGCTTTATTTTCTCGAGCAATTGTAATAATTCGGTTCCCATTATTAATATATTTGCTTAATCTTTCATAGTCAGTAATCTTCTGATCAGAGATATATTCTAAAGCTCCTAAATAATATTTAATTCCATCTATTTCAGTAATACTACATTTTTTAGTAGAAGAAAAAGCAACCCGATCTGTAACATTAAGATTATTTTTAACGCCAAACTTTTTCTTTAAAGCAATATCCGTTGCATTATTTGCTTCTTCTGTACATATATTAGCAATAATATCTTCTATATTTACTTCATTATTTAAAGAAACTAGTTCAATAACTTCCATCGTCCCATCAGTAATCGTTCCTGTTTTATCTAGACATAGTATATCCGTACATGATAAAATTTCTATACCATGCAGTTTCTGAATAATTACTTTCTTTTTAGCCATCTTTACAACACCCGCTGTTAAAGCTACCGATGTTAAGAGTACTAAACCTTCTGGTATCATTCCAATAATACCCGCTACCGTCGATAAAATAGCCTCACCATAAGATTGTTTACTGTAAAAATACTGACTAATAAACAAAAGTCCTCCCAAAGGAATAATGACTATTGTAATAATTTTCAAAATCTTATTGATGACATTTTGTAAATAAGAAGAATTATCTCTAATAGAAGTAGCTTCCTTTATTAAATTATTAGCATAGTTATTTCTTCCGACACTAATCACTTTAGCGTAAGCACTGCCACTAGTAACAATTGAACCAGATATAACTTTATCATTTTTTCTTTTAATAATAGCATCAGCTTCTCCAGTAATTATCGATTCATCCACTTCTAAACTACTAGATTTAACAACTATCAAATCGACAACTACATTATCACCCGATGACAAGTAAATTAGATCATCAATAACAATTTCTTCTTTAAATATTTTCTCTTTCTTTCCATCCCTAATTACTATCACTTTTTCTTGATTAGTTACTTTTATATTATCAAGAATCTTTTTAGCTTTAATTTCTTGATAAATGGCAATCAAAGTATTAAATATAATTGTTCCAACAAAAGTAATATTCTGAATTGAACCTGTTGTTAAAACAAGTATCGCTAATGATATATTTAAAATATTAAATAAAGTTATAGCATTAGTCAAAATAATCTCTTTAACAGTCCTTGTATATTTAATATTCTCATTATTTGATAAACCATTATTTTTTCGATATTCAACTTCTTGTTTAGTAAGACCTTCCATACACACCTCCTCAAAAGAATTAAACTTTTAAGTAAAAAAGAATTAAATAAAAATTAATTCTAAAAACTATCTAGAGAAATAACCTCCACCATTGTAAATAAGTGCCGGAAAACTGTATATATTTCGTGGATTAAATGAATGACTATTAAAATCAAAAGCATTATGACCATAAGCCATTCCAAAATGAAGATGAGCTCCTCCAGTACAACTATCATAAGAAGCAGTTGTTCCCCCACCCACTTCACCAATTTTAGTATGTGGACTGACAATCTGATCGACAGATACTGATATATTAAGTAAATGCATATAGACAGTCGTATAAGGAACACCATTAACATTATGATATACCCATACCATGTTACCACCACAGCTAGAATAATACACTACTCTAGCAACTACTCCGTTAGCGGCAGCATAGACGTTCGTTCCTTCATTGACACAATCCAAATCTATACCATGATGGCCCCCACCAATCCAATCCGGTCTTATCTCATAACCAGTATATTCACTAGTTACACATCCCCAAGTTAAAGGATAAGTCCAACCTGTAGCATTAATAGATATATTTGAATTATTTTGTCTTTCGACACAGGCCGTAACATCTTCTGTCTTATAGCACCCCATATCTTCATACTTTTTAATTTGATTCTTCAAATCTCTTATATCTTCCTCTATTGTAGTTCCTTCTTCCTTGTAATTAGCTAAATTAGCTCTTAATGTTACAAGTTTCATATTAAGTTCTGCACTTTTAGATTCTAAACTACTCTTCTTTTCAGCTAATTCAGCTTTTTTATCTTCTAAAGTGGAAACAAGAGCTTTAAGTTCGTTCATTAAATTATTATTATAATCCGCCAATTGTGATACGACAGAATAACGATAAATAAAATCAGTATAAGAATCAGCCTCAAAAATATATTCTAAATAAACATTTTCTCCAGAAGAAATTTGAAGAAACCTAAGCAGTTCATTCGTTTCTTCTTTTTTTTCCGCTATTTTCTTTTGGCTTTCACTAATATCATCTTCAGCTTCTTTAATTTCATTTTTAATACGATTAACACTTGAAGCAATTGTATTCACTTCATCAGTAAGAACTGTAATTTCTGCATCAGTTAAATCTTTATTTCTATCAGCTTCTTCTTTTTGTTTTTGAAGTCTCGAAAGATCAGCATAAAAATCATTTAAACTTTTTGCTTCAACACGGTAACAAGGAATAATAACTATCGCCAATAAAAACAACCACCATATTTTCTTACACATTTTATCACATCTTTCATAGATAATTATATAGTAAATAGTTTTTCTAGTCAATTAATTTGATAAATTTTACATTATTTAACATTCTTTCTTTTAACAAAGCCAGATCCCAATATCAAGATTATCGTTATATAAAGAATAACTATAATATCATTAATAAAATAGCCGATAAGACACATTAGACACCTAACCAAACAAAAAATAGCTTCGACAATTATTAAGTATCCTTTGACACTACTTTCACTACTTATGTCATATATATTTTCTGACGAAACAATTTCAAACATTTTAACACCAAGCCCTTCAAAAAAAGCGATAAAAAGAAGTAAATACTTATTACTAATATTTAGTTTTAAAATTAAAAATAGGCAAAATACCATATTTAAATACTTAAAGTATTTTTTATCATCAATTTTCCGAACAAATAAATATATAAAGATACAAGCACTAACACCCATAATAACATTAAAAATACCAACATAAGTAATTTTATCATCAATAAACAGATATAAAAATAACGGCTGAAGACTCAAATTTATAACTTTAGCTTGCTCCAAAAAAAAGAAAAGCACTTTATTTTTAGGTATTTTATCATATCTAATAATATCTCTATCTTCCTTCTCTTCAAATTTAAAAATAGGAATGATAGCAATTATAGATATAACCACTATCACAATAGCTAAAGCTAAAACAGAAAGTTTATCTTGAATATATGATCCTACATAAGAAGAAATAATTATAGCTATATTGGTATATATTAAAATATTACCAATTTCTTTCCTTTCTTGGCCATCAATAGATTTAATAGCATAATAGTGTCTAAGAACATGATACGTATAAGCACCAATACCATTTACAATTCCCAGTATAATTAAATTAATAAAATTTTTTTCCATAACTGACATGAAATAAAAACTTCCACTAAAAATTAGACTAGAAACAATCAAAATATATTTAGGCTTCAATCTCTTCATTAAATATATTACACCCCAACTAGTAAATGCTCCTACAAAATACAAAACGGCATAGAATAATAATATTTCTTTAAGAGAATAGCCCATTTTGTATAAAATAATTGAAGAAAATACTTCGGCAATATTTCTCGCTATCGTCGAAAACAGAATAAATAAGTTATATTTTTTCTTATTATCCATCTATCTCACCACTATTAGTATGTATTTTTTTAAATTTATGATACAATATTAATCGAGGTGTAATCTATGTTTAAATACTCTTTCGATAACAAAAGATACCATACTTTAAATTACTACTTTAAAGAAAAATTTCATTCCAAAGTTTTTAAAGTTAGTCTAAATGCAGGCTTTACCTGCCCCAATATAGATGGAACTAAAGGTTACGGAGGATGTATATATTGTTCTAAAACAGGATCTGGTGAACATGGTGGCAATCCTAATAAAGATCTTTTAGAACAGTTTAATGATATAAAAAAAATTATTGATCAAAAATGGCCTCATAGTAAATATATCGCTTATTTTCAAGCCAGAACCAACACTTACGCACCACTTTCTATTTTAAAACAAAAATATGAAAAAGTATTAAAGATAGACAATGTTATAGGCATATCTATTGCCACAAGATGTGATGCTATTGCTAATGATGTTATTGACTATTTAGAAGAGTTGAGTCAAAAAACATTTCTTATCGTAGAATTAGGTCTTCAAACTATTCATGAAAAAACTTCTAAATTAATAAATCGTGGCCATACATTAGAAGAATTTGACAATATGGTTAAAAAATTAAGAGCGAAAAAAATTAATATCGTCGTTCATATTATCAATGGCCTACCATACGAAACTCCAGCTATGATGTTAGAAACAGCCAAACATTTAAATAGATTAGATATTCAAGGAATCAAAATTCATATGTTAAATATTATTAAGGATACACCACTAGAAGTAATGTATAATAAAGAAAAATTTCCTCTTTTAACTAAAGAGGAATATGTTGATATTACTATTAGACAATTAGAAATATTAAACCCCCAAATAGTTATTCATCGTATCACTTCTGATCCTGATAAAGATATGTTAATAGCCCCTACTTGGCTCCTAAAAAAATTTTGTATCTTAAATGATATTGATAAAGAGATGGCAAAAAGAAATACCTATCAAGGTATCCTTTATCATAAATAAAACTATAAAGTAAATTTTCAAAAGAATAAATTCTACCTACAAATAAACAGATAATTTCTATCACAATTTCTATATCTATCGGTATAATTTTTATACTCTTTTTATTTCACCATTTTTTAGTAATTCTTTTTCTTTAGTTTTCTTTTAACTATTTCTATCACTCTTCTAAATAAATCTCTTGTATCGACACTAATTAAAAACATTATACTTGCTACTAATAAAGTAACAATCATAAAGATTAAACCTAGTTTCAATATCGTTCCAAGAAATCCTATAGAATTAAGTAAGAAAATCTTTTCAACTGGCATTAAGATAAATGCTAAAATAATAAACAAAAATAATGATACGATATAATATTTGAGGACAGAAAATAAGTTTATATTTTTAAGAATCTTTTTTACTACTAAATTAGATTTAAGTAAAATATTGACAATAAAAGCTATTACTGTTCCAAATAAGATCCCATTAATTCCAAAGAAATTAATTAAGATAACAGAAAGCACTACATTTATAAAAGCACAAATAAAAATATGTCTTTTATTATCTTTAAATAAACCACTAGCATTAATAACAGCCACTAGCGGATAATAAAGAATATTGAAAAATAATGTCGCGGTAAATAAAGTGACCGTAAGATAACTTAAAATATAGTTTTCTTTACCAACCCATATCATTATAAAGCCTCTAATACCAATCATAAATGTTATTGACATACAAAAAGCAACCAAAATAAACATCATTAAATATTCTTTAAAAAGTTTACTAATTTTTTCCTCTTTTTTAGCAAAAACATTACCAAACGAATAAACACTAGCTAGTTCCATCCGCGAAGCAATTTCATTTAAAAATCTAAGAATATAATTATAAGCCGTATAAATACTAACCATAACAGGACCACTAAATCCCATAAGGAGTAAGGCATCGACATTATTAAGAACCAAGTATCCAACCTGAGTCCAAGCAAGGTCTTTTGTCATCTTTACCATGCTAGTGTCACGTCTTGCAATCTCATGTAAATACGGATATTTCCTTTTAACAACAATCCTATTGATTATTTCTTCTAATATTTTCATAATTAAAATAACAATAGCAATTGATTCTAGAGATTTAAACTTAACAGTTACTACCACAATTAAAATATCACATAGAATCTTAACTGAATTAAAAACAAGCGAATAAACATATTTTTCTTGAGCAGCCGATAAAACTGCTGAATATGTCTGCCCTCTGCCAAAATAGGATATTAAATATGATGTAGAAATAATAAAGAAACATATTGTAGCGGAAAATCTATATCCTTCTTCAAAATGATAGAATAAATATAATCCGGAACTAACCAAAAAGATAATACCCAAAATAATAATTCCTATTATTCTGAAAATCTTTCTTGCTCCCCCATAAATGGCATTAATATCATCTTTATTTTTTTCAGCAAAAGGCTTATATAGACTATATATTACAGCATCAGAAAAGCCTGCCTGTGCCAAAAATACATACGATATAATTTGATTAATCGTCTGATAATAACCATTACCAACATCTCCAATATTAGTAATTAGAGCATCCATTTTTATAATACCTATTATTCCAATCAATAAATAAGGTAATATATCACACAGCATATTTAAAAGTACTTTCTTTGTTCTCATATTTAACACTTCCTATATAATATCAAGAAAAAATTAATATTTTAGTCTTCCTCTTTAGGAACATACATAATTAAAGCAGTAAAACAATAAATTTGTTCTTCTCCATATATACTACAAGACGAAGATAACTTAATATCGATAATATCAATACTATTTTCTTTAATAAAATTATTAATACTATTTTCTAAATCTTTTTCATGCTCTTCATCAAAAATTTTTACTTTCATCTAACCACCAAAAAAATTATACGGTATTAATTGTATAATTTTTGTCGATTCGTCATTTTATTACCTATTTATTTCATAGTAAACAGCATTGATAAGATCATTTTGATCTTTGTATTCAAGATATAATCTAAATTTAATATTTTCAATATCTTTATCAGAATTAATACTTCCCTTTAAAATAATTTTATCATTAGATTGAGCAAGTAATTTAACAGGTTCATCAAATATCCCGACACTAGGAAAGACGTCATCAATCATAAAATCATGAATTAAGAGAGCTTTAACATCATACATATCAATTTTAGGATCGCTAATTACAAGACTATAATCTGTCTTTTCACTCGTCCTCTGAAGATTAAAATTGGTACTAAATTCTAGTTCATTTGTATTGTTAAGATCTTCTTTCGTTGTCAAATTACTCTTATATGTCAAATAATCATTTTTTTGTTCTTCCACCACATTAGTACATCCGGTAGCAAGTAAAACAAAAGGTAAAACTAATATCATCAATTTTTTCATTTTATCTTTTCCTCGATTCGAAGAAGACGATTATATTTAGCTGTTCTTTCACCACGTGATAAAGAACCTGTTTTAATTTGGCCAAGATTAAGTCCAACCGCCAAATCTGCTATATAAGTATCTTCCGTCTCTCCACTACGGTGTGATATGATTGTAGCATAGTTATTCTTTTTAGCAAGTTCAATAGTATCGAGTGTCTCACTTATTGTACCTATTTGATTTACTTTCAATAAAATACTGTTAGCAATTCCTCGATCAATTCCTTTTTTTAATAACTCTTTATTGGTAACAAACAAATCATCGCCAACAATTTGAATATCAGCTAATTCTTTTGTCAGAAGCTCCCAACCTTCATAATCTTCTTCAGCCATCCCATCTTCAATAGAAATAATATGATAACGCTCTACTAACTCTTTATAATAATTTATTAACTCCCTTTTAGAATATTTTCTACCTTCTAATAAATAACAATCTTCTTTGGTATCATAAAACTCTGATGCAGCAACATCAAGGCCAAGAAAGACATCTTCTCCTAACACATAATTACATCGAGCTATAGCTTCACTAACAAGATCTAAAGCTGAAATAGCATTATCGATAAGAGGAGCAAAACCACCTTCATCACCGACGCCACAAAGTAAATCTCGTTTTTTCAATATTATCTTTAGCATATTAAATATTTCAGATCCCATTCTCAAATTTTCATGATAGTTTTTTAAGTTAGGTATAATCATAAATTCTTGAAAATCTAATTTATTATTAGCATGAGCTCCACCATTTAAAATATTCATCATACATCTAGGCATACAATAATCTGTTCCTAAATACTCATATAATTCCTTACCACTATATATCGCAGCAGCTTTTAAATTAGCAAGAGATACTCCCAAGATAGCATTAGCTCCCAATTTACTTTTATTATCAGTACCATCAGCCTCTATCATTATTCTATCTATCAATCTCTGATCCAATGAATCCTTTCCAATAAGTAATGGTCTAATTACCATATTTACATTTTCTACTGCCTTAAGAACACCCTTTCCATGATATCTATTGGGATCATCATCTCTAAGTTCGAGTGCCTCATTTTTACCAACTGAAGCTCCACTAGGAACTGAAGCAATAGCTTTTACTCCAGAATCTAAAATAATCTCCACTTCTACAGTAGGATTCCCTCGCGAATCTAGTATTTCTCTTGCACAAATATCTTTTATCTTACTCATATAATATCTATCCTCTAAATATTATTATAAAATAGATTACCACAAAAAGCAAGTACTTTTAAAAAGACTAAATCTAATCTAATAAAATATAAATAAAAAAGAACTTAAATAGTTCTATTAATATGAGTCAACATTGATTTTAACTAACTTATTATCTTGATTGAAAGAAGCTACCTGAACAATAGTTCTAATAGCATTAATAGTCTTTCCACTATGACCTATAACTCTAGGCATATCTTCGCTACTAACCATCACTTCAATTAATATCGTATTTTCATCATCCGACTCAAATTCCTTTACTGATACTGAATCTGAATCAACCACTAACTTTTTTATAATTAGTTCTGTAAGTTCTACCAAATTCATTACTTTCCTTGCTTTAAATTATGAAATTTCTCCATAATTCCTGCTTTACTGAATAAATTTTTAACTGTATCAGTAGGGATAGCTCCATTATTAAGCCATTTAATAGCGGCTTCTTCATCTATTTTAACTTCAGCTGGCATCGTAAGAGGATTATAAGTACCAATGTTTTCAATAAACTTACCATCTCTAGGACTTCTTGAATCCGCTACTACAACACGATAAAAAGGTGCTTTTTTGGCTCCCATTCTTTTAAGTCTTATTTTTACTGCCATAATATCTCCTCGCTTTCTATAAAGTATTCTATCATAAATAAAACATGCTGTCAACCACTTTATGTTACAGTATATTATATTAAGTTGAAAAAGATGCCGTTAACTTTTCACCGGATATTGATTCAAACCCAACTTGACCAGAAAAACTTTTTGCGTAATCAGCATTTTGAACATTTCCCGTTTCTGTAAGCCATATAACCAAATAGTAAACAACATCGACACTATTAAGAGTCGTACTAACCATATTAGAATTCTTAATAAAATATGTCTTGTTATTGGCTTTTTGAGACAAACTAACAACATCAGTAACTGGATTAAAATTAACATCATATATTTGAAACTTCAAATTATCGGTCGTATAAGTAGAACTACTCGTCGTAATATAGCCATTAAGTACTTGGGGATCGCCATTGTTCTTTAATGTTAAAGTAAATAAAGAACAAGACTCATACCCTCTATTATCTATACATTTGTTATTACTTTTTGAAATAGCCGCTTTGACTAAACTATTATCTAACGGTATCAACTGATTAGCTTGATAGACAGTATCCAGGATCATATCGACATCAAAATTATTAACCGCTCCCGTAATAGTACTATCATTATTTGCCGAAGAAGTATAATAAGCAAAAGATGCTCCACTTGTAACAATAATGACTATAGCTAAAACGAAACAAGCCATACCAAATATTTTCCTATCCATGATTATCTTCTCCTACAAGAGCCGTTTGAGCTGAAAGGCCTGTTTCACCATCTACAGTAGCGGTAATTCTTCCTCCTAAAACAGACGAATAAGTAACTGTAGCGGAAAAAACTCCTCCCATATCTTCTTCATTTTGATTTCTATCTAAATTACTAATCCAAAGAATAAGAACAAACTTTCTCGAAAATGGCGCTGTACTACTTCCGTTATTTAAAGTAAAACTATCTCCTAAAGACATATTTGTCCCATTTTCTCCTACTTTTGTATTATTTAAATAAATATTATCATTTTCGTCTAAAACAAGATAACTTAAATTGGCAATCCCATTCAAATTAAAATCTATTTTACCAATAATATCCTGACTATCAGCAAAATTAAAAACTTCAATACCATAAGCTAAACATGCTCCACTACCAATATTATCTAAACACTTTTGATGATAAGCTTTCATTACATCTTCATCATTCATTGGAACTAATTTATAACCTGTATATATTGGCGAAATGCCAAGTCCAAGTTGTACTTTTCCAGCTTCAACCGACACAGCATTAACCTTACTCATCGTAGACATCGTAAAAAATGAATAAGTTGCCCCTATTACTAATATCGAAATACTAAGAACCGAAGTTATAAGTAAAAACACATTCAACTTATTTTCTCTCATATTAGGACACTCCTTACTATAAATATAATACCAAATTCTGAACAAATTTGCAATATTAATATAATAAAGAATTAACTAAAATTATCAAAATAAAAATTGATAAATATTTATCCATGACAAATATTTATCTGTAAATTTTTTAACATTTTTTTCTTACGAAATCATATATTCCATCAATATCTCTTATTTCCATTATTACCTTTTGATTATTCATCATATCTTTAATTTCTAATTTCCCACTAGAAACTTCATTATCGCCAATTATGATAACATAAGGAATCTTTTTTTTATCAGCAGATTCTAAAATCTTCTTTAACTTTCTATCACTCATCTCAATAACTACGTTAATATTTCTTTCCCGAAGGCTATTAGCTATTTTTAAGCTTTCTATTTTCGTTCCCATAGGAATAATAAGAAGATCATATAAAGGATCCTGCTCTTTCTTTTTAAGAATCTCACATATTGGAACAATACCAAAAGATATTCCTACCGACGGATAACAATTACCATCATTAATAAAATTAGTAATAATCTTATCGTATCTTCCTCCACCACCAAGAGCCGATGATAATCTTTTTTCTTTATCAAAAACTTCCCAAACACTACCAGTATATATCTCAAGACCACGAGCTAAATATGGTGTAAACTTGCATTCATTAAGATTAAGAGCATCTATATAACTAAATAATTCTTTTATCTCTTTCTTTCCACTCAAAAACGCTTCATTATCTATATCGACACCATCAAGATCACTAACTGAATAGTTAAAATAACTAAATAGTTCATTTAATTGCTCCACTGGTATTCCGTAAGAAGATAACTCTCTTTCTACTCCTTCTTTACCAATTTTAGCAAGTTTATCAACAGCTAATATTACTTGACTAGATAATTCCTCATCGATACCGGTAGCAATAATAAAACCTTCCAAAAGTTTTCTATTATTAACTTCAATTTCAACATCGATTCCTAATTTCTTATAACAAGCAATTGTCATTGCTAGCATTTCTGCTTCTATATAACTTCCTTCTATTCCACACACGTCGACATCGCACTGATAAAATTCTCTAGCTCTTCCAACCTTAACAGGACCATCTCTAAATACTTTGCCTACTTCATATCTTTTAAAAGGTAAAGCAATATCCTTACCCACATTCATACTAATTACTTTCGAAAAAGGAACAGTAAGATCATACCTAAGACCCAGTTTTCTATCTCCTTGATCTTTTAAAGTGTAAACTTCTTTTAAAATTTCACTTCCTCCAGCATATTTTGAGGCAAGTAAATCATAATAACATAAAATTGAAGTATCTAGAGGAAGATATCCATAATTTTCAAAAGTATTAGTCAAAGTATTAATAACTTTTCTTCTGATCGTCTCCCTACCAGGCAAACTATCATCAGCACCTTTTACATTCATGATCTTCATTTTTTATTAACACCTCTTCTCTTTGTTTTACCATTCAAAGGCATTAATGCAAATAATTCAAGTAAATTTGTAATCGAAACAAATTGACACTCTTTTCCAGAATCTGAAAATTTAATAGGTATTCCCCCCTTTTCATACCAATCTTCCAAATTACCAAGATAATCATCCACTAATATAGCATCTTTGGCTTCTACTGCATCTGCTTTTTTAGTATCTTTAAAAACTGTTATTACTTCTACTTCAGGAAGTACTCCTCTAAAATAGTTCTTCTTTGCAAGAGCTTCCTTTTCCGAATTGACATGGGTCAAAATCTTTATATCAAATAAGCGAGATTCATAAAGAGTTCTTATTTTAAGAGAAGCATTATCTATTTCGCCAGAACTAGTAATAAAAGCATCCCAATCGAGCTGTTTATAATAGGCTATTATTTCTTCCTCTCTAGTAATTCCTTGCTCCCTTAATAATTTATAAGAATTAAAAATAGTATTTAATATTACACCATCACAATCTAAATATAATTTCTGCATACTTACCTCATCTCTAAATAACTAACTCATAGAATTAATTTCTATTTTACCACTATAAATTTCTTTAATTGCTCCCGATACAACTTTAATAATTGTAGGATCAATAACTTTTAAATCACTTATGTTTTCGACAATACCAGAAGAAGTATCTGCTACATAATTACTATTAAAATCATCTGATAAATCGACACGATAAACCTTACTTAACTCACTAACTTTTGAACTTATCGTCACATCTTCTTCTGTGGGATCATAAAAATATACGTAATATTCTTTTTCCGCTTGACGTAAAGCATCTACCGCTAAAATCCTATTGGCAATCGTATTAGAAGTGTTCTCATTTTCTTTAGATTGAAACCATTTAATCTCTTTTGTAATAAATATTCCTGTAAGAATATAAAGAATAATAAAACACAATATTAAAGCAACAATTATCGTAATAAAAGTTTGAGGTTTCATCGGCTTATCTCGATCTTTTTTTTGAACCTCTCTAACATTTTTACCTTCCCTTTTCGCCTGTTTCCTTTTTAGTTCTCTTCCCATTCTATCACTTCCCTTTTTAGTACACTATTCATTATAATATATAAGAAATATTTTGTAAAGATTTAATAAAAGACATTTTTTAAATATAAACCTTCTGAAGGTGCTGTTTTTCCAGCACATCTTCGGTCTTCTTTTCGAATGATATTTATTATTTCTTCACTTCTAATTTTTCCCTGTCCTACTAAAATCAAAGTTCCCACCATATTTCTTACCTGATATCTTAAAAAACCTGTTCCTACAAAAACTAAAATAATTTTATTAACATCCTTCACATCTCTAATTAAATTAGTCTGAGATACCGTTCTCACATAATCATCTTTATCTTCATCGCTTTTAGTAAAAGATTTAAAATTATGTGTTCCTTCTAAATATTTCATCGCTCTTTCCATTTCGACGACATCTAATTTTTCATTATATTGATATACATAATTTCTTTCCAAAGGATTATATTCACCCATATTCAATAAATAAACATATTCTTTACCAATCGCTGAAAACCTCGCATGAAAATTATCCGATACAGATTCAACTTTCTTTATAAAAATATCATTAGGAAGTAAGCTATTTAAAGCTTTTTTTAGTTTTTCTACGCCAATATCTTTGTCCATATCAAAATGAATTTTTTGAGCTATCGCATGAACTCTAGCATCCGTTCTTCCAGAAGCATAAATATCAATCTTTTTGCCTCCATTAATTTCTTTTAAAGCTTTTTCTATCTCCATTTGGACAGTCCTCATTTTAGGCTGTTTCTGATATCCCGAAAAATCTGTACCATCGTAGCTTACCGTCATTAAATATCTCATAACATCTCTCTCCTTCTAATAAATAATAACTATTATTAATATCCAGATATTCAAAATAAGTAGACATGTATCAATTGCTCTCCACTTTTTTTGCCGATAATTAGTCCGTGATTTACTATAGTTATAAAGTCTAAGATCCATAATATCTGCTGTCTTATCGGCCCTTTCTAAAGACAAAGTAAAGATAGGAACAAATACTACACTAATCATTTCAATCTTCTTTCGAACATTTTTACTTTTAAAATCTATTCCCCTAAATTTTTGAGCCCTAATAATTCTACTGGCTTCATTATTAAGTAAAGGAATATATCGTAAAGTTAAAGTCACAATCGATGCTATATCTCTAACAGGAATAATCTTACTAAAGGGAATAAGTATTTTTTCAATACCAAAAGTTATCTCCATGACTGTTGTCGTAAATGTAAGAAGGCTAGCATATAAGACAATAAACAATAATTTAAATAAATCAAAGATAATTCTATTTATACTATCAAAAAAAACCAAATCAATAATAAAAACAAATAATATAAATATCTTGATACTAAAAACATTCTTCAAATACACTTTAATATTTATGCCTGTATATAAAATACCAAGAAATAAATATATTGTAAGTATTATAATATCGACATAACTATCAATAAAGAAAATACTTATAATCATCATTAGTAATGATAAGACTTTACATACAGCATGCAATTTATGAATAAGTGATTTTCCCCATATATATTTACCTAAATTAATACTATCTAACATTTCGATAAATATCCTTCATAAGCTCCTTGATATCAAAAGTAAGATCTAAATCGACATTTTTTTTCTTCTTAACATTATTTATAAAATTTATTATTTGAGGTACTTCCATTCCTGCTTTTTTTATCCTATCACTACTATTTAATAATTCTTTCTTATCTCCCTGACCAATTACCTCACCATTTTTTAGTAACAAAAAATTATCTGAAATATTAAAAGCAAAATTTATATCACTAGTAAAAATAATTATTGTCTTGTGATAATTATTTTTAATCTTTTTTAAAAGTCTTAACAGACGTTCTCCATTTTGATTATCCAAGTAAATAGTCGGTTCATCAATAATTATAACTTTAGGATTTAACGATAATGTTATTGCAAGACTAAGTAATTTTTTTTCACCACTAGATAAATGAAAAGGATTACAATCCCAAATCTTTTTAGAAAGACCAACCATCTTTAAAGATTCCTCGATCCTCTTATCCAAAACATCTAATCGGTAATTATACTTTTTAAGCCCAAAAGCAATTTCTTCTCTTACTGTATTAAAGATAAAAGATTCTTCAGGTCTTTGAAAAACATATCCTAATTCTCTTCCAGTCCATGAATTTTCAACTTTTCCTTCACCATTTAAAATTCCCGCTAGCAAATAACTAAGTATTGTCTTGCCGCCTCCCGAAGATGCAATAACACTAGTTATCTGACCATCTGGAAATTGATAATTAATATTTTTTATTTTATTCTGATATGATAAATTACTTAATTTGATCCCCATAATTTATCTATAACCTCTTTCTCATTAAGATAAACTCTATCTAGCAAATCATAGAGCATTAAATTATGTGATAACTTTACTATAAAAGGAAGATTAAAGCCCCACTTCTCGATTTTATCATCTACATATACCTTTTCTTTTGTATCATCAAGAACAATCTTACCATTATTTAAAAGAATTATTCGATCACTATTTAAAGTATCTTCTAAATCATGAGTAATCATAATAACCGTCAAATCCTTATTTTTTACTTTTTCCTTTAATATTTTAAAAACTAATTTCCTATCACTCGCATTAAGCTTATGTATAGCTTCATCTAGAAGTAATATTTTAGGATTATGTATTAGTGAAGAAGCAATAGCAACTTTTTCCTTTTCCGAATTATTTAATTCTTCGGAAGTTCTTTCTAATATATTATCAATTTTAAATTTTTTAGAAGTCTCTTTAATCAACACTTCAATATCACTACTAGCATATCCTAAATTTTCTAACGAAAAAGCAAGATCATCCATCACTGTTGCTCCAAGAAAATGTTCGTCTGCATCATCTAAACAAACAGACAAAATTCTTCTAACTTTCTTCAAATATAAGTCATTTAATAAATAACCATCGATATTTATATACCCATCACACTTAATTAATCCTGCCAATATTTTAGCAAGACTACTTTTTCCCGAGCCATTTTTGCCAATAATTGCCACAAAACTATTTTCCTCTATTTCTAGATTAAAATCTTTAAATAAATATTCTTGATCGTACTTAAATGTCATATTTTTTATTTTGATAATCTGCTTTGTCATAACTTCCGCTCCATATATATTATATATTAATTAACTATAAAAGACAAGATAATATCAATATTAATTACAACTTCATCTACTATAAAAAAATTTATTTATTATAAACAATCTTGTAAAGTATTTTACAGTTACAAATAATAAGTATACAATAAAAGAAAATCTTATGCTACAATGTAACTAGGAGGTAGCAATGAAAAAAACAATTACAAAAGTCATAAAAGTAAATGAAGATACTAAAAAATTGATGAGTGAGTTTTATCAAGATATGAAAAGAACTAAAACACCACCTTATGCGATTTTTCAAGCTGATACCGGCGATACAATCGTCACACTATATGAATCAGGAAAAGCTATGTTTCAGGGAATATCTGCCGATATTGAAGCTAAAATGTGGACAGATATTCTTAAAGATAAAGAAACTATCAAGTATTTTCAAGACAATGATGATCCTAGAAGCCTTCAAATAGAAGAAGCAAATACTCTCCCTATAAACATATCTTCTATAGGTTCAGACGAAGTGGGAACAGGTGATTATTATGGTCCTATCGTCGTCACTGCTTCTTATGTCGATAAAGAAAATATTCCCTTTTTAACAGAACTTAAAGTTAAAGATTCCAAAAAAATATCTGACGAACAAATACTAAAAATAGTTCCTAAAATAATAAAAAAAATTCCTTACAAATCAGTAATCTTAACCAATAAAGAATATAATGAAAAATATAGTCACAATATGAATATGAATAAAATTAAAGCTATCCTTCATAACAAAGTATTAGCAGAAATAGCCAAAGAACATCACCCCGAATATATCGTCGTCGATCAATTTGAACCAGAGAAAAGTTATTATCGACACCTTCAAGAATATCCTAATCCCGTAAAAGGAATAACCTTTATCACTAAAGCGGAAGATAAATGCTTTTCCGTTGCAGTTTCATCGCTAATTAGCCGCTACATTTTCATCAAAGAAATGAATAAATTGGGCAATAGATACGATATATTTCTTCCTAAAGGAGCAAACTATTATGTTGAAGATGTCGGTATCAAATTAGTTCAAAAATACGGACAAGATATCTTAAAAAATATTGCCAAATTAAATTTCAGCAATACCGAGAGGATTTTAAAAGAGATACAAAAATAAAATTTGTACCTCTTTTATTCATTAACAAAATTACCAAGTACTTTAAAAATTCCTTCTATACCCTTTTTCAAGTAAGTATTAATTTTGATAGCAAATTTATTAGTACCTCTTGTCAAAGAACTAGTATAATCTTTTTCTGTATTGACAATATAATCTTCAATAGTAACATCTTTCCCCTTTTGTATATCTTCCTCAAACCTTTTCATAGCTTCATTTGTCATAGTTGTTTTATTTTGCAAATTATATTCATAATAACCTGTTCTTTCAATTACATATCCTATTAAAAAAACAAGAAAAATTAATATAAAAATATATTTACATACTTTCTTCTTATTCATCACCATCACCATTTATATAATGATATAGTATATTCGAAATAGCCTCTGTTGTATTTAAAACTTCATCTATATTATTATCAACACCTCCAAGTTCAATAAGTACTGAATTAGGACTAATATCTTGATTATATATACCATTCACCCCAGAACCTTCTTTTTTATAAATACCACGTGATAGCCCTTTATAAAGTTTATTAGCAATAACTTCCATCTCTTCGGCTATTTTAATATTATCTTTATAATTATCATGTTCTAAACCAACAACAAACAATATTCTCGCATAAGTCTTACCATCAATATTCACCGTTGTAATATCTTTATTCACAGAATCTCTATGAATATCAATAAAATACTTTAAAGAAGAATATTTATTTTTCTTATCTAAAATAAATATCCTCGAAGCATTATAAGATTGGGCATGATTCCAACCATTTAAATTCAAAAATTCTGTCAAATTAGAATCTTCTACTATTGTCGATAATCCCTTACTATTAAGTTTTTCTTTGAGCAAGTATGAAGCCATAAGCACATTAGGAGTAATACCATAAATATCTAAATTAGTACTACTATAATTCTCCAACTGATGAGAATTATAAATATAGATTATCGGATTATCGGCATCTACAGGATTTGGATCTGCCATATAAGAACTAACCTTTTTAAGTTCCTCTAGATTACTATAGTCATCATTATGTTGCATCTCTAGTATTTTATCATTATTACCATACATTAAAATACTTGCATCTAAAATACTTGAAGGATTAGAAATATCAATATTAAGTAAAAAATTAACAGTCGAATTAACAATATTAGTTAATTTATAATTGCCAATCATATGACTATTACCACCACTGAGTAGAAAATTAATAAATCTAGTATTATTATCATCACCATTATTCCTTAGGGAATAATAGAAAGTAAGTGCAAATACTATATATATTAATATTATATAAAAAAAAGATTTTCTTACCCTTTTTTTACTAATTCCTTTCAGCTTCATTTTCTTTATCATAGTATCACCCTTATTATTAATATATAACTAATAGCCCTAAATATATGTCGAAAAAAGAATCATTTCTTATGCTCTATGATAGCATTTCTTCAAAATAAAAAACTACTGGCCAGTACCAATAGTTAAAATCTTTCTTATTGTTTTATTGTAAATTTAGTCTAAATGATTTAAGTTCCTCAATAAATTCTTCTGTTTCGTCATCATCAGTAATATTATAAATCTTATCTTTCACTTTAAGTAATTCACCATAACTTATAATTGCCTCTTCTTCTTGTTTCTTTTCATACTCTGTAAGCTCTATATTAGAAGGCTTAATTTCTTTTTCCATCTTGTCGACAATTTCACTAGTAAATTTCATCTTATCATTGCCGTCACAAATATCTTCCATATTTTCTAAAAGACAAACAGCATCTTCTCCTAAATCAATTCCCAATAAACTATTTTGATCATCGCCACTATTAATAGAAGTATTGCTATCTAAACTAGCCTTCTTTGCAATGTGAATTGGCGAAGTTTGATCTCTCGTATCCATTTCTCTTAAGATATTTTTATGATATGGTATGGTTTCTTCTTTTTCCTTTATTTTCTGTTCTTTTACTTCCTCTACTTTATTAACTAAAACTTCTTCTCTCTCCGCAGTAATTTCTTCCTTTTGCTTTAAATATTCAGCCTTTGAAGCATTATCTAAAATTATTTTTTCCTTAAGTAATTTAGAAAGTTTATTGTTTTTTATGACTAGAACTGTTGATAAAAAAATTAAGAAAACAAATAAAAAAACAATTATCCAAAAGAAAAAGACTCCATCAGAAGATAAATTGTTATAAAAATTACCAAATGAACTAATCATTTTTTTCACCTCTACTGCTATAAAAATTAAAAACTACTCCTGCATATATTGCAGCGGTTTCTACTCTCAAAATTAAATCCCCAAAAGATACCGAATTAAATCCATTATTCAAAAGAAAATCTTCTTCTTTATCACTAATTCCTCCTTCAGGACCTACCACCATTATAATTTTAGCATATTTATCTACTCTTTGTAAATAGTAATCTAACATTTTATTTCTTTCTTTTGTCGAAGCAATTAATTTTACATCTGCTTTCATTTTTACTAACTCTTTGATAGTCATTACATCTGTAATATTTGGTATATTCATTCTTTTAGATTGTTCACTTGCTTCTTTGCAAATAGTTTGCCACCTAATCTTCTTTTTTTGCATTCGTTGTCTATCAATTTTAACAATACTTCTTTCCATCTCTAGAGGAATTATTTCAGAAACGCCAAGTTCGGTAAGCTTTTGTAATACCAGATCCATTTTTTGCTCTTTAATAAGGCCAATTGCCATAGTAACATTAAAATAAAGATTTTTATTTTCTTGAGTAATATCTTCTATCTTCAAAGAAAATGGATCAAATTTCTCAATACTACAAATATAAAGTTTATTAGCATAAACAACATCGATCTTTGCCCCTATTTGCATTCGCATAACATTTTTAATATGATGAATATCACTATCTAATAGAACTATTTTATCATTATAAATTCCTTTAGCAAAATATCTTTGCATAATAACCTCTTTTCCTGCCTATTATAACATTATATATTCATTAAGTAAATATCCCAAAAGAAAAAGATATTCTTATAATAAATTAAGAACATCTTAATTATAATATTTTTATAACCATACTATTATCTTTTTAATCTCTTATTATATCTAGTAAATTTACTATCATCATCTAAATCAGTTTCAGAAAGTTCTCTAAATAAATCTTTTTGCTTTCTCGATAGTCTAGTTGGAATAACGACATCAATAATAACATACATATCGCCTTTCTTGTTATTAATTTCACTATCTATTCCTTTTCCTTTTAATCTTAATTTACTACCATTTTTTGTTCCTTCCGGAATAGAAAGCTCAACATTTCCATAAACCGTTGGAATCATTTTTTTACATCCCAAAACGGCTTCAGTAATAGTAAGAGGCAAAACTATATAGATATCATTACCATCTCGTTGATAAAAATCATCTTCTTTAATAGTAAATTCGATATATAGATCACCGGGAAGTCCACCATTAACTCCGGCTTCGCCCTTTCCGGTAAGCCTAAGTCTATTACCATTATCAACGCCTTTAGGAATAGTGACAGTTAACGTTTTATTTTGCTTTACGGTTCCACGACCACGACATTCTGTACAAACTCTTTCAAATGAAGTACCAGTTCCCTTACAGTGAGGGCATGTGGTTTTAGATAGAAAAGAGCCAAATATTGTGCTCTGCTGTCTTGTAACTGTGCCAGAGCCCTTACACTCTGAACAGGTATGACTATTAAAACCACCTTGTCCATGACATTCTGGACATTCATCCTCCACTTCAATTTTAATATCTTTTTTGGCTCCGTTTACAGCTTCTTCAAAGGAGAGTGTCATTCGGTATAATAAATCACTACCATCTTGTCCCCTACTGCGGTTTCGGGAACTAGAACTACTACCAAAACCAAAATTTCTAAAAATATCACCAAAAATATCGTCCATACTACCAAAATCAAAACCATCAAATCCAGAAAATCCCCCTTGACCGTTTGTAAAGGCTGCATGTCCAAATTGATCGTACTGTTTTCTCTTATTTTCATCAGATAAAACAGCATAGGCTTCTTGACACTCTTTGAATTTTTCCGCTGCATTTTCTTCTTTTGAAACATCAGGATGATATTTTTTAGCTAATTTTCTGAAAGCCGACTTTATCTCATCTTGACTAGCCGTTTTAGGAACGCCAAGAATCTCATAATAATCTTTCTTATTCATAAATTCCTCCTAACATAAGCATAAAGTTCTAGTTACCTAGAACTTTAAGTTATTTTTCTTCAAATTCTGCGTCGACTACTCCATCATCATTTTTCTTTTTTTCTTGCTTTTTTTCATCAGCATTATTTTCAGCATTTTGACCATTTTTAGAAGCTTCTTCATAAACTTTAGTAGCAAGAGCATTAGCTTTTTCTAATAATTTATCTTTTGCTTTAGTAATTTTATCAACATCTTCACTTTCTATCGCTTTTCTAGTATCTTCCATTAATTTTTCAGCTTCTTTTTTATCAGAACTATCTATTTTTTCGCCCAAATCCTTAATAGCCTTTTCTGTCATGAAAACAACTTGTTCGGCATCATTTTTAGCATCTACAATTTCCTTCTTTTTAGCATCAGCTTCTTTATTTTTTTCAGCTTCTTTCATCATCTTATCGATTTCTTCATCACTTAAGGTATTTGTAGCAGTAATAGTTATTGATTGTTCTTTTTGAGTTCCCAAATCTTTAGCCTTAACATTTACAATACCATTAGCATCAATATCAAAAGTAACTTCAATTTGTGGAACACCACGAGGTGCCGGTGGAATATTTGTAAGTTGGAAATTACCAAGTGTCTTATTATCGGCAGCCATTGATCTCTCACCTTGAAGAACATGAATGTCTACGGCTGGTTGATTGTCGGCAGCGGTACTAAATACTTGACTCTTACTAGTTGGAATTGTCGTATTTCTAGGTATTAAGACTGTCATTACGCCTCCTAATGTTTCAATACCTAAAGATAATGGTGTAACATCTAGAAGTACTATATCATTAACATCGCCCGTTAAAACTCCACCTTGAATGGCAGCCCCCATTGCAACAACCTCATCAGGATTAACTTCTTTTGAAGGTTCTTTTCCAAGTTCTCTTTTAACAAGTTCTTGTACACAAGGTATTCTTGTCGATCCACCAACTAATAATACTTTATCAATATCTTTAGCTTCAAGTTTAGCATCTTTAAGGGCTTTTCTTACTGGTTCAATTGTAGATTCTACTAAATCACTAATCAAATCTTCAAATTTAGCTTTAGTCAAAGTTAAACTCAAGTGAAGAGGTCCTTCTTCTGCTTGTGATATAAAAGGAAGAGATATTTCTGTCGATGTCATACCGCTAAGATCCTTTTTAGCCTTTTCAGCAGCATCTTTAACTCTTTGCATTGCCATTTTATCTTTTGTTAAATCTACACCAGACTCTTTTTTAAATTCGTCTGTCATCCACTGCATAATCATCTCATCAAAGTCATCACCACCAAGATGATTATTACCACTTGTTGCCTTAACTTCAAAGACACCATCACCTAACTCTAGAATTGATACATCAAAAGTACCACCACCCAAATCATAAACTAACACTGTTTGTGATTTATCTTGTTTGTCAAGACCATATGCAAGTGCAGCAGCAGTTGGCTCGTTAATAATTCTCTCTACATTAAGACCAGCAATCTTTCCAGCATTTTTAGTAGCTTGCCTTTGACTATCATTAAAGTATGCCGGAACAGTAATAACTGCTCTATCAACTTTTTCACCCAAATATGCTTCGGCTGTTTTCTTTAGATCTCCTAATATCATAGCTGATATTTCTTCTGGTGTATAATCTTTATCATTAGCATGTACTTTTTCACTAGTACCCATTTTTCTTTTTATAGAAGAAATAGTATCTTTATTAGTAACCATTTGGTTTTTCGCCTTTTGGCCAACAATAATATCCCCTTTCTTGAAAGCTACTACCGAAGGAGTCGTTCTCATTCCTTCAGGATTAGTAATAACTTTAGCTTCACCACTTTCGTAGATAGCTACACAACTATTAGTTGTTCCTAAATCAATTCCTATAATTTTACTCATATATATCATTTCCTTTCTTTTTATTTATCATTATTTTTTTCGTCATCATGAATAACCTTAATCGGTCTTACCTTTTTTGCCTTTTTATACTTGTTAATTCTTATTGAATTATAAATAATAATAGCTATTATTATAATTAAAACAATAGGCAGTAACCATATAAAGAATTTTACAGCTAAAATAGCTAACAAAATTGAAATTACAATATAAATAATCTCTTTTATTCGATCTTTATCCATCAGTCACCTACTCATTAACTTTTACCATTGCTGTTCTCAATACTCTATCTTTATACATGTAACCTTTCTGTAATACTTCTGTGATAATACCATGTTCTTTTGTATCATCTTTGTCCATAACGACAGCTTGATGGTACGAAGGATCAAATTCTTTTCCTAGAGAATCGATCTCAGTAACTTCAAACTTTTTAAGTAATTCTTTAATTTGCTTATACATTAACTTAAAACCTTCAAGAAATTTAGAAACTTCATCATTTAGATTATCGTCATCCATATTTATTGCCCGTTCAAAATTATCAAGAATAGGAAGAAAACTCTTTAAAACTTCTTCTTCAGCATATTTTACAATTCTTGATGTCTCTTCATCCTTTCTCTTGCGGTAATTTAAAAGTTCTGCTTGATTGCGAAGCAAAGATTCCTCTAATTGTTTAATTCTTTTTCCCAACAATTCTCTTTCATCATTAATATCGTCATTAGGACAATCACATTCACTTTGTTCACATGTACACTTTTCTTCTTTAAGTTCTTCTTTTTTAGAATCGTTTTGATGACATTTGTTATGATGACATTTATTTTTAGTTTTTGTACTATTATTTTCCACTATTTACCTCCTAAATTATCTCTAATATAATCAAGTAAAGTAACAACTCTATCATATTCCATTCTCTTTGGTCCTATAATAGCTATTGTTCCATCTTCCCCATCAATATTATATTTGGTCTTAATAACCGATACATCTTCAGACAAATCAGTCTCACTCCCAATATAAATATTTATTCCTTTACTATCTTCTTGCATCTTCGATATACTTTCAATATTCTCAAATTTTCCTAGTATCTCTTTTACTTTATCAATATTACTAAATTCTGGTTGCTTTAATATATTGTTGCGACCTCCAAAATGAACGTTAGCCTGATTTTCAGTAAATTCATGAAAAGCATCGTAAAAAGTATTATATAAAACCTCATATTGACTAACATAACTTTTAATAATAGGCTTTACTTCATACTCAAGTTTTTCACTTACTTCATTTATGGGAGTCCCCACAACTAATTTATTAATAAGTTCAACTGTCTTTTTAACTTCATCAGTAGCTATATCCTGTGGTAAATATAAAATCTTATGTTGTACAATTCCCTTATCTGTTATAACAATAGATAAAATTTTATTTTCTTCCAAAGGAACAATTTCTACTTTTTTAAGTCTATTATCTTTTGAAGAAGTACCAAGAACAACCGCTGTATAGTTAGTAATTTCACTGACAATTTCAATGCTTTTCTTTATTGTATCAGTTAAATCGAGCGAACTATTCTTGAATATTGTTTGTAACTTAAGCATATCTTCACCTGTCATATTTTTAGGCTTCATTAAATTTTCAACATAATATTTGTATCCTTCTTCACTAGGAATTCTCCCTGAAGCAAAATGGTTCTTTTCTAGTAAATGTCTATCTTCGAGTTTAGCCATTTCATTTCTAATTGTAGCAGAAGAACATTTTAACTTTCTACAAATATGATTTGAACTTACAGGTTTAGCCGTTTTAATATATTCCTCGACAATTACTTTTAATATTTCTTTCTGCCTATTCGTGATCAATTTATCACTTCCTTTAGCATTTGATTTTCCTCACTGCTAATATCATTATATTACCATTGTTTAGCAATGTCAACCAAAAATTGCTAATTTTTTTATTTTTTTATAATTTTATTAAGATTAAAGATACTTAAATGCTTAATTCATCTATTTTTTGTCTGTAATAATCATCCTAAAAAAGCTACTATAACATTATTATGCTAAAGAACAATCTTGAATGCTTTTTTACTTTACCTAGAAAAGTAAAACATAAACCTAAAAAGAATAATGATAGAAAAAAACAAATAATAATTAATAGCTATATTTTGTTAGGTATGTAATACAAATGTAAAAATAAATTATAACTTTTAAATACATCGATAATATGCTAAAATATATACAAGGTGATAAAATGAAATTTAGAAAAGCAATTCTTCTCATTCATGGATTTGCAGGCGGAAACTATGATTATGGAGAATTAAGTAACGATTTAGAAATTTTTAAAAATTTTGATGTTTTCACTTTTACTCTTCCAGGTCATGACAAACTTATTATTAGTAAAGTGACAAAAAATGATTGGCTAAAGAAAGCCGAAGAACAAGTTCAAAAACTAATTAATAACGGTTATAACAAAATATATATTATTGGCTACAGTATGGGAGGCGTAATTGCGGCATATTTAGCAAGTAAATATCATGCCATCAAAAAGCTTGTTTTAGCAGCACCAGCCTTTGAATACCTTGCTTTCAAAGAAGATAAAGTAGATGTAATTGAAAGTTTAAAAGTAATTCCTAAATTATTTAAAGATTATAATAGCGACGAAGTATTATCTAGAATCTTTAAAGTTCCAATTGGAACTATTAAAGAATTTATGCTCTTGGTAGAAGAACATAGAGATGATATTAAGCATATAACCTGCCCAACCCTAATTATTCATGGTAATAAAGATGAAATAGTCCCTTTTAATTCAGTAGAATTCGTCTACAATAATATCAGATCAAAAGCAGTCGTTCTAATTGAAATAAAAACCTTAACTCACGATTTATTTATAAATAACCGCTACGAAGATGTTAAAAACATCATCACCTACTTTCTCAAGAAAAAAATACAAAAGAAAAAAATAAAATTAGAAATATAAAACCCTAACAGTTTTTTTTCTAATTTATTTACTTGCTAGTTTAAATTCTTTTCGAAATAACTAATAAATATTTCTTCTCATAATCACGATAATCACTATGCGTGCTACAAGTTTGTAAAATGAGAATTTCATCATCTTCTGATAACGATAGTTCTGTATTAAAAAGTGATTTATCTTTTAACTTATTTAAATGATTTAAATAATCTTCTCGATCAGAAAAATTAATATTCATATAAGAAAAATCATCAGTTTCAATAAATATAGAAAAGATCTCGTATCTTTTTTTAGTCAAGCTTGTCGTTATCGTTATATATTTATGATTATTATAATATTCTTCATCATAGTATTTTTCAAGTATTTTAAAAGGCATATCGACATTGGAAGAATTATGACCAAAAATTAGTAGCTTGCGACTAGAATCAATATCCACTCTAAAATCTAAATAAATAGCTCCCATATAATTATCTTTACCATAAGCATCATGATTTAGATAATATTCGTTATCATCTGCTTGTAAAATAGGAACAACATAATTACTATTTTCAATTTCTAATATACCAACAATATCCTCATTATTATATTCCTGTTTTAATCTTTTTATGTCTTCTTCATAATCGATAGGATTATTTACATTATTATTTCTTTCAATATCAACAAGTAAATAATCGCTTTTCTTATCGTTTTTTGTAAGACAAAGGATCAAAAGTAAAAAGAAGCAGCAAATAATTCCAACAAGTAATATAACTTTCTTTTTATTTTTCATATCTTATACCCCCCCTCTTTAGTAGTCATATATTATAAAAACAAATACCTTCTTTGTCAATATATTAGCTAAAATTAGTTTTTAACTACTATTAATATGATCATTATATTAACTTTCTAAACCTTTACTAATCATTTTTTATTAATAATTTTCTATATACTCTATCAAATACTTCTAAAAATTTTTTAATTTCTAAATCGGTATTCTTATATGATAAACTAATTCTTATGCTATGAGAAGCCATTTCTCGGTCATGAAAAACAGCCTCTAAAGAGCGAGAAATATCGCCACTTGAACAAGCACTTTGCGTCGATAAATAAACTTCCTCTTCAGCCATTGCATGAATAAAAGTCTCCGGCTTAATATTCTTTAAACTAAAATTAATTATATAAGGGCTGCTGCTAGGCATCTGATTAATATGAATGTCATCATACTTTTTTAAACCCTCTATAATCATTTGATTAAGTTTGCTGACCCATTCATAATTACTTTGAATTTTAGGGATAACTAATTCCAAAGCTTTCATAAGACTACATATCAAAGGTAACATAGGTGTCCCAGCTCGATAAATAGTTGTCGACTTTCCACCATGAATTAAATTATCTAAAACAATCTTTTCTTTTTTTACTAAAAGACCTATTCCTTTTAAGCCAAAAATTTTATGTCCTGACATACTCAGAAAATCCATATCATTAAAATCAATTTTAATTTTGCCTATTGCCTGCGTACAATCGACATGAAAATAGCATTTAGGATATGCCTTTAAAATCTTTTTTATTTCTTTAATATTTTGTATAATACCTAGTTCACTATCAATATAGGAAAATGATACCAATATTGTCTTATCATTAAGAAGATTTTTTAAATCATCAATATCAATTAAACCCGAACTATCTAATTTAACATAATCTACTTTAAAACCTTTCGTTTCTAAATACTTACAAGTCTCTAAAACCGAAGAATGCTCCAAAGGACTAACAATAATATGATTACCTCTATTTTTATATTTAGAAGCTATCCCTTTAAGAACAGTATTATTAGATTCTGTAGCTCCAGAAGTATATATTATTTCGTGGCTATTTACTCCTAATAATTTAGCTATTTTATCAGTAGCATATTCCTCTAATTCTTTAGCTTGTATCCCAAGTCTATGAAGTGAATTAGCATTTCCAGGAAACTTCATACACACCTTACAAAAAGTATCTAAAACCTTTTCATCTACCGGAGTAGTAGCACTATTATCCAAATATATCATTCACTTGCCTTCTTTCTTTTATATATTTTATCATAAAGAAAAGAAAAAGCAAGCACTTACTTGCTTACTGGAAGAACTGAAACACTTCTAGCAATCTCAAGTAATTCTTGCTTAGATAACTTATCACTAACTACATAATATTCTATATTATTATCAATCCAACTGACTGAATTGTCATTTACAATCGCTACAGTAGCGGCCATAAGTTCAAGCTCTCCATAAGTAGGAACAATTAAATGCTCTTCCTCATAAGAAACAGTCTCTTCAATCAACATAAAAGGATTATCGCCATCGAAGGTAAGAATCAATCTTTCTCCATTATCTTTATCTACCTTCTCTTTATTAGATAAATAAGTATTTTCAGGTATATACATAGGATATATTACATCTTCTATTGAACTAGTCTCTTCCGTTACAGACCCCTTATTCTCATTATTATTAGTGTTAGTATTGGTATTATTATCAGTATTGTTAGTATTATCAGTATTAGTATTGGTATTATTTTCACTTTCCGTATCTTTAGTAGTATCACTATCGTTTTCAGGAGTTGTATTATCTTTCACTTCAATAATATTTTTCAAATCAAAATAATCATCATTAAATTTACTTTTTAAATCAATTTTAGTAAATTTCATTGTAATTTGTGCATTACCATTACTGTCCATAACAGTTACTTTTTCCAAATTGACGTCTTTATCAAATAAAATCTCTTGTTTTACTAATTTCGAATTATTTGGATAATTAACACTAGTAACGATTTTATAACCATCATCATCTTTCGAAAAAGTCCGATTTTCATCACTTGTAATATCATCAACTAATGGACCTAATAAATAAACTTGCGAATTATTATAAGGCCAATCACTCTGAAACTTAAAACTTTTATTAAGTCTAGGAGTTACAACTATAACACACAAAAGTTTTAAATTTTTATAGTATCTTATATATATTATTAAA
>ERZ1643251.425-NODE-425-length-62847-cov-11.306854_pt1 | contig 62847 bp, 38 predicted proteins | sample MGYA00579261_ERZ1643251 | MGnify/ENA primary metagenome ERZ1643251 (study PRJEB29033, sample SAMEA4952267) | chicken gut metagenome | biome: Broiler Chicken; feature: Gastrointestinal Tract; material: Caecum | place: Ireland | collected 2018 | study: Broiler...
TAGCCTGTTGTGCGGCGAAGCAATACGGAGCAAATAAAAAAGACACCGTTTTGTGGTGTCCTTTTGTTTGCGACTTTAAGGCAAGCCACACTTTTGCAGACTTGATGAGACCCCAACTGAACACCTTTTATTTAGTTATGAAAACATATCGAATAAGATTACCTACCAATTAAATACTTAATTCGCACCTTTTTTAATGCCTTTCGTGGCGTCGTTGTACCACAGAATTAAGCAATAAGTCAAAGCTCCTATTTGTATATAAAAGAATACAAAAATAGTTTTTTCCCCCATGATTTCAAACGCTGGCACGGTATCTGCATCGACCAATACGCAACAAAGAAAGCAATTGAAAATGAAATAACATAAGAAACTGTATGTTCAATTTTCCGCCGTTGCGAGGAAATATCTGTCCTTGCTGCGAAACAAAATGCGTTTATATGTATTATTTCCCTCAGTCCTGCTAACCTTATTCGGCTGGGAGAAGTCTTACATCACTGCGTGAAGCATGAATTACGACCAGCTCTTTGTCAGAGAAGGGTCGCTCATCTTCTTTATCCGAAACAAACAAGAACCCACCATCCCTTTCGTAACAGTCGAACACTCAACATCTCAAAAGAAAGTTCTGCAATGTTGCGGAGAACACGACCCAGACATTCTGCGAAGTAAACAAAATACGATTGCCTTACGCCAACAAACAAATAAGACAAATTGCCGCATAGGAAAAAAAGCAATGGCAAACTATTTCAGAATTACAGCATATCACCCTAACGAAAACTTTTAAGTAATTATGGCTCAAACGGAATGTTTGAAAAACTCTGAGAATTCTCGTCCTTTATGGTATCCAAAGGCTTCAATATAATCGAGTCGGATGCGAAGACGAATTCAACTACGGAGACCTGCCGAAAGCAGAATACGATAATGTCCACGTTATACTGCGTGCATGCAATAGCGATGAACCGGAAATTGCAGGCAATCGCATTAAGGTAAGAGGAAAATCCTATACGACTATATAAATCAAAAAGCCGCTTCAATGCGGCTTTAAGTTGATTCTAAAACTGTTCTTTAGTTGAATAAAATTTATATTACCAATAAATTATCTGCAGTTAAATCTCCGCTTCCCATTTCAATGTTATTTTTGATCTTCCCCTCACAGTAATTATACCAATACTTTTAAGAGCAACAACTACACTATCCGTTTTCCAAGGGTTTGGCTCCAGTTTTTTTACAACACCGTTATTTACTAAATCGGCAAACACCTCATCATTTAACATTAACAATCTCTCTTTTATTTTTTTCTCGTCGTTTGTAATGTATTCACATTGACTTACAAATAATTTTCTGCTTGTACTTTTATTCGGATCCATCACATCAAAACCAACTATTTTGCTGTACATTTTATCAGAAATTTCAATTTGATTGTCTATAATTAAATGCGCCAACTGAAAAGCAATTGGTTGTGTTTCAATAAAATCGACATTGTCTAACTTGCATAGTTTGGCAACAGTTTCAACATCCACTTTATCATTTTCGATGTATGCTTGTACGAGTTTGGTCGTAAACAATTTTTGTGAAATCAATTGTTCAATATACTTTTCGACAAGAACCTTTGTAGCATTTTTAAAACTACTAGTCACCGCATTAACATTAGTTGAGTTGATCGTAATCATGTCATTGTTTAACAGGAAGATTATACTTTCTTCATTGGATATTTTCGAAACATCCCAACTAAACCCTTTAAGTTTGTCGGAATACTTTTCTACCAAACCGTCATTTTCAAAAGACTTATCATTGACAATACAATATGCAAGGTTTGGATAATCACTAGCTGTAAAGTCATCCATATCAGCAGAATGCTTATACATGTATTTAGCTATTGCTGGTTTTAGGTCATCTTTTTCCGAATTGACGGTCAATAATTCGTTCAAATCTTTACATGCAGCCTTAACCTTGTTGTGGTTTAACAGTGATATTTGCACATCGATGAAAACATCCTTTTCGTACAACATAGGTTCCTTTTGTTTAGCGATGATTTCAAATTTGTCTTGTTCGGCTATATTTGCATCTAACAAAAGATTTTTGAAGTCATTTTCATCAAGTTCTAGGGAATCAGTTTTGAGCATAATATTGTGAACATAAAACGCCTTGTCATATAATATATATGCTTTAATATTTTCGTCAAGTTGATTAATCAAACCAATGCCCTTTTTGTTTATTTTTTCAACACTTGTTTTTTCCAACATTGACAGCATATACGTTAAATTGTTGTAATCAAGTTTCCAGAAATTGTTTTGTGCTACGACCCTCAATTTTGAAACATTCAAATTATACTTTGAAATATCTTCAATTTTATATCCAATTTCTTTTAAAACTTTAAACCCTGAACTGTAAGCGTCTATGTTCTCATTAAAATCATTATCCTCTATCAACAAATTGCTTATCAAACTTATAGAGTCCTGCTTTGCAAGTTTATCCGCATTTGCATTAAGCAAAAGGTCTTTTATTATTTCTGTTTTTTCCAGATTGTCCATTGCTCCTGAAACCAACGGTATTACAAAGTTCACTTCGTTTTCAACTAAAAGGTTTACAAAGGAGCGTTTGCAATAATCTCTTTTTGAAAAATAACTGTAAAGAAACTCTTTAACTTCAATCGAATTAGAAGTTAATAATCTTTTTAAGTTTTCTCTTTTAACCTCATACTTGCGCTCTTTATTCTCAAATAAATAGTTGCAAACACGAACATTTAAAATTGATGCCAATAAAAACCTGTCATCTGTCAGACGCTCAACAATAACATATTCAGAATCCACAACTGCTTCATATTTAGGATGAGAATTAGCAATAACCCGTTGACAAAATTCATTATCGTTTACAGTCATCGATTTTTCATTTCCCAAAGAAATATAGTCAACGTAACTTTCCGTAATATATTTGTTGACGATTAGTACACGCAACAATGGGGTTACGTTTTCATCAAATGCTTCGTCGGGATACTTAATTGCAAATTCGTAATTATTTTGAGGTATGTTACTGATTTCTTGCGCTATATCGTTACATTCTTTTGTATATTGTTCAATTTTACGTGGGTCTTTAAATATTGAATCAAGGGATTTGCCCAATCGATCATTCAATGTTCCAATTGTTGCATGGCAATAGTGCGAGTTCCATGGATTCAACCAAGAGATTTCTTGCTGTTTATCAGAAAAATCAGTTATTTGATCCACATTTTCACCTCTGCTATGGTAACTATAAGTAGATGAAATTGAAGCCAACAACCCCTTAACTAAACTACGCATTATATTTAAATCCAAACCCGAATTTATTTTTTCCAATTTCATTTGAGAATCTTTAAGTTTTTCTTTTAATTCTTTAATTTTACCACTGCGTACCTCTTCTATGTGCGAAAGTAAATCTATCAGTTCACCTCTGTGATGTTCTAACTTAGCATACTCGTTGGGACAAACATTCTTATACAGCATTACTGAAAACAGCAATTGACGCTTTTCAGTTGTATCATAAGTAGTTGGTTGTGAAGAATTTCCTATATACTGTAAACAATCATTAATGGTACTGTTCAGCACCCTGCGATCCATTACGAAAAAGCTGATGTCATATTTATAATTGTAAGATAACCAATCGTTACCCAATCTACTCTTTTCGAGACCTTCATTAATGATTGCACATGCGTTTTCCGGCGATAAAGTAGGATAAACATTCAATATAAAATCAAAAAACTTAGTGCGCTCTGTATGCTCGCTAAATATATCCGTCTTAGTAGCATAAATAAATGTGACTTTTCCTTGTTTCGCAATTTTTTTATTTGAATTCAGAATTGTATTTAACTCACGAAGTTTAACGAATATGCTCAAATCGTTGAACCTATCTAAATCTTCGAAAAATACGGTATTGTATTTTGTTTTGGTAAAGAAATACAATATTTCATCCAAAAAACTGTTCAACAGAGAGCCATGGGTGTTATTTAATTCAATTTCAATAGGATTAACCTTAATCCGTGCTATTTTTATTGTGCGAACAATGTAAATTACAAAACACATTACTATCGCAATAGAAAACAATGTCGGCAATAACTTTTCAACAAACAAATATTTAAAAATATTTACTCCATCTTGCGGAAAAGTTGCAAAAATATCATACACAAAACCAACTAGCGCTATTATTGCAATTGTTGCAACACATGCAAGCACGTATTTTCCCCAATGAATTGATTCCGTACGCGCTATTTTAGAAAAAGGCAATTTTCTGCCGGATTCCACATATAGCATTTGTTGCAATATGCTCTTTTCAACGGCATTGTCAATATCACCTATACCACAATTTTTCTCATTGCCAACGCTGTCTGCACTTGTCAATTTTTCGCAACTCTGGTCTTTATTTTCATTAAGATCATCGCCGTTGAAACTTGCAAGTGAAACCTTGAGTGTTTTTATTTTATCCTTGTTTTCAAACTTAGAACAGAATGTTTTTATCAAACTACTCTTGCCTGAACCATATGAGCCAACTATACCTATATTTTTTATTTCTTTGCCCAAAACTTTGTCAAGCAACAATTTCGAGTTGAAAGTATATTCTTCATCAACAACCGGACTAAGTTCCAAATACTTATACTCTACTTTGCCACTATTTGTTTGAGCATTTTTTGTTGTGTTTTCCATCGTTTGCATCCTATGTACTCCTTTTCTAAATACAATTATTGTTTACAAACCCACTCATCTATAATATTGTAACAAATTTACCACACGCTTACGCATTTGTCAATATGAACCGCACCCGAAAACATGTAAGACCTTACACTTTGCAACCGTTGCGTGTGCTTGTTTTAACACATTTTTATAGTACATTGAGAGATAACGGTTAGGGTATTAAAAAAGTGTATGAGATTGTTTTCCATACACCTTTTTAGTTATTTTTTGGATTTGTAACGCAGGACGGATGCAATATCACTTTGTAGATGATGTCAATCACTCTGTCTTCGCCTTCGGTTTTCGGCGCAATTTCCACGACGATTAGGGCAATCGGCTCATAGCATTTTTCTCAAATAAGTGCTAAGTATTTCTTGGTGCTTCATACAAAATCGTCTTCACGTCGTGTTTGCCGTTTCGGTCAGCTTTGCTTATATCTCGGCTATTTCCGTTTCAAGTTTCTTCTGTTCGTCCGAGTATTTCTGTATGAAGAATAAGCAAATGTCTTCGGGCATTTTGCCTTTCCCTCTGTCTTCGTAGGTAACCTGTATAAGGCGGGATATTTCTTCCGTGCGCTTACGCTTTGTCTGTAATTCTCTCTTGATAGACTTTATACTTTGTTCTTTCATTTCAGCATTATGCCAAGCATATTCTTCTTGTATACAATCTTCGTCAAGAACTATCCTTTTCGCCATTTCTCTTATATCGTCCAGCACAATTTTTTCCAAAGTATTTGAGGTAATATAGTGAGAAAAGCAATGTGCCTTTCCGTAACGAACATGGCGTCCGTAATTAAAGTTATATGTGTAATCATTTATGCTTTTATTCCACACATATCCCATTTTAAGTTTTGCGCCTCAATCCGCACAGTATAAAAATCCCGAGAGCAGATGCCTGATACCGGTATGCATTTTCCTGTTACGTACATTTATTTTTAATTAAACATAACCAACGTAAACTCCGAAATTTATGTAAATTTGTTCATGTAAAAACTTATCATCTTCCCTATTAATCGGGTTTACTCATAAATAATTTGGATTTTTAGTATAACTGTTTCATTTATTTTGTGCATATATTAAATTATAATTATTTGGCCTACGAAGTTTGTACTTGGCGAAAATCATAAAACTGATTAAACTAGAAAAAATTGTTAATTTATTGTCAGCTGTTGTTCTTTGCAAAAAGGAAATGCCATTGTCTTTTTTGTTGATAGTTGATATTTCGAAACAAGTTCTGATTAAAACTACTTAGAACTTGTGTCAAATCGCCAACGAAGCGTATTAAATTGTGTAATAACTTAAAAAAATCGGCACATTCAATTTTTTAATGCTAACGCAGTCTTGCAGACTTATTAGATTTGTCCCTTACACTTTTACACATAACAATTAATGAAAATCAAAAGGGCAATCACATTGATTGCCCTTTAAAATAAACAATTAACTATTGTAAACAAGACAAAAGCGTCTTTCGACGCTCATCAGCACGTAGCCTTATTGTCTTTTTTTTGCACTTAGACTACTGTTTAGGATGCCTTGGTACTAAGCGCGATATAGTCACGCAAACGTATTGCGCACAATAATTTTACCATATAGTAAAATTAAAGTCAACCAATTCATTCAATTTATTTATATTATTAGCAACCTATTTTAGAATATGCTTTTCAACATTAAATAGTGACATCTCATTTCTAATAAGTATTCATAGGCATTTTTATGCTGTATAATCTTTGATATTCGTCACGAGCAAAACTATCTGTCATTCCGGCAATAAAAAAAGCAATATTTCGCAAAATTATGCTGTGCAGTTCCGGTAGCCAGCTTTTTCTGAAATCAATTTCTTCCAGCATTTCCTTATGTGTTTTTGAGCTACTTCTCACCGTATCTTCATCTTTAGTCAGCTCTGAAAAGATTATCGCATACGACTTGTTGACTTTTTCCAATTTCTCTTCTATAACTTTAAAGTCCTGATCTAAACAAGCACTTTTAATTGAATTAATAAAAGCCATTTTATTACCTATATCAACTATATGATTTTCCTTATCGGTGATGTCATCTTCTGAATATTTGCGAGTATTCGTATGTACTTTCGGGTTTTTCAACATCGCTAACGCACGTTTAGTCAGATCGGAATAAAGTTGCTTTAAACAACTGTCGCTTAATTGCGATACATCGTTGTAGTACGCCTTAAAAAGCTGTCTAATAACATGTTTTGAAATGCCATCGCATTTGCGTATCTCTTTGCACTTAAGGATGTAATCTTTGTTTATTTTATCAAATATTGTATTTGTTTCTTCCCCACGCCTGTTGAAGTTTATGCACTTCCCGAAATATACTTCTTGGCCTTTAAATGTTTGCGCATCCATCTTTTCGGGGAAAAACTCAACATTATCGATGAGGTATTGCATTAATTTTTCACATATTTCAGTAACATTATTTTTAGACTTTGAAACATCCTTCAAATCATCAATCAATTTCCGATTAGCGGTATAAAAAGCTATTTGTTTGCCATCCAAAGAAAAATCATTTTTTGATGGTTTCCAAAATCCCGCACGAACAGCATCATCGAAGTCGGAAATTCGCTGAGCAATTTCATCTGCCAAAGCAACAATCTGCCCCTCAATCGTTAATGCATAATTATGCTGATAGTAATCAAAATTTTTTCCGGTATCCTTAACCAACAGTGTTTTTAAGTAGCGCAATTCTTTCCGTCCTCCGCCGAATACACCCTTTGAGTACGCTTTTTTTATTTGATAAGGATCGGAGCGCACATTTGGATCCAAATGCTCATATTCCGTTTTTTCCTTATAAACTTTCGTATGTTTCAGAACTCCGTCCAAAGTTTGCCAAGATACTTTTTTTTTCTTTGCGTCTTTAAACTCATCTTTTTGCAGAATACGAAAGGAATTTACGTTATGCTTAAAACATTGTTTCAAGATTTTGTCGGTTTTTATCAGCCCACCTAAATTATCTTTCCCGCCCAGAATATCACTTAAAATTCTTTCACCTATGTGGCCAAACGGTGTATGTCCGATATCATGGCCGTACGCTATTGCTGTTATCAATTTGTCATCCAAATTTTTACATTGCAAATAGCTTTCTTTATTGCCGGAAGCGTACTCATTTCTCAATTTCTCAGCAATTTGCAATGCAATATCGCAAACTTCTAATGTGTGAGTCAAACGAGTTCTATAATGGTCGCTTTTTCTCGAATAAAACAGTTGCGTTTTATCCTGCATCCGTCTGAATTCTTTTGATGAAGTAATAATCGTTATATCTTGTTGAAAGCTCATCTTTAGCATTACCCCTACTTTAATCGACTAATCTTAATTTATAAAAAGCCAAGCGCCTTTTATTAAAGGTAAAAAAACAGCACAAATTGGTCTAATTTTCCATTTTAAAAATATAACATGTTAGCTGTTTCAAAAAAAAGAAACATCTTCGATTGAAATTCTACCAAAAGACTGCATTTAATTTATGAACCGCAAAAATATCATCTCGTTAAGTGCCAATTACGCTAACAGAATCTCTTCGGTATAGGCGATTGATTCATTTGTTGTAATAAATAAACATTAGAGCATACTTAATGCCATAACAAACGATTTTGTTGCACCTCTCTAGAAATACTAACAATAATTTTGTTTTTGAATTGAGAACGTGTGCGCACTGATTACATCCGCACTATATTTAAATGCTCGACATTTTTTTCATCTTACGCATCGAAGCTTTTGATAACGCCCGCACAAAAAATATTACAGTAGCATTCTCACATTAATGCACTTTGACTGTTTTTGAAAGTAGTTTACTCAAACTAGATAAATAACATTTTCACTACCATAGTGAATATTTCATTAATCTGTGGCAAGTTTTAATCATAAGAATTTTTATAATAAGACTTATTTTGACGAGCTACCGCTCATTCCGTCGGAAATTGCATAAAGACAATCAATTACTCCGAGTTTAACACGTGATCTCCATTCGATAGTTGTGTTGTATTCACGCCACACAATCTTGTTTGCACACACCATACGGTATTTTTTTAACAACGTATGTCGCATTAATTCAACGCCATATTTTTTCAAAATTACTTGCACTATGCCTACAAACTTTTTAATTAATAATATCATGTTTTTTATAAAAAATCAAGAGTTATTAAAACTTTAATACAACATAACTATAAGATAATACAAAACTTGTCGAAACGGCACCGTTTAGAAAACTAACTTAAAAATCCCAACACAAAAAAATCACAGGAAAGCTATATATTAAATCACGCTATTATTTACCTTTTTGGCGTTGCTTTTTTAGTCAGTTGACAACTTGGACGCCGGTTTACTACAAAATAATAAGTATAACGACACGGAAGATAGTTGAAAGTGACGCTCTCCCGCAAAAACCTAACAAAACAAATTTAACAAACCACTTAATATCTTCGGACAACTACACAAGTTACATATGTTTGTAACCGACATATTGATTTATATTGGCATTATCGCATCTAAAATGCTATTGTTTTTTTATTACGACAATTATTTCCGATTGTTTCGATACAGACGAAATATCATTTTCTAAATATCCAAACTCAATCCCCGTTGGCGGTTGAAGTTAACATTTCGCAATGGTTCTACAAGTAACTAACTGTTTTTTACAACATTTTCGTAAAACAATTGTGGCTATTACATAAAAAAAGCCGTCAATAAAACTAAGTTGACGGCTTTTCGCATTATTTATTTAAGCGTCATCATGATACCTTTGTTAAAAGAACGAATAATCTCCGAAAGGTTTACCGGATTGTTTGTAACAAAGTCTTGCAAAATCCTTAGACGTTTTATCGCCAATTGCCGATATTCCTCCGAAACAGGCGACCATCTTATGCGTTTTATACTAGACAAAAAATTTTTGTTTGGCATTTCTTGTAAAAGCACATACGAAGCAAAGCACAAATGATAGATAAACTTGGTGTAGTTTTCGGGCTTGATTTCGTCCGCATTTAAAATTCCGGAAATAAGGTCATTTTTGAAACGAACCAAGCCGTATGAGCCTACCAATGCAACGCTTTTTTTGTGTTTTTTTAGAAAATTTATTGTTGTGGCATACTTAGGGTTTGCGTATATTATTTTATTGTCACTTAAACCTATAAATTGCACTTCGCCTACGCAAGAAAGCAGCGTTCCGCCCTCATTGGATATCAATTTCGTTATCGGCACATAATGCCAGTGTACTTTTTTTGAACCGTAGGTCAGAAATTCGGCAACATGTTCCTCGCGCTTCTGATCGTTTGTTAATACCATTAAATCTACGTCACTGCGATCGTCCGTAATATCTATAAGTCGCGAACCGGTAAAAGATATCATGACGACTTCACGGTCGCCAAATATACGTTGATAATACGGAGACGCTTTTAACTCGTTAATAAATTGTTCCGTCATAATGCTTTCTCCACAATTTGGTAACAATCTTCATCATAAGTTGCTACACTAAGTTTATTATTGTTTGCGTCATACAAATTTATATGCAACTCGACAAATTCCCCCATGTTTTCTCCTGTTTTAGTATTTTGAATAAAACCGGAAGTTGTTTTGTAAATTTTATAGATAGGTTTATTTATCCACAACGAAAAGTTGCCGCATGTTTCCACTTTTACAAAATTATCTATTGGTCTTATCATACTTATATCCTCACGACGTTGTGGTTGTTGTAGTTTCGTCCGTGGCTCCGGCGGATCCCGTGTAATTTCCGAAGGTAGCAAAACCGCTGGAATCTCCAAAGCCTGCGCTACTGAACGTAACGCATACCCGTGCTCCGTTACTGTACACTTCGCCGTGATTATAAGTCACTGTAGAATTTGCGCTTATGCTCCTTGTGAAAGTACCCTCCAAAATGTCCCCGTCGGCATAAACCAAAATGTTTGCCGTTACTGCGGAGGAATTGGTGTTTGTTATTTGACAAGACAAATAGTAGCATCCGATGTACGAATCGTAACTGTATGAGCCGGAAATAACTGGTTTGTTGAGGGACACCGTATTGGCAGTTTCCGTTACAACAATGGAAACATTACCCGTCACTTGAACAAGAACATTGGACAACGATTGCGTTGCCCCGTTAAGTTGCCAAGATACCGTGTAGCCTTGATGCCCGGTAACGGTAATTTCCAGATATCCGCCATGATAAATCATTTCTCCGCTGTTGATTTCTACACCGTTTGAATGTTCGGTTGTTTTGTATTCTACAATTACGTTACTGTGACTACCTTTAGATATAGTCAGTGCGTAGGGTTTAATCCAACAACTGTTTCTCTCTCCGTTTTTAATGACATATACTTTTTTTACATCTGTTACGGTACCGTTGTCGTCCACTTTTATGACTTTTGGCTCGACACCGTTGAATTTCAGCGACATACCAACCTCCTAAAGTATTATTGTCAATGTCGTGCCGTTAAGCACAAACGTTCCGTCCAATTTTGCCTGTACTTCATTGAGAATATCCTCTTTGAGAGTGTCCATTGTTGCCTTGTTAAGCGGCGTGCCTTGCTCCGTTGCGCCGTCTGCCATGGTTAGGTCGTAGGTTGTTGTTGCGCCCGTAGATACATTTTTCAATGTAACTCTTCCCGGATTGGTTGCTTGTCTGTTTTTGAATTCCATAATCGTTTCTCCTTTTTTAATTTTTTTAAAATAAAAGACGGCACAGAGATACTTCCGTATCTTCATGCCGTCTTTATTGTCCTCGCTTTCGGGATCTTTTCTTGGCTGTATTATTGTATAATGCTGCGAAATAAGAGTATCACGAAAACTCTTTTTCCGCTTATTTCAATGACAATATCCGTTCTCGCATTTTGTCGTTAAAATCGATATATGCATCTAATGCCCTATCATCTTTCGCTAACTTCTTTATGTAAGGAATTCCTTCCGTCATAATGGGAATTACGTTCTTTTTTACCAGAAAATCCAGTTCTTTCAGAAACTTCTCTTTTGTCCACAAAGCATATTCGATCCCAAATCCCTTGTTGTAGTGATAGACCAAAGTTCCGCCAAAGGTATCCCAAACCTCGTCGTTGAGCATTGACTTTATTTCGGGATGCAGTGACTTGATCCTGAAATAATAGTAGAAAGTATATAAGTCGGCAAAATGTGAATGATCCATCAGTACTTGCAAAGTTAATTCATCGTTATCGTAAAAAAACCTTGTCTTTTTCAGCACTTGAAAACCTATACTCTTGAAGTATGCCCTTGTTACGTCTTGAATTTCCTTCTTATCCATGTTCGCCTCCTAATACAATACAAGTACTAATTTGTAACCGCCGCCTAATCCTTTGTTGTATCCCTTTAATTGTTTTATTCCTTTTGCAATCGATGCAGGATTGTTTGGCTTTAATTCATAAATTATTTTGTTTGCTTTGTCATAAAAATCAAATCTGCCTACTCCTTTAGAAATATACTCTTTACCTTTACCTACAAATCCTGCTTTATACCCCCTGTGAATAAACTGCCCGTCAGCCATTGTAGATATTGTATTGCCATCTGCGTCTTTAGGCAAATTGATTTTTCTGTTCCACGATTCTTTTGTAAAATCTACTTTTTTAGCATGTTGTACTTCAACTCCGTCAATTTCAAAAGTCTTGCTTCTGTAAGCATACTTTATTGCTGAAACGCTTGTGGAAATAAAGAAGAATACGCCCGTAAAGAATATAGCGTCCGCAAAGGCATTTCCCAAACCGTTTATATCCCAATTACCGGAAATTGCCGAACTTATTACCCATCCGACAGCTGCAAAACCAATGCCTATTGCCAAATCGATAAGTGCGGTTTTGGCTGCTGCGGCGGCAGCCGCTCCAAACCCGACTGACGCCCCTCCCGTGAAACCTGCAATAACAATAGATATTGCTATTAGTACAATACCTACACCAACTTTAACTTGGGGCGAGATACTATTCCACCACAGGGATAGACGAAAGGTTATCTTTTCCCACCACGTTTGTCCCGGATCGTATGCCGGATTTGGGGCTAGTTCCACCGAAGTAAATACGCTTGACGCATTGCCTGCCAATGCAAGAGTATTATCGCACGGGATACCGTTTCTGTCAAGACCTCTTGTTTCAAAAGCATTTTCGGCAATGGAAGAAATATCTTGAGCATCGAAGTACGACATTGTTTCGGGATCGTAGTAACTGCCGTTTGCATAGTACAATCCACTTTCACTGTCCAAGTAGAACCCCTTCCAACGAAATGGGTTTAGCGAACCGATATCGTCGGTATCATACAAAATTGTACAGTTTCCTAATGCATCATACTCATAACGACAAGCAATATATCTATCTTTACCCACTAGCATAACAATGCTACCCTGACTGTCTTTGACGCAATAGTAGTCCGACGTCGTGCCGTAATAGATACGACGAATCATTTTAAGACCTGTAACATCATAAAAATATCTCAGCTTGCAGTTGGGTCTGTCTTCTCCAAGTATCTTGTTGCCATCAAGGTAGAATCTTGTTGATTGTCCGTTTGTTACTTTTTTGTAACGAATGCCATCGGCGTTGTACACATATTCTGTACTTCCAACATTGGTAAGAATGCCGCCGCATTTATATGTATAGTTGGTAGTTGTTCCGTTTAACGTTTTACTTGTGCGGTTTCCATAGTTGTCATAGGTATAGCTCCTGCCATTGTAATTTGTCATTCGTCCACGAGAATCATAGGTTAAGGACGCACTACCTATGCTACCCAATCTACCGTCTGTCCTATAGGTATAAGTACGGTCGATCTTCAACGCAGTGTTTATTTCCTTTGTTAACCTGTGTAAATTGTCATATTGATAGGTTCTTGTTGCGGATATATTGCTGCTCTTCATAATCACAGAGAAGCGTTCCCATTCGGAATTGTGCGAAAAACTTTCCTGTTTCAACAAACCGTTGTCATAATATAGCAATGTATCCAATGATGTCGTTCTGACTGATGAATTGCTCTTGTAGTTATCATATGCTGCAGAGACGAGCCTGCGACTTTCTCCGAGAGAAGCATAGGTATAATCGGTTTGAGCAATATTGGTAAATTGCCCGTTGGTACTGCTTTTCTTTTTATCCTGCACACAAGTTAATTCTTTTGCATTCCATGTATATTCACTTCGAAATATTTCACTGGCGTTTTGGTCGTGCGATGCATTGGTATCTTGTTGGAATATGACACTTTGCAACTGCGGAGCCGCCGTTTTGCTTTTATCGTGTAACAACTCGACAAAATATTCTTCATCAAAATTTCCATATGTATACTTTGTTTTACTGTCGGAAACCTGATTTACATCAAAGACGGTTTGATTGTTTGTCTTTTCTTTCCAACCCACCAGGTCTTTTTCATCACTATACACATATTCAACCGATGATCCGTCCGGATTAGATTTTTGGGAAACCTGTTTTGCAAAGTTACTCTCGTCGCCTGGCATATAAGTGTAGCTGTAGGAACTGTTACCTTGCGTCTTTTGCGTAATATTGCCGTAACAATCGACTTGTGCGATTGAACTGTCTTTGAGAATTCCCGCCTCATTATAAAATTTGCTTTGATGGGTTTGATAATATGTATCGCCCAGCTGCACGTACTCCGAAACAACGTCTTCCTGTACATTTTTTTCACTGTTACCATCAAACTGCGAATACCGAACCGTGTTATTTAGCAAATCGTGTTGTATACCGTATTTTGCTACACCGTCGGATATTGTTCGGATGCTGCCTTTTTCGTACTCTATCTTGCGACGCCCATACTCACGGTTATCGCAGTATTCCGCCATAGCAACTGTTTTGTCATTAAATACGCCTTGTATATTCTGACAAAAACGACTCGTATCGGACATTGTGCCGTCAACAAGTTGCTTCTCTGTTATTTTTTTGACATTATCTTTTTTGTCATAAGCCAAACCATAACCGGAAACGCCGTCTGACACACTCAACAATCGCCCTTCAGAATCGTAAGAATAATGTTGTGCACTTAATGTTGTTGTGCCTTTTTGCACAAACTGTCTGGTCAAATCTCCGTATTGATTGTAAGTATTTGTTGTTACCACGCCATATTCGTCTGTCTCGGAAAGAGTTTTTCCCAAATAATCCATTCTGGATATGGTCATGGACGTGTATTCTTCGTCCTCAATTCTTTTAACAAATTGGTTTTCTATGGAAAAATCCGAATTATTAAATTGGTATGTGCTATAACAATGAGAATCCAATGCAGGTAATGTCATAACAATCTTAAAAGGACTGTTGCCTGTGTAACTTGACCAATCAGTAACAAGATAATACTTAATACTACTAACGCCTGAAATTCGTTTGGTTCCGTCGTTGTGAATCAAATCGAACGTGGAATTGTTGCGTTTGGCGGTGTAAGTGGAAATGATATCCGATTCGGACAAGAAGAAATTTGAACCTATATTGTAATCGATTCCATTTATTCTCACCATTTCCACCGCTCTTAACGGCAAATAGATGTTACCCTCTTTTCGAATGCACAATTCCGTTGTAGGGGCGGCAATATAGCCGATATCGCACATTTGGAAAGAGTCGTTACACAAAACACCGTTAGACAAGAAATTAATTTTTATTGAATAAAGCTGTGCTGAAACCGTAACCTGATCCAAGATTATCGAAAGGGTAACTCTTTGCCATGCGCCTACCGCTTGCGGATTAACATACACTTTGGTCACATTAACGTTGCTTGTGTCTGTTGTCTTATTGTAGGACAGTTGTGCTTCCAACAATTCGTAGGTTTTATTTAATTTCAACCAAAATGAGTAACTAAAACTTACGCTTTTCTGTACGGGAATATAGTTAGGCTGTATAATTCGTATTGGATCCAATATAGCAGAAAAAGTCGACGCATTGAATATTCCGTTGCCATTTATTGCGCCTAATGATGAAGTAGAGATAGAGTACCCTACTCTTTCTTTTTGCAGATTAAGTGTTTTCAACGACGTACCCGCTTTTTCAAACGAACTGGTTATGCGTGCAAGTCGGTCGATAAAATACGCTATCGTGATACCGCATTCGTTAGACACATCTGTTTCTACAGCAATAGAATCCGAATTGTCCCGGTATATATATGTATATGTATTGTAAGACTTCTCAACATAAGTCTGTCCGAATTGCAGACCCACATTATTGTAACTTCCCGAAGCGATATACGCCCCTTCGGAATCGGTCATTCCCGTTGCGACATTGTCTTCTTTTATAAATCCATTTGAGATGCGGGAAATTTTGCCATCTTCATACGTAAAAAGCTGCGCTGAATCTTTTTCGGTGTTGATTACCATAGTCAACAGATTATTTTCATAGTAAAACTCTGCTATCTGTTTTGACATTAATTCCTGCGAATCGTCATTATACGCCACGAGATACACACCTATAAGATTGCCGCTAGAATCATAAGAGTATTTATATCTCGAGATTTTTTTCGTGGCATTTGCGTAAGCCGTCATCGACGCCAAGTAGCCATCGTTGTCATAAACAAGTTCGATTTTGTTTTTTATTAGTCCGTTTTTTACCGTACGTTCATCATAAACACTTACAAGCCTGTGTTGAGCATCGTAATTATAACGTTTGACCATTGTACTGTTTTGCCCAGAAACACTTTTGTACAAGTAGCCGTCAGCATCGAAATATTTTTTGTTTCCCATGCCATCACTAATGATAAAATCGCTGGATGTTTTCGTCAGAATTATTTTTGCATTGTTTTCCTCGTACATTCTGTTGGAATCCAAATATACAAACTTGTGAATTTCACCGGTTTCATCCATGTAAGGGTATTGTGAAGAATCAACAAGCATGTACTGCGAAAGATTAAGTTTCCATTTATTTCCGAAACATGTAAACTTTTCCGCAAAAGCAGAATTGATTTTACTGTTGTAAATGTGTGCTACATCTATGCTAAAATTTCCGTTACCGACAGAACAATCGGCAAAAGCATACTGCAACCTACCGGTCGCAAGGTTTATTGTTGGGTTATCGCCGATATTTGATTGCTCATAATTTATATCTTGGATTGCTTCTGTCTGGGAAGTCAAATTTAAAAATTGAATATTCATAAACATTTCTCCTTTTATTCGCCTATTGTATACTTGTTTATTTCAAAATTACGCTCTGCCAACGTTGACTTGTCGCTAGATTCCACATTAACGCTTTTGCTCAACGCAATTTCTTCTTCTATTGCTTCGCTCACTGCCGTTTCGTCGTAATCAATTTTGTTTTGAAGTGCATATCTATTCGCTTTTGTCAAAACATACGTTTTCTTTTCTTCCCCGCTAAAATTTGTAAATTTTTCGGCTTCAACAATCCATTTTTGCACTTCACTGCTCAACTTGTTCAATGCAATCAATTTGTTTTTAGCCTTAATGTTTTTTACCAATGGGATCAAAAATCCTGTGAATGTGATAATCAATCCAACACAAGCAGATGCAATGGTAAGAATCTGTTCAAAACGTTCCATAATTTTCCTCCTAAAAATAAATTTATATAAAAAAGACGGCGAGCAAATTAATTTGCATGCCGTCTTTACTGCCCTCTCTTTGGGGGAACTTTTCTTAGCAATTTTTAATTTTGTTTATCGGCGTAACAGTAATTTGTTCTTCACTAATGCCGACCTCTATAATATTTTTGCATTTGTTGCATTTTACTTGTACAAGGCTGCCATTTTTGCCTTCAAGCAACTTATGTCCACATACCGGGCAAAATACAAATTTCAAATTAATCACCTCCCCCCACTTTTTTCTTATTATAACTTACTTTCTACAACGTGAAGTACCCGTTATTTGGGTACTTCTTTAATACTAGATTGCGATATAATTAAAAATTGAATTTTTTCACAATTTTTTCTGCCAACTTTTCGTATTTGTCCACATACCTTATTAGCGTATTTTTGCTAATACCAAGTGTTTCACAAATGACAGAATATGTGTACGTTTTTGAAGACAAATACAACATATCAAACACACGCTTGTGAATAGTTCCGTTGTCTAAATCATAGATCTCCAGATAGCGTAACATCACTTCTTTTAAAATTTTCAAGCGTTTGACTTCTGCATTGTCATTATTACTTAATGCGTCGCAATTTCTAAACTTCTCCAATTTGCTTTTTCTTTTGTTCATTAATTTTCTCCTAAAATACTTAAAAGTTTTATTTTTAGTTTTTTTTGTAACAAAAGCGTAGAAATATAATTTCCAACATTAACTTATTTGAAAATATTTTGTTCCCGTTCAATTTGTACTTTGTTTTTCACGTCCTTTGTTTAAACAAAAATATGTATAATAATATAATAATTAATAAAAATAAGATTTATATAAATGACTTTACTAATACAAGTATTTGCGAATGTTAAAAATTTGGAATAATGTGTTTTTTTTATTTTTTTTCGCTCTAAGGCAGCCTCTCATAACCGGCGTCTACGTTTCAAAAATTGTTAGTTGACAACAAACACACATATAAAAAATCAAATATATAAGAAAGCACTTTTATAAATAATTGCAAAAATAACAAGTTGATTTAGCCCAATATTAAATTGGTTTGAGCCTGCTACGCACGAATAACTATTCAAACAAAATGAACACTTTGAAGTTGAATTTAAAATTGTCGTTGTGTTTAACAAAAAGTATTTAATTAAAAATTAGTAGAAAATGATAAAACAAAGACGCTAGTAAAAAGGAAAATTAGCATAAACAGCCTTTTTTCGATGGCTTTTAATTTTTTCACAAATATGAGAACATCAAAATAAAAATTTTTTTATATGGCTAAAATTCCGTCCAAACTTAAGAGTAATTACAAAAAAAGAGCAACCAAACCTTGAATTAACGAGAATACAATGTCCAAGATTTATCACGCTTTAACTTGATAAGCGTTTTTAAGAAGTTACAATATGAAAATACTCATTTAATGTTGGATTGCACAAACTATAAAGTGATTCCATGCTTATAAATGAACGCATCAATTTTAAATAAACTTAATAGACGATGCCGATATAGATAATGCATTTAATTAAATCTGAATACTTAATTGTTTTTGTATATAATTCTTGTAATATAACAATGAATAAAAACAATTTCTACGCATTAACAAATTAAAGACTATATTAAAGTATAATAGAATTAAATTATATACACATCAAAAATTAACCTACATTTACTTTTTCGGAACCGATAAGCTACTTATAAAAAATAATTTGCATTTAAATTATGATGAGTTTCGATAGAATGTATAAGTGCAAATATCTTTTTCTTTAAACTTACTGGATATTAATAGAGTGAAAATATAAAAATTGAATCCGTTTTGAAAGCGTTTGAGACTCCCCAAAATCTATTAAAATTTGCAGACGATGTTATGCTTCTTCTGAAAAAGCAATACCACGACCACTCTGTTTTGAACTTGCTGCGGAACGATCTGGCAAAAGTTGAAAAATCCATTTCAAACCTGCTTGATTGTATGGAACAAGGCATTTCCACTGCTTCTACAAAAAACCGGTTAGAAGAGTTGGAAGAAAAGCGTTCCCTATTGACCGAGAAAATTCTGATGGAACAATACAAGGAACGGCAACTTCTGACAAAAGACGAAATCGTCAAACATATCAGTACCGCCTTACGAAAAAATCCCAAACAGCTCATTGATCTATTGGTCAAAGAAATCCGACTATACAACGATAAAATAGAAATTGACTTACATTTCACAGACAAGAAAAGTCCCGATGATGAAAATCATTGGGACTTTTGTTTTTATCAGTGTGAAAAGAGTTATATCGTTGATACTCACGTTTTCAAATCGAAACCGAAAGAATATCGCGTCAAAATCAAGTTAAAAGTATAAAAAAAGCACCCAACTAAACCTTTTTACGGGTTCAGTTGGGTACCGCTTGGCGGAGGCAGAGGGATTCGAACCCCCGTGGGCTTTCACCCAAACGGTTTTCAAGACCGCCTCGTTGTGACCGCTTCGATATGCCTCCGTGTTGAGCGGTTTTATTATATCAACTGCAAAACGTGTTGTCAAACACTTTGACTGCTCACGCTTTTTTCTTGGTACACTTTTGCTTTTTTAGTGTAGCCTTTTTGCCTGTTGTTGAAACTGAATTAAGTGCCTTGCGTCTTTTGCTTGTTCCTTGCGTATCGATTTGTTTGTACGCTTTTCGGACAGTTTTTTCGGCGTTTTTATCTTTCGTTTTTAACAAGTGCCGTTGCTTTTACCGCAGGTTCGCTATTTGTGGTTGTACATTTGAACAAATGAGCGTCAAAAAGCCGATGTTTTGAATTTTCACAACCGTTAACTGACCTTTTACCAATGAAACTTCTTTTTAGCAACCGTTTACTTTCACCACACGAAAAAACACCGTTTTTCAAACGATATTTTGCCGTGTTTGTCTTGAATTTTTGCAACCGTAGTGAAAAATTTGTTACATGCTAAAACTTTGTGTTTTACAACATGCCTTCCTTGAAACAGGTCTGTTACGTTACTAGTGGGGTACACTTTCAACGGTGAATTTCAAAAATTATCTTTTATCACAAAAATTATCGGCGAAAGATTCGTTTTTTGCTTTTTGACCGTTTTTATTGTGCTAGTCGTCTTTTTCGCTGCTTTCAACTTTCGTTGCTGGTTCTTTCAAAGTGTTTTCACTACTTTGCGCCGTGGTGCATGCAACTTGGTTTTTCACCGTCGCCGCTACCGCCGTGCCTTGTTGCTTTTGTTGTTCCGCCTGCTTTTTTGCCAAGTCGTTGGTGTCCTCGCTTCCACGGAAAACGACAAATTTGTCATACAAAAATTCCGTTACGAAGTTTATTACCATTGTTACTGCAAGCACAATGTATTCGTTTACGTAAAGCGTTTCCACGAAGTAATCCGTCCACCACGTGGAAAGAGGCGTGAACACGAGGTAGTAGCCTGCAACTTTCAGCATGGCAACAGGCACGTTGTTTGCCGATTTGAAGGTAAACTTGCGGTTGAAGGTGAAATTCCACACCACCGACGCCACCAACGCTACAAGATAGGCAAGCCATGCCAATCCTTTTTCTCCAAAGCCGAACACTTCCAACAGCAACGTGTCCACCAAAATTTGTATTATTCCTGCGGATACGGAAAACAGAGTAAATTTCAAAGCCCGAAACCATTCTTTCTTATTCATTTGTTTCTCCGAGTTGCCCTCACGGGGCTTTTGCCTCAGTTTACACCAAAGAAAAGGCTTTGTCAAACATTTAACAAATGTTTAATGTTGCCGCAGTTGTAGTGTGTTTACGGCTTTTTTGATTGTTTTTTATCTTTTGCCTGATAGTTGGTTTTTTGTGCGAGTTTTTTGCAGACAAATTTTTGTTTTTGAATTTTGTCAAAGCCTGCTTCTTTCAAAATCGGTAGTTGCAAAAAAACAAACCTGAAAGCAAAAGCACGTTGTTGTTGAACCTTATTAAAGCAAATGCATTATGTTTTTCGATAGGTTTTATTTTATCTTTTGTAAACTAAAAGGTCGGTTTTTGACCATTTGTCAAAGCCTGCTTCTTTCAAAATCGGTAGTTGCAAAAAAACAACCTGAAAGCAAAAGCACGTTGTTGTTGAACCTTATTCAAGCAAACGCATTATGTTTTTCGATAGGTATTATTTTATCTTTCGCAAACTAAAAGGTCGTTTTTTAACCATTTGTCGATACCTGATTTTTCTTTCAAAATCGGTAATTGAAAAAGAATAATTTGCACGGAAAATGGCATTTTTGTTGAACCTTATTCAACCACAAGCCTTCTTTTTTACTAAAAAGCATTATTTTATCTTTTGAAAACAGACAGACCTTTTGTTTTTTGCCACAAAACTTCTTCCCTTTTTACGCATAAAACGGTGCCACTTTCTGAAACTTTTTGCAAACTGTCTAACCTTTTCAACAATTTTCCGTTGTGTTTTGCAGATAATTTTCTGTTACGCAAAAACGTTCTTTTCAACCGTTGCCCCTGAAAACCTTTTCATTCAAACATGTTTCAGCAGAAACATTCAACATTTGTTTTGTAAAAAATACCCCGCACTGTGTTTCGGTGCGGGGTTATTTTCTGTTTTTTCCAATTTTTACTCTTTCAGCAATTTGTCCAGATTTTCCACTTTCATTCCCCAACAGCGGTGGCGTTTTACCAACTTTCTGTCGTAGTTTTTCCAGAGGTTCTGAACGTTGAGGTTGTCTTCCAACTCGGGACCCGTTTCAAGGTACTCCACCCCCAACTTGATGCATCCACGCAAAATTTCATCCATTACTATGGAAACGGCTCCCAACTTTTTGTGTTCGGTAGTTACTCCCACCGACATCATGTCGGCAACCTTGGGATGCGTCATTGTCTGAATGTAGGGAATTATTCCGCAGGGGAAAATACGTCCACGCCCTTTTTGCAGTACTTTGAGCATGGAAGGCATACAAAATCCGTAGCACACCACTTTGCCGTCCTTCATTACGGCGCAGGCAAGTTCCGGCACAAATACCTGCAACAGCGTTTCCATTTCACGCTGCTTTTGCTTTTCGTTTAACGGGCTTGTGCCGTACAAATCGGCAAACGCTTCGTCCAGCACTGTCAGACACTGCATCATGATGTCTTTCAGACGCTTTTGTCCACGTTCCTTCGCCATTTGTTTGACGTCGGCTATTTCGTAGCCGTTGCGTTTTGCAACATGCGTTGCAATTCGTGTAAGCCTTTCGTCGTACTGTTGCGGCACTTTGATGACGTAGCAGTTCCAATCCACCACCTTGTAGGCGTGAAGTTTTTCCATGTGCGTTACGTAGTAGGGGTGATTGTAAATTTCGATGTAGGTACTGTCCTTGTCGAAACCTTCTATCAACATACCCTCTTCGTTGAGGTCGGAAAAACTCATGGGACCGATTATTTCTTCCATGCCTATTTCTTTTGCCCACTCCACCAACTTGGAAAACAGCGCCTTGGTTACTTCAAAGTCGTCCACCACGTCGAAACGGGTGAAACGCAACTGCTTGACGTTGTTTTTTTGGTTGACGCCCTTGTGCCAGATGCCGGCAATTCTGCCCACAATTTTGTTGTTGCGGTACGCCAGAAACATTTTGCACTCGCAAAAACGGAAGGCGTCGTTTGTTTGAGGGTCAAACTCCGCAAACTCGTCCATGTACAAATTGGGTGAAGCGTGCGGATTGTCGCTGTACAGGTCAATCAGAAATTTGAAAAATTTGTGCTTGTCCTTTTTGGAGGAGATTTCCTTAACGATGATGTTACTCATTTTCCTCTTTCTCCAACGGAATGGGGCGTTTGTCGGCAATGAAAATAACGCCTATTGTACCGGGGCCGCAGTGTGCTCCGATGACGGGACCTACCGTCTGACGCACGACTTTGGCATCCGGCCTTTTTTCCTTTATCATATCGGCAACCATGTCGCCCTCTTTGGGAACGTCGGCATCCACAACGTACACGTTGTACGCCGTGCCAGTGAGATCCTTTATTACCTTGTCGGCAATTACTTTCAGCGCCTGCTTTTTGCCGGAAACCTTTTGCAATACAGTGAGGCTTCCCTTCTTGTCGAAGGTGAGAATGGGTTTCAGTTGCAACATGGTGCCTGCAAATGCGGCAAAACCGGAAAGACGTCCGCCACGTTTCAGATGCATGAGGTCATCCACTACAAAGTACACCGCCACCCTGTCGGTGAAGTCTTTCAGCGCATCAACTATCTCCTCGTCTGTTGCGCCTCTGTTTTTAAGTTCGGCGGCGTATTCCATTTGAATTCCCGCACCCAAAGAAATTCCTTTGGTGTCAAAAACGGTGCATTTTCTTTCGGGATACTTTTCCTTCAACTGTTTCAATGCCGTTTCGAGGTGTCCGAAGGTGCCGCTCATTGCGTGGGAAAAACTGACGTACAGCACGTCTTCGCCCTTTTGGAAGTAGGGTTCCAATATTTCTACGTATTCCTGCGGGTTGAGTGCCATCGTAGTAGGTATCACACCGCTTCTCACTGCGTCGTAAAACTTGCGGAAATCGGTGTTTTTGCCCAGGTCGTAGTAGTAGGTTTCATCGTTGTAGGCATAGGGCATTTTGATGTAGTCTACGCCAAGTTGTTCCTGACGTGTGTACCACAATTCGCCGTCTGCGTCAATTAAAAGTACGCTCATACTATTCTCCTTTTGTTTTGTGTTGTTAGTTATTTTACCATATTTTGTGCCATCGTTCAAGATTTTTGCAACATTTTTTGTCTTACCGCTTTTTTATGCACCGTTTTGCTTTTCTTTTACCTTTCGGTTTTGTTGTTTTCGTGTCATTTTCTTTGCGGGATTTTTCCCTCTTCAACAGGTTGATTTCCGCAAAAAAATGTTTTCCACTTTTTTCCGATTTTGCAATTTGTCTTGCTTTTTGGCTGTATTTATAGTATAATTATTAAGTACTAAAAAGGTGTCCGAAGAAGTTTTCTTCAACGTCGGGGACTTTTTACACGGCGGAATGTGGATATCCACATTGTTTCTACACCGTACACGGAAAAACAGGCAAGGTTTTCCACACAAATTATTTTAGACATACCACTAGATATGGGACAAGCCTTCCTGAATTTTTCAAAATGTTGTAACGGACGAGGGAAAAACAAGGGTTGTACACATTTTCACACCCCCTGATACTGCTACTACCAGAAGAAAAGTATCATTGAACAAGGACGCACTGCACCAAAGGAGAGGTATATGAAAATTATTGTAAACAGTCTGGATTTGAACGACGCAATTTCCAAGGTATCCAAGGCATTGCCTGCAAGAGATGTCGCTCCCGTGTTGGAATGCATCAAAGTTACTGCGGAAAACGACAAACTTACCTTTTTTGCCACCGATAAAGACCTTGCAATAGAAAAAAACGTGGACGCCAACGTTATTGTCGGAGGTGCGATGCTTGTTCCGGGAAGAGTGTTTGGCGATTACATCCGCAACATTGCCGGCACCGACACGGAAGTTTCGTTGGAAACGGAAGACAACAGACTTACCATTTCCACGTCGGGAAGCGAATGTAACATCACCACGATGAACGTGGAAGATTACCCTGAAATTGAAGAGATAAGCAACGAAAGTTACTTTACTATTCAGGAAATAAACCTGAAAGAGATAATAAACAACGTTATTTTTTCCGTAGCCACCGACGACAGCCGTCCCATGCTTAAAGGAGTGTTTTTCGAGGCTGACGGATACACCCTGACTGCGGTTGCCACCGACGGCTACCGTTTTGCAATGAGCAAAAAGGCTTTGGAAGAAAAGGCGGAAAACATTTCCGCCACCATTCCCGCAAGAAGTCTTTCGGAACTGTCCAAACTGTTGGAAGACAGCGAAAACCTTTTGCGAGTGTTTGTGGAAAAGAACTATCTTTCGGTAGTGCTTGCCAACACTCGCCTGCAAACACGCTTGCTTGTCAGCGGACAGTACATCCGTTACGACAACATAATTCCCAAGGAATTTGTGTCCACGCTGCTTGTAAACAAAGAAAACTTCGAGCGTTCGCTGAACACCGCTTCCATCATGTCCCGTGGCGACAAAAACAACCTTGTCGTGCTGGACATAGAGGAATACAACATGAACATTTCTTCCACCAGCCAATACGGCACGGCAAAGGAAAATATTGCCATTTCTCTGACGGGCAAGGACGTGCGTTGCGCCTACAATGCAAAGTACCTCAACGACTGCCTTAAAGTGATAAACGCCGAAGCCATAAAAATGCAGTTTGCCCAACACAACAGTTGCGTGATTACGATAAACAACAGCGACGAAGTGTTGTACTTCATTCTTCCAGTAAAACAAATTGTGTAAAGAAAAATATAAAAACTTATAAAATTGCCGTGATGACCGTGAAAAAAAAACAGTTGTTACGGCATTTTTAATGTGAAAATTTTTTATTTTTAATAATAAATTGTAAAAAATAGAACAACTGTTACAAAAAAATTTGTAAAATAAAACGGCAATTGCCAAGAACTACAAGAGGGATTTTCTTGCAATGTACATGCACGGCTAGCGAAATGCCGCAAACAAGCAAAAAGGCGAAAGCAAGCAGTTTTCGGTGAAAATGCGGTTGAAAAATCAGCCAAAAATCTTTCTGTAACAAAAGGGGAAAAGTAACGCATATTTTACAAGAATAAAAAACAAAGTTGCAACAAGTATAAAAATTGCAAAAAAAACATTTTGATAAACACAACAAAAAAACAAGAGTTTGTGACAAAAAAAAGCGTTTGAAAAAACCTTTACTGAGAAAAAGGAAAAAAGTAACGTCTGCATTTACAATTATAAAAACAAAATCGCAACAAAAATAAAAAATTGCAAAAAACATTTATAATAATCGACGAAAAGTAAAAGAAAGCGTTTTCGTGTAAATACGTTTGAAAAAAACGTTTGCAAAACTTTCCTGTAATAAAAAGGATTAAAAGTAACGCAGATATTACAATTATAAAAACAAAATCGCAACAAGTATAAAAAAATTGCAGACAAATCATTTTGAAAAACACGAAAAAAATAGCAAAAGGGAATTATTCATAAACAAATACAAAAACAATACTGAGGAAAAAGCATTTGAAAAACACGACAAAAAACGACAAAAAAAGAAAAATTGTGTGTAAAGGTGCGTAAAAATTACGAAAAACAAACAATTTCCGACAAAAAACAACAAAACAGCAGTAAAAACATGTCTTCTGACAAAGTAACCGCCTCAACAGACGATTGCAACAAAACACCGACTTTTACTCTGCCGTTACCGCCTGCAATACAGGCAGAAAAAATTTTCATCGTACTTTTGCAAAAAAAAGTTGTGAAAAGCGAAAAAAACAACTTTTTCGGTGAAAAAAGCCACACAAAAAAGTTGTTTTAATACAAACTGCCCTGCCCAAATTTGTCTGTAAAAAAGTTTGGGGTAGTGTCTGTTTAAGAAAGTTTACCGCAAATTACAAATGAAGCATTACAGAGCCTTGCTTTGCCTTGCAAACGGGACAAATCTGCCACGGCTCGTTTCCCGTGTGACGGTAGCCGCAATCGGCGCACACCCATTCCACGGGCTTTTGTTTTTTGTACAAAGTACCCTCTTTAAGTTGCGTGTACAGTTCTCTGAACAGTTTTTCGTGCGCTTCTTCCACCTTTGCCGTCATATCGAACAAAGCGGCAATTTCCGTGAAACCTTCCTCTTTGGCAGTGAGGGCAAAAGATGGATAGATTACCGTCGCTTCTTCCTTTTCGTCTTCGGCGGCAAATTTGAGGTTGTCCAAAATTACCCATTTTTGCTTGAAGGGGTAACCTGTGCATATTTCTACGTTTTTAATGGGGGCGTTGTCCGCCTTTTGCAAAAAGGTGTAGAACATGCGTGCGTGGTTGAATTCCTGATAGGCAACGGTGTCCACAATTTCCGCCATGGCTTTGTAGCCTTCGTTTCTCATTCCGTATTCCATAAATTCGTAGCGTGTGCGAGCCTGCGTTTCCCCAGCAAAGGCCTTTGCAAGATTGACAAATGTTTGACTTTTCAAAAGATTCATTGTTTGCTCCTTCAAGACAAGGTGTCTTTCAATGTGTTTTGTGAAAGTGTTTCCCAAAAGAGAAAAAACAAACGGCAAAGGAAAAATTTTTTGCAAAGTTACAGTCGGTAACGGTTGTTGACAAGGGCATTTTTGCTGTGATATTCTATACAAAAAGGTGAAAAATGAAAGAATACGCAAAACAACTTGCACGTCGGAAGTCCGTGCGCAAATACGACGAAAGCATCAGCGTTTCCGCCGAAGAAATGAGAAAAATTCAGCAACAAATCCCCCTGTTGAAAAGCCTGTGCGACGGAATAAAGGTGGAAATTGAAATTACCGAAAGGAAAAACACAAATTGCAAGTGGAACGCACAGTACTGCGTGTTGTGTTACAGCGAGGAAAAACCCCGTTGGAGGGAAAACGCCGGCTACATGCTGGAACAGTTGGATTTGTTTTTGGCGTCGCTGGATATCGGGTGCTGCTGGTACGGCTGGGGCAAGTGTCCGCAGGAAAAGGAAGGCATGAAGTTTGCAATAATGATGTGTTTCGGAAAATGCCGAAAGGAAGACTTCCGCACGAAAAAGGACGAGTTTTTGAGAAACGGTGTAGAAAAAATGTACAAAGGTCTGCACGGCGAGGAACTTTCCGACGCATTTCTGGCACCCAGCGCCTGCAACAGTCAACCGTGGCGGGTGGAACAGACGGACAACGTCATTAAAGTGTTTCGCTTAAAAAGCACGTTGAATCCTCTTTCGAGGGTGCTTGCAGCACACTTCAACAAAATAGACATGGGCATTTTCCTGGTGTCTCTGGAAACCGTTTTGGAAGAAAAGTCAATAGAATTTTGTCGGGAAACGGTAAAAGAAAGCAAGGAAAACCCCGAGTTGGTGGCAGTTTACACGTTGCGTTGAGTTTTGAAACACCGCAAAGGAAAAACCGCCTTTGCCAGCGAACGAAATGCATTTTGAAAAGTAAAAAACTTTGCAATAGGTAAAAAGGCAAAATGTCTGGCGTTTGCAAACGGCAGAGCCGAAACGGTGTTTGAACAATTTTTCTTGCGAAATTTGCAAAAACATGCATGCTAACAAAAATTTTCCACCGAACGACTGCCCTTTTGCGTAAAATGTAACGTTTCTGCGACGGAAAATTTCTTGAAAAACAGGCAAAAGGAAAGCACGAAAGGTGAACGGCAATAGATTCGCCTTGCCAAAAGTATTTTGACGGCAAAAAGGAGTTTTATCATTGCAAAACTTGCCGACAAAGTGTATAATAAAAGTACTATGCTGAAACTGAATCAAATTTGGAACAACATTCTGCTGGAAGCGGAAGCAAAGGTACAAACGCTTGTTTACGATTTGTACATCAACACACTTCAACCTGTCGGGCTGTACCACGACAGGCTTATTTTGCTTGCCGAAACAAGGGCAGTGAAAAACATTGTGGACAACAATTACAAGGACATTTTGCGCAGTTGCACCAACGTCGTTTTCCCTTCCATTGTGGACATAGAAATTATCACGGAAAAGGATCTTCCCAACGTAGGTAACGTGGAAAAGGAAGTGGACATTCCCGTCAGCGCCAACTACATTTCCGTAGTGGAAGAAAAAACCAACTTCATTTCGCAGTACACCTTTGAAAACTTTGTTGTTGGCAAAAGCAACGAGTACGCCGAAGCGGTGGCAAGGGCGGTGGCGGACAATCCCGGAACCAAGTACAATCCCGTGTTTTTGTGGGGAGGAGTGGGTCTTGGAAAAACCCACCTTATGCACGCAATAGGAAACCGTCTGCAACGCAACTACCCCGAAAAAAAGATAATGTACGTTACCTGCGACCAATTTATGAACGAATTTATCGAGTCGCTTCACGACACATCCAACCCCAACGCCAAAAAGGTGTTCAGGGACAAGTACCGCAAACTTGACGTGCTGATGATGGACGACGTGCAGTTTTTGGCAAACAAGGAAGGCACGCAGGAGGAAATTTTCCACACTTTCAACGAATTGTACCTTTCGGACAAGCAGATTATTCTCAGCAGCGACCGTCCGCCAAAGGAAATAAAGATTGAAGAACGGTTGCGCACCCGTTTTGCCATGGGCGTTATTGCCGACATTCAACCCCCCAACCTGGAAACGAGAATTGCCATTTTGCAAAAAAAGTGCAGTCAAAAGGGATACAACGTCAACATCAGGGTGCTTAGCCTCATTGCGGAAAAAATAACCAACAACATACGTGAAATGGAAGGAATGTTAAACCGCATAATCAGTTACTCCACACTTGTCGGAGGCGACCCCAACGACATGAACATCGTCAACGACGCTTTGAGAGATTACGCCGAAGCGACAAGCGACATAATCACCATCGACCACATAGTAAACGCTACCTGCGAATACTTCCACGTCAAAAAGGAAGAACTTGTGGGCAAAAAGAAAAACAAAGAAATTGTCGTTCCCCGTCAGATTTGCATCTACCTCATTTGCGACATTCTGGGGCAAAGCGTGCCCCTTGTTTCCATAGGCGAGTACTTTGGCGGAAGGGACCACACCACCGTCATGCACGCAAGGGACAAAATCAGCGAGGACGTGAAAAACAACGATTTTTTGGCGTCGCAGGTCAAGGACATTAGGGACAAGATTTACAACAGATAAAAAAGCAAGGGCAAACATCGTATAACCCGTTTGCCCGTGTATTCCACAGAATTTACAACAGATAAAAAGCAAGGGCAAACACCCTTGCTTTTTTAACGCAATTGTAAAAGTTCTGAAACAGACGGTTTTTGAAAAAATGCAAATAAAACATGTACCGTATGCAAAAATTTGCAACAGTAAGTTTACATTGACAAATTTGTTTGATGGTTTATAACGGATTATCCCATCCCCACAGAATGTCTATATAGTAGTTATCTTGAGCCCAATCGTCATGCCATCCTTCGGGCTTTGAATCTACTTCGCAATACACAGTTAACTGATTGAAAGTAAAAGCAACGAAAGCCGCTTCTCCGATGTACGTTACGCTTTTTGGAATGAATATTTCTTTTAAGTCGGTAATGTAGAAAGCCTTAGTTCCAATCTCTGTAAGATTTTGAGGCAGAACAATAGTTTCAATGGCACATTGGGAAAAGGCTTTTTCACCTATGACGGTTACGCTTTGCGGAATTGTTAATGAAACTAGCGATTTACAGTTTGAAAACATGTACGGTCCTATTTCCGTAAGATTATCGGGAAGTACAACGGATTTCAAACTGTAGCAATTTGTAAAAAGATTTTCCGTGTCCAATTCCGTAACGCCGGACAGGTCGATTGATTCAAGCGATTGACACTGCTCGAAAGTGCTTTTCCCGACTTTTTTGACGGATTCGGGCAACACGACAGATGTCAGATTGTAAAAACCACGGAAAGTTCCGTCAAGTTCCCTGACTTTGCATCCGTCCTCAAATGTTACGGTGGAAACGGTGTTAAATTCGTTGACGGAGCCATGGTGTTCAAACAAATTGAAATAGGTAGCGACTTCCACGTCTTTTCCTATCACAAATTCCAGGCCGTTGGCGGTTTTTGTGTCTAAAAGGTACCAAGAATACTGCATAGTTTCGTTACCTGGCACGTTGTTGCAGTTTAATATTACTTTTTTCAAACCGCTCAATCCTGAAAAAGAGGACACGTAGGACGTTTGGAAACTGTGTCCTAAGTACAATTCTTCAAGGGAAACGCAACCTTTAAACGCCGATTCGCCCACAAAGTTAAGGTTGTCGCCCAAGTTTATCCTTTTCAGGTTGGTACAGTTGTAAAAGGCTCCGTCTTCGATTTTTGTAATTGTCGAAGGCAACACGACTTCTACAATGTCGGACTCGCTGAAAGTGCTGTCAGGAATTTCCGTAAGACCTTCCTCAAGAACGATTTTGGAAGGCATGTGATCGTAACTTACAAATCTTTTGATGTCCGTTCCCTTTATGTACAAGGTTTTGACCTGTTCAAAGTTTTTCCACTCTACCTGTCGCACGGGAAGTCCTCTCAATGTTGTGCTGACGGTAACTTCGGTGAGGTTTTCGTCGATGGCTGTTACTTCGTATTCCTTCCAGTTTTCCGTTACCTGATAAGTAACGCCGTCAACGGTCAATTTGCTGAAGGGAAACAGCGTTGCAAAGGCCGTTCCGCCTGCGATTACGCACACCAAAAACAGCGACACCACCACGACGGAAAGAACACGCCTTTTTTTGTTGACGGCGTCCCTCATGTGGCGGAAACAGTTTACGATAAAGGCCGCAAAGGCGGCAAAAATTTCCCCCGCAATCAAAAATATGAAAAAGGAAGCAATGGGATTGCCGAATCCGAACCCGATGACGGGCAAAGTTTTTTCCGGCGGGAAAATGAAGGGAAAGGCAAATCCGAAAATACCGAAAAGCACTCCGAAAACGGCGGCGAAAATGCCGTGAATTTTCAGGTCGGTGTCGGTATCCACCTCTTTGCCGCTGCTTTTGCGGTACAGACTTCCGCTCACCACAAAGTAGTAGTTGTGCTCTTCCCCGTTTTAATGAGTTTCGCTTGCTTTGGCTTGAAGTCCGATTGCAAAGGCGCTCTTCCCCCGGTGTCGTAGTTGTACCAGTTGTTCCAGGAATTTTCGTAATCTGCCTGCGCTTTGGCGTCGTTTATTTCCTGCCTTGCCTGTTGGTCGGCGTAGTCCTGATCCGTGGCGTAGTAGGTAATTTCGTCCACAAGGCGGAATTTTGCCGAGGAAAAACCGTCCTGTTTGAGGCGTTTTGTAAGGTAGTCGTTCATGAGAGTAACGACGCTGTTTTTGCCCTTGTTGACGGAAGCCTTTTCTTGGTAATAATCTGCCGAAACGGCGTCTTTGAAGAGGAAAGAGAGATTTCCTTTCAGAATGTGCTCCTTTATTTTTTCCACGTAACCGTCGTACAGTTTCACCCATTCGTCGGGAACGTGTCCCTCTTTGACCTGTTGGGCAAAAGCGTCGAAGGCGTCCTCCTTCTGCTTTTGCAGTTGCGCCTTTTGCTGTTTGTAGTTTTGTTCCCGTTGCAAAGAAAGGGCTTTTTCCTCTTTTGCCTTTTCTCGGTTCTTTTGGCTTTGTTCCTTTTGCTGATTTACCAAATCGTCACGTAAAGACATTGCGTTTACCCCCGTTTGTGTTTTGACAGAAATCTCCGTCCGTTGCCAGATTGATACTTGATAAAATTTTATTAAACAATAATTTACAAAATTATATCAAAAATAAATTATACAAGCAAGAAAATAACGTCAAAAAAGCAACCGCATTGTAAAAATTCTTTTTGTAAAAATATCTGCAGCGGCTGTCGGCAATGGAAAAAATACTTTTTGGTAAAAATTTTGACAATAATTATCAAATGATAAGGGAAAACCGTTGCACAACGCTTGAACGGCGTTTTGGAAAAAACGGAAAAAAATGAAGCAACCTTTGCCCGTCAAAGGCAGGCGTGTGCGTTGCAAACACTTGACTTTGAATTGTGTATTTGATAAAATAGGGTGAATGCTATGGTGGTAGTGTGTGTCTTTACCGCCGAAATGCTTTTTTTACTACTACAACGCACAATTTTTTGTGCAGAAATAAGGAGAACCAAAATGAAAAGAACCTATCAACCCAAGAAAAGACAAAGAAGCAAAGTTCACGGATTCCGTGCAAGAATGAAGACAACCGGCGGCAGAAGAACGCTTGCAAGAAGAAGAAACAAGGGTCGTCATTCTCTTTCCGCCTGATTTCGGGGCAGAAACTTGAAGTCTATTTACAGGCTTAAAAAGAACTATCAATACAACTACGTCTACAAGCATGCGCAAAGCGTAGCCGACAAATACATTGTGTTGCTGTACTGCAAAAACAACAAAAAATTGTCTCAGGCAGGCTTTTCCATAAGCAAAAAGTACGGACACGCAGTAAGCCGAAACAGAATACGCCGTCAGATGAAGGCTGCTGCGTCGATGTTTATGCCCAAAGTAAAGGAAGGTTACAACCTGGTGTTTGTGCCTCGCAAAAAGGAAGAGTACGCCTTTGCGCAAATATGCGAAAGCATGCAAAAACTGTTGCAAAAGGCGGATTTGTTACTGTGAAATACGTGGCAATTTTTCTTTTGAAGGTGTACAAAGCCACCTTCTCCCGCTGGAAGGGCAAAAAGACATGTATCTACACGCCGAGTTGTTCGGTGTATTCCATGGAAGCGTACAGGTCTTTCGGTTTTTTCAAGGGAAGTTGGCTGACTTTTTTGCGTCTTTTGCGTTGCGCCCCGTGGGGAAAGGGTGGTTTCGACCCTGTACCAACAAACCTCAGGGGAAATATGAAGTGGTTTGTTTGATGGATTTGTGGGAGTAACAATGAAAAGAAAAAAGCAAATTTTTGCGCTTGTAATGCTGTTTGCATTGCTTTGCGTGTTTGTGCTGGCAAGTTGTCAGACGGAAAAAGCCGACTACTTCAACTACACCGAGGCAAACCTCGGCGTAATGGGCAAGTTGGTCAAACTGATGCACGGCCGGATTGGCAACTACGGCTGGACGGTTGTTGTATTCACGCTGTTTTTGAAGTTGGTAACATTGCCGTTGGACATCTGGCAGCGTGTGGCATCTCGCAAGATGACGCAGAAAAACAAACAAATGCAACCCCTGCTTGCGGAAATTGACAAGCGTTACGGAGCAAATACGCCCCGTGCAAACGAAGAAAAGAAAAAGGTGTACGGAAAAGCGGGTTATTCCATGTTTTCCTCCTGCTTGCCCATGATAATTTCCATGGTCATTTTCTTTGTAATGTTTGCCGGCTTGCGTGATTACTCCACCTACAGCAGCGTGAAGAACTTTCAGGGACTTTCCGACACCTACTACGAAGCCTACTACACCACTGTACAACAGGAAGGCGGCGAAAAGTGGGACTATCTGCAAAACGAATACAACACGGTGTTTGAAAGCAGTCAGGAAACCAACGAGTACAAAAAGCAGACAAACGCCTACATTGTGGGCATCGACCACTTTGAAAACAAGTACGGAGTGGCATTTTGCGAAACCTATCGCAACGCCTCTTTGGAAAAGGTGAAAGAGTACTACATCGGCAACCACGAAAGTTGGCTGTGGATTCAGAACGTTTGGCAGCCCGACACGTGGGTATCCGTCATGCCTGCCTACAACGACAGCACAAACGGATTCAGCGCAACGGTTGACATGAGCGAATTTGGCGTGGACAGCGGACTTACTCACTACGAACTTATTCGCAGCGCAGTGTTGCAAACGGGCATTCGTGGGGAAAACGGCGCATGGAACGGGCTTATGATTTTGCCTCTGCTTTCCATCGGGCTTTCCTTCCTTTCCATGTTTTTGTCGCAGTATCTGGACAAAAAGAGCAAAAACAAGGCCGAACAACCCACCGAGCAGGACATTCAGACGGCAACTACCAACAAAACAATGATGATAATGATGCCCCTTATGATGGCGATTTTCGGATTTATGTACACCGGAGCATTTGCCATCTACATGGTGGTAAACTACACTTTGAGCATTCTTTCCACCGTTGCATTGCGTAAACCCGTGGAAAAGATTGTGGACAGAAGTTTTGCCAAGGAGGAAGCAAAGAACAAATCCGGCAAAGCAAGTTATATGAGGTAATTATGAGAAAAGACAACTCTGAAACCGCAGTAACGGAGGACGTTACCTCCGTTGCACAAGCGGAAGTTTCCACCGAAACTTCTGCCGAGGGAGAAAAAATAAAGGACTTTTTGCAAAACGTGCTGGAAAAAATGGGTTGCGCCGATTGCGACGTGCAAATTTACGAAAAGGAAGACGCAGTTTGCCTCAACATTTTCGGACAGGACGCAAACAGCGTTATCGGAAGGCACGGCGAAGTGCTGGACGCATTGCAGCACCTTTGCAGTTTGCTTCTCAACGGCAAGCACGGCAACTTCCGCCGAGTGGTAATTGACACCGAAGGCTACCGTGAAAAGAGGGAAAAGACCTTGAAACGCCTGGCTTCCAATTTGGAATCCAAGGTTAAGCGCACGGGTAAGGCTGTGAAACTTGAACCCATGAATCCCTACGAAAGACGCATTATTCACACCGCTTTGCAAAACAGCAAGTACGTTACCACGGGAAGCGAGGGTCAGGGAAACAACAGACACATCGTCGTTTCCCCCAAGGAACAAAGCGACATTCTCAACGCCCCCAACGCCCCCAGAAAAACCCTCAACTTCGTGTACAGAAGCGACAAGAAAAGAAGATAAGTAAAGGTTGCAAAATCGGAAACGCAAACGGAATGGCAGATGAAAACGCCTCTAAAAGCGCAGGCAATGCCGACTTTGTGCAAACTGCCTACAAGGCAAACGTCATGTTGCGAAAACAACTGTGGCAGTTGCAACCGTTTCAAAAGTTTTCGTTAATCTTGCAAAAACAAAAAGCACGCAATTACAGCGTGCTTTTTTATTTTTTGACCAAATTTTTGCAGACGTATAAGCGTTTTGCGCACAAAATCTTGAAAATACAAGGCTTTGTGAGCGAAAATTCTGAAAGCAAAAACGTGTTTTTTTTGTAAAACTCAACCGTACGGTTGTTGCAAGAGACAACTCACAAAGGCGATTTTCTGGGTTTGTTTTGTCCCCTGGGATACTGCAACGGCGTGTGCGTTTTTTTGACATACTGCAAAATGCATCGCCTGCTTCCGTCGGGCAAGGTGAAGTTTTTGCTGTCTGTAAGAACCAATCCCAGCACCTTGCAGGCGTTTTTTGACGTGAGGCTTTCTTCCAAGTCCGTTTTGTATGCCACTATGCTACCGCCAACTTTCACGATTTGCGCTGTGTATTCCAACAAAACAGGTAGGGGCGCAACTGCTCGGGCGGTTGCAACGTCAAAGGCTTCACGGTTCGTTTTTGCAAAATCTTCCGCACGTTGGTGATAGAAGTTTGCCGAAATACCCAACTTTTGGCAAAGCATCTGCGTAAAATTTATGCGTTTTTGCAGGCTGTCCACCAGCGTTACGTCAATGTCGGGACGGAGTATTTTCAACGGTAACGAGGGAAATCCCGCACCGCTGCCTATGTCGCACAGCGATACGCCCTTTTTCAGAAACACGCTACCCAACATACTGTCGGCAAAGTGTTTTTCCCGCACGGCTTCTCTTTCCGTAATGGCGGTGAGGTTGTACTTTTCGTTTTCTTCCAGCAAAAAGTCGCAGTAGTATTCCAACTGCTTTTCCTGTTCTCCCGTCAGGGCAATGCCCGTTTGTTGAAAAATAAAGTCTTTCATGTTTTTCCTTTTTGTCAATTCCAGTTGTTTTGTTGTGTAAAATTCCTTACAAACGCTTGTCGTGTAGCAAAAACACGCAAACGGTTGCGTAAATGTTGTCAACCGTTGTAAGGCAGTCGCAAAAATTTTCATTGCCTGCATTTTTGGAAAAGTTCGCTTTGTTTTTTCGAACCATTTCAAAGACGCTTTTCTGTTTTCGTTTTTTACTTTTCGGTAAAAACATCGTATAACAAGCCGGCACAACAAAATGTCTGAAAGACCGTTGTGCAAAAGAGTTGAGATGGCGCCTCAAATTTGCCTGTAAACACTTGCAAAATTTTTTTGCGTTGTTGATACATCTAAAAAGCCTGTGCAAAGCACACAGTAAGGTTTTTTCTTGTTTGTTATAATACCCTAGACTCGTTTTGTATCAAAAACACGCAAACGGTTGCGTAAATGTTGTCAACCGAGGTTGTTTTGGGCAAGGTACACGATGAGAATTTGCACGTCTGCCGGCGAAACGCCGCTTATTCTTCCGGCTTGTCCCAGGTTTGCGGGACGGATTTTTTGCAGTTTTTGTCTTGCCTCTATGCGAAGTCCGTCAATTTTGTCGTAGTTTATGTCGGCGGGAAGAGGCTTGTTTTCCAATTTTTGCGCCTGCGCAATGGCTTCCTTTTCTTTTTGAATGTAGCCACGGTATTTGCATTCCACATCCACTTCGTACAAAATATCGTCGTCGACACCTTCAAAGTAGCCCAGCGTTTGCAAATCTTTTGCAAAAATGTTGGGGCGACGCAGTATTTCTTCCAAGGTAAGCCCTGCGTTTGTGTTGACTTCCCCCTTTTGTTCAAACAACTGTGCGTACACTTTGGGCGAAAGCGACGTGTTAAGTTGCGACATTGCCTTTTCCAACTGTTGTTTGCGATGAAGAAATTTGCCGTAGCGTTTTTCCGTTACCAACCCAACCTCTTTGCCAATTTCCGTAAGACGGAAGTCTGCGTTGTCCTGTCGCAACACAAGGCGGTGTTCGGCACGGCTGGTCATCATGCGGTAAGGCTCGAAAGTTTCCTTTGTGGTGATGTCGTCCACAAGCACCCCGATGTAACTGTTGTCTCGGGGAAAAACTACGGGCGTTTTGCCGTGAACGTACCGTTCGGCGTTTATTCCTGCCACAATGCCCTGCGCCGCCGCTTCTTCGTAACCGCTTGTTCCGTTTATCTGTCCTGCAAAAAACAGGCCCCTGACGTGTTTTGCCATAAGTGTTGCGTTAAGTTGTGTTGCGTCGATGCAATCGTACTCTATTGCGTAGGCGTCACGCATAATTTCCACATTTTCCAGCCCTTCGATGCTGTGGTAAATTTGTTCCTGCACCCACGCAGGCATGGAAGAGGACGCCCCCTGAACGTAAAATTCGCAGGTGTCGGAGGATTCCGGCTCCAAAAATATCTGATGACGTTGCTTATCGCTGAAACGCACCACCTTGTCTTCTATGCTGGGGCAGTAACGTGGACCTACGCCGTTTATGGAACCGTTGTACAGCGGTGCCAGATGTTTGTTTTGTAAAATTATGCGTTTTGTTTCCTCCGTGGAATAGGTGAGGTAGCAACTGCGTTTTGTTTCCGGAAGTTTTTCCGTCATGAAGGAAAAGGGCGTGGATTCGTCGCCCGGTTGCTCCACCGTTTTGGAAAGGTCTATCGTTTGCAGACGCACCCTTGCAGGCGTTCCCGTTTTGAAACGGCGCACGGTAAAGCCTAAATCGACCAGGCTTTTGGTGAGAAACTGCGCATTGGCAAATCCGTTCGGACCGCAGTTTCGCACACATTCCCCCACTATTATACGAGAGTCGAGGTACACGCCGCAACACAGTACTACGGCTTTTGCCTTGTAAGTGAGGTTCACCGCCGTGGTAACTTCAAACCCGTCGTCGGTTCTGACTACGGAAACGGCTTCACCTTGGCGAAGATGAAGGCTGGGCGTGCTTTCCACCGTTTGTTTCATGTTTACGTGATACAGATTTTTGTCCACCTGCGCCCGTGGCGAGTACACGGCGGGGCCTTTCCCCTTGTTTAGCATTCGCATTTGAAGCAGGCTTTTGTCGGCATTTACCGCCATTTCTCCGCCCAAAGCGTCAATTTCCTTGACTATTTGCCCCTTTGCCGTGCCTCCGATGCTGGGATTACACGCCAAAAAAGCCACCGTGTCCAGGTTGGTAGCCAGCATAAGGGTGTTGCACCCCAATCTTGCAGTGGCAAGCGCCGCTTCACAGCCGGCATGTCCTGCCCCCACTACGATAACGTCAAAATCTCTCAAAATTCACCTTCCGATGCGTTCAAACGCATGCTTTTGTTTTTTGCTGTTTTTTTTGTATTGTTTTGTATTTGTTTGTTTATTTGCTTACCTTTGACAATGTGCAAACGGCATTGCAACGTCTTTCGCAGTACCGTTTGCAAAAGGCAAAACCGCATTTTGTTTCCGGACGGCGAAAAACTAAATTGTAATTTTTGTCAATTTCCTTTACGGCGATTAACGCAAACAGGGTAATGCGTTTGCCGTAAACAGGAAATGCGTTTGCCGTTGGTTGTAAACACCGTTGTTGAAAGTAACGCATTGTTTTGTGTAATGATATACACAGATTTGTAAAAAGGACACATGTTGCGAAACTCGTTTTGCGTTGAGGTAATTTTCGGCTTAACGTTGCGGTGAACTTACGCTTGAAAAGTAACCTTTAATACCTCTGCACCGTTAAATGGGTTGCAGACAAAAGTTGTCTGTCAATGTACGTACCTATAGAGGCGCATTGCCTGTTACACCGTTGTGCAAAGCAACGCATGGTTTTGTGCAAACAGACGCACTGCTTTGTTGAAAGGCTACATGCTGAAATGTTCCTTTTGTGCTGCGGTAATTTACTAATTTATGTTGCGATACCCTACGTTTCATGGCGTAAACGGTAACGCAGTATTTTGATTTACGGCAGATAAACGGTAGCACAAACGCATACAACGTCCTTTTGCCGTATCGTTTAATTTGGTTATCGCAAACGCCGTTAGCCAAACAAAATACCGACGGACATGCCGTAAACACTTACATTGAAGCATTTTTCTTTCACACAAAAGGAAGTTTCAACGTCCTGCTTTTTGTGTTGAATTTTGCGGTTGAAGTTTCTGTTTTCGTGTAAAAATTTTGTTGTTGAGGCTTTTTGAAACCGCTTCGACGGCAACAAGAAACAACTTTCAAACATCTCAAAAATACACAAAAACGCATTGATATTGCTCAAAATGTACATTATCACCGCTGTTTTGTGTAATTTGCGTTATTTCCCCAAACAGAATTTGCTGTAAATGTTGTCTATTATGTCTTCCTGCGTGTTGGTGCCTGTTATTTCTCCCAATTTCTCCCACGCAAGGCGTATGCCCGTGGAAAGAACGTCCAGTGTGGATTGTGTCTGTCGCAACAAATGTATTTGTCTTTTCGCCTCTTTAAGGCAGGAAAGGTGTCTTTCGTTGGTAATAAGCAGGTCGCTGTTTTGAATTTCTCCTGCGTCGAACATGTCGTACAAACGCTGTTTCAACTCTTCAACGTCGCCGCTTTTTGCCGAAAGGGCAATTTGATTTTTTTGCAATGCGGGAGCCTGATATAGGTCGCTTTTGTTGTAAATTTTTATCACCGGCTTTGTGCTTTCAAAGGTGGTTTGGTCGTTTGGCGTTTCCACCAGGTACAGCACTACGTCGGCTTTTTCCGCCGCCATGTGCGCACGTTTTATTCCTTCCGCTTCCACTTTGTCGCTTGTGTCGTGAATGCCTGCCGTGTCCACGAAGTTGAATTTAATGTCTCGGTAGTAGACGCTTTCGCAGAGAGTGTCCCTTGTGGTGCCCTCTACATCTGAAACAATGGCTCTGTCTGTTCCGAGCAGTGCGTTGAGTAAACTGGATTTGCCCACGTTGGGTGCGCCGACTATTGCCACGTCGATGCCGTATCTGGCAACTTTTCCCAAGGCGGAAGTGGCAATTATGCCGTCAAGGCTGTTTTCCAACGCTGCAAGTTGCTCTTTCACGCTTTGAGTTGTCGGCAATTCCAAATCTTCTTCGGGGTAATCCAGTGCCGCTTCGCAGGCGGAAAGAATGTCCAGAAGCACTTTTTGCAATTCCACCACCTTTTTGCCAAGTTTGTTTTCCAACAGGTTTGCCCCTGCTTTGGCGGCCGAAGCCGTTTCGGCGTCTATCATTTCTATTATTCCTTCGGCATTTGTAAGGTTTTGCTTGCCGTTTATGAAGGCACGTTTGCTGAATTCGCCGTTTTGAGCCATTACTGCGCCGTTTTCCAGACATGTTTCAATCACTGCCTGACTGACGGCTGTACCTCCGTGGCAGTGAAATTCCACCGTGTTTTCCCCCGTGTAAGAGTGGGGAGCGGCAAAATACACGCACATTGCCTGTTCGTCAAAGTGCCTGGTGTGCAGTTTGCCCACTTTCAGCATGTTCGGCTGTGTGGGAAAGGGATGGAAAAACTTTTTTGCAATGGTTATGGCGTCATCTCCGCTCATTCGCACGACTGCGATTGCACTGCGGCCACGGGCGGTGGACAATGCGACAATAGTATTGGACATAAATTACCTCTCAAAACAATATTGTACCACTTTGACGGAAAAATCTCAACACCTTGCGTTGCAGGGGAGAAAAGTTGTGCAAAAATTTTGTGCGGTAAAAGCAGTCGGCACATTATTTTTACAAAAAAGGCTTTTACTGTTGAAAAAGAAGGGGGTTTGTGATATTATTTATAGGTAAAAATTTATCCTTTCAAATTGTGTTCGGAGTTATTATGGGAAAAATAATTGCTTTTTCAAACCAAAAAGGTGGCGTCGGAAAGACCACCACGGCAATAAATTTGTCCACCTACGTTGCAATGGCAGGCAAAAAGGTGCTTTTGGTGGATTTTGACCCCCAAGGCAATGCCACAAGCGGATTCGGCTTTGAAAAAAATCAGCTGGAACACACCTGCTACGACGTGCTTATGGAAGATTGCACCGCACAGGAGGCGATTTTGCCCACCATGGTGGAAAATCTTTCCATGCTTCCCTGTAATATGGACCTTGCGGCGGCGGAAGCCGACCTTGTAAACATGATGGCTCGTGAAAGCGCATTAAAGCGTGCGCTTGCACCCGTCAAAGACAACTACGACTACATTTTCATCGACTGTCCGCCCAGCCTCGGGCTGATAACTCTCAATGCGCTGGTTGCCAGCGACGCCGTTATCATTCCCATTCAAAGCGAATTTTTCGCCTTGGAGGGGCTCAGTCAACTTATGCACACCATAAAACTTGTGAAACAACGGCTGAATTCCGCCTTGAAGATAAACGGCGTAGTGCTGACAATGTACGATGTGCGCACCACCATGTCCAAACAGGTTACGGCGGAAATTTACAAGTACTTTGGCGATACCATTTACACCGTGCCTGTGCCACGCAACGTCAAATTGGTGGAATCGCCCAGTTTCGGCGTTCCCATTCCGTTGCATGCACCACGTTGCAGCGGCGCAGTTGCCTACGAAGCGCTGGCAAAACAGTTCTTGGAAAGAGAGGAAAAGTAACATGGCAAAGACTGTAAACAAAGGATTAGGAAGAGGCCTTGCCTCTTTGATGGGCTTCAACGACATCGACGACATTGCCTTAAAAACAGGCAGTGAAAACACCTCTGTGTCGGGAAAAACTGCAGACGGTGTGGTAAATTTGGCACTTTTGGACATCGATCCCAACAGGGAACAGCCCCGAAAAAACTTTGATGAAGAGGCGTTGAACGAACTTGCGGAAAGCATCCGCACCTATGGCGTAATTCAGCCTATTGTGGTTACCCCCGTAGGCAAGCGTTTTATGATAATCGCCGGCGAAAGACGTTTCAGGGCAAGCCGCATTGCGGGAAAAACGGAAATCCCGGCAATAATTCGCAACTACACCCCGCAGGAAATAAAGGAAATAAGCCTTATTGAAAACCTGCAACGTGAAGATTTGTCCCCCATCGAGGCGGCACGGGCAATCCGCACTTTGATGACGGAATTCAACATGACGCAGGAAGTTGCCGCCGACCGTATCGGAAAAAGCCGCTCTGCCGTGGCTAATACTCTCCGTCTGCTCACTTTGCACGACGACGTAATAAAACTTATCGAAGACGGAAGACTTTCGGCAGGACATGCCAGGACTTTGGTAGTCGTTCCCAAAGAGTATCAGTACAAGTTGGCGCTGAAAGGTTGCGACAATCAGATGACGGTGCGTGAAATGGAAAAAAGCGTGCGTGCTTTTCTCAATCCTAAACCGCAAAAGGAAAAAAACACAGAGGAATGCAAAGAATTGCACGAACTTGTTTCCAACATGCAACGCACGTTTGCCACAAAAGTTTCGGCAATAGGAAACGCAAACAAAGGCAGGCTTTACATAGATTACTTCACCGCCGACGATTTGGACAGAATATGCCGTCTTGTGGAAGACTGGATGCAGGACAAGTTTCGTAATGGTGAGGACGAGTAAAGATTGTGCCCATCGGAAATATTGCTTATTCGTAAAAGACTGCGTTTGCAGTCTTTTTTGTGTTTTGCAGTCTATTTTTTTGTTGCGTTTGAAGCCGTACAAAATGTTGTTTTGAATCAATCAAAATAGTTTTTTTGAATTATCATTTGTCGAAGATTCTTTTGAAACCTTCAAAATAGTAAAATTTTCGACAAACCATGTTGTCATTTTTGATACATTTTGTACAAAAATCTGCAACCGTATGTAAAAATATTGTACACAGCTGTAAAAACGTGCTTTTGTCTTCTTCTGCTAGCGAGCAAATGCAGGACAACATCTGACACGGAAAGCCGTCCGAAAACGCTGTTATTTTGAGTCTTGGCTTAAACAGACGGACTAAAACCTCTTGTGAAGAGGATGCGACATGCAAAAAGCATTTTTTTGCTTAAAATTATTGTATACAACTTCGTTTTCCCCTGTGTCTGCTGTCTACTCACAAACTTTTGTTCTCTAAGTGTTATTTTACTGTTAGTTTGTAAACATTTGCGTTACCGTTACTAAATAAACAACCTACATATACTTACTTTTTGTTTTTTTTGTATTTCGGTCTAAGCCTTTGAAAGCGTTTCGTAATCCTCAGGTGTTGTTTTTAATAGCACTGATATATTGAACATTACTTTTTGCCAGAAAACTTCATAAACAACCTACGTGTAATTACTTTTTGTTATTTTGTTTTTTGATCTGGACCTTGAAAAGCGTTTTGTAAACATTAGAATTGTGTTTTTCGGGATTACCGATACATTGAACATAACGTTTTTGGTTATAAATCTTCATAAACAACTTCATATGCTTGCTTTTTTTTATATTTCGATTTAAGCCTTTGAAGGTGTTTCGTGAACATTAAGTATTGTGTTTGTCGGAATTGCCGACATATTGAGCATTACGTTTTCGGCAAGAAAATGTGTTTCTTTCTGTGAACAAACGTCATGAATTTCCACACCACTTTGAAAGCAAAATGTACTTTTTTTGATTATTGCACGGTATGGAATGCCTTTTGCTGTCTGTAATTGTCTGTGCTCCTGCAGAAATTACCTTTCGTGTGGGTAAATTGTCTTGCGTAGCAATTAAAACACATAAATAAACAAAACTTACGTACGTTCTTTTAGTGTGATTTTATGCTGCTTAAAGTTATTTTCCAAAACAATGCGTCCAGATAAATACTGACAGACTTTCCGCCTTGAATAGAGCATTTGTCAGCCATGCTGAACAGTGACGGACTTTGGTGCGTTTTCAACGCAATTCTTGATTCTTGCGAGCAAAAGTTTTTTTGTTAATTACCATTCCATTGTTTTTTTTTCGAATAGAGGTAGGAGATTAAAGTTTTTACAACGTGTTTTTACATCATATTTTCAGAAGAAAACTACCACGGAAATGTTTGTTTTCTTTTGTCCGCTTATCAAACAGCGTGCGTTTTTCATACTTTCCGATGTTGATTCAGATAAATAGTTGATTTTCAGTCATTAAGCAACAGAAAACACTTGAAATTGGCATATATTATGTGATATAGTAAATTAAATTTGTACGTGTTTGGGGACCACACCTTGGCGTAATAGTGCTATGCAAATCAAAGTCTGATTATCAAAGTTGTATGTAATCCCGGAAGTTTAAAACACGCTGTTGCTTGCAGGCGCTTTCAAAAAGTAAGTTTGAACCACGTTTCTTCTTGCGGTAACAGCCTTAGCCGGTCAAGTATCTTGTGCGCTCTTTGCCGTATAAAACAGAGGACTGATTCTGAGAATAAATTGCTGATTAAGTAACACAAATGTGATATACAAAAATATAACAAATTGACCAAAATTTTACATACGTATGTAAAATTTTGGTCAATATTATATACAAATATTATGTGTTTGTGTTTTGTTTCTTTGTGTTGGCAGTCTGCATTTGTAACGTGTCAAAAACGACAAAATGTCGGAAAATTTGATATAAAACATAGCATATTGACCAAAAAAGGGTTAAATTTGGCATTATTTTGGTCAAAATTATATAAACATATTATACTGCAGCGTTTTTTTTACAAATTTGACGAATTTGTGCTGATTGAAACGAATACCGTGATAAAATTGACGTTTTTTTGATAATCTGAATATATTGGTTCTTGAAAGCGCTTTTAGTGTACAAATATTTGCTTTTATCGAGGTTTTTGGGTAAAAACAGGAAAAATATCGACGTTTTTGTGTGTTGTAGGCTCTGTTTTGTATTTTTTTGGTCATAAAGCGGCTTTTGTCGAAATATTGTCAATGAAAACCGGTCTTATGCATGCAAGTGTTGGTCGGTCGACTCTCCGAGGGATTCCTTTTGCTTTGTTGATGGTTGATTTGTAATGCGGTTAGTTCGCTACTGCGCTGTGTCGGATGATTTTTAGATAGAGGCATGCATTTGCGTATTTTGTAATAAAAAACATTATGTTTTTTGTAGTGAAATTCATGAATTTTGCTTAATACTTCACTGTTTGTCGGCAGTTTTTCTGCGAATATTTATGCTATATTTGCTGGTTGAAAGAGCCTTTCAGACAGAATATTTTTGTGACTTTTTAAATTTTTCCGACTAATAGCAAGGAGCATTCTGTCTGAAAAATATATTGATGTGTCGCATTTGTTCATTTTTACTGCGGCTTAAAACAAGTAGTCTGAACGTGTAGCAAATAACAAAAAGGCAGCAATCCCTCGCCAATTTTTGCCTTTGTACTTTGCGCAGGTTCAAAAATGTGGACATTTCCTATTATTTAATTGGCAATGATTGCAATGTTTTGATGTCGCCTTTTCGAGATTAATTATTTTGAAAAAAATTTTAGTGTACTATTTTCGTCTTGTTTTTGTTGAACATTGAAATCTGCGGGGGCTGCATTTGTTTGTGATATTTCCTGACACGCCTTTTTTTGCTTAAAAACATCTTTGACCACCTTTGTGATCAATAAAAGATGATAGCAATGTTTTTAACTATTGTTTCACGTGAAACAATAGTTAAAAACATATGACGACAATGCTTTTGAGTGATTTTTACTTATTACTGTTGCTGAAAAATTTCTCTGTGTAGCACAGTTTTTTAATTATTCAGCTTTTAAACCGCATATTTACATTATTTTTAATCATTTAGTACTGCTTAAAACTGAATTAAACACAAAATCGTGCGTTTTGAGGAGCATAAATAAGCCTTTTAATAAGGAAAATGCATCACAATTTGTTAGAAAAGTTGATTATGATGCGTAAATAAAGATTGTTTGGTGTTGTTCATAAAAACACGAGTTTTTTAAAAGATTTTTGCAAGTTATAATTAGATTGTTTCTTGTAATGCTGTTTCGAATAAACGCTTTCGAAACTCAATTCCTTTGACGTTGGCACTGAAAACAATAATTACATACAAAAATTAGGCTGTACTTGTTTAAAATCCGATAAAATGGTTTTGAGAAAGCATGACAAACAACTTGTTTCACGTGAAACAAAGCAAATTGTAAGTTTTCGCTTTTCAAATGTCAAAGATACAATAGTTACAAAAAACAAAGTTTGCACATGGTTAAGTTGTTTAGATATAGAAAAAGTCTGAACGTGGCGTGCTGAAAACAAAGCAAATTTGATAAAAAATAGACAACATGTTTTGGATACTAGTAGTAAATAGCCCAAAAAGCGTTAAAAATTTGAAATAAAACCGCCCCGAAGCGTTTTTTTGCTTGAAAAATTGTTGTTATCGTCTAAAAATATAAAGAAAACAACGATAGTGTGGCAGAAACATTAACAACCTAATTTTAGGACATATATCTGATAATAACTATTGAAAAGTAAGGTGGATTTTGTTTCACGTGAAACAAGAGAGGGATACTTTAATAAATTCTTTAACAGTAATAGATGAAACAAAAAGAAGTGTCTGTGTTTCAAACTACAACAACATTATTCTTAAAAGTAGTGAAACACACGCTTTCAAAGTCTGTTTGTGCAGTTTTCATACGAGGCAACTAAATTTACAACAAAAAACCGCACAAATAGTGCGGTTTTTTGAGTATTTACCATATTTAAGCGTTCAAAACAGGCAATGTTACGTTAAGCAAATCGGCAAAAAGTGAACCGATAACGTTTGTGTCGTTAGCCGCAGACAGCAACTTGGAACTTTTCAAAAATTCCAGCATAGCGTCGGTGCTGTCGGGAGCAAACTTCATAACAACTATTTCCGCCAAGGTCAGTACAATTCCAATCAAGACAACGTAAGTTATGCCAACTGCCCAAACGGCACCGAGAATACGGTCGAGAGGTTTAAAAACAGGAAGTTGAGCAACTTTTTGCAATTGTTTTGCGATAAACTTCAAGACTGCATTCACAATTACAAACAAAACAATCCACAAAACTATTTCCACAATCAGGCTTGCTACGTAATTGCCGCACAGTTGTCCCAAGGTGGTGCATCCGAGTGCTTCCATACCGGCGTAGATTGTTGCTGCCATGCCACTGAGTATTTTCCAGGCTCCTCCGTTCTGTAAAATGGTTGCAAGTTCTTCGGCAGAAGTAACTTCTGCCTTAAACATCTCGTTTGTAAACCAATTTGTGGCGGTGCCCACAAAGTTTTGAAAAACACCGGTTGTCTTAACGGGCGTCATTATGAGCGAGGTGAGCATGGTGGCGAGGACTAGTGCAAGTACTCCGCAAAACGCACCGGACAGTTGTTTTATCAGTCCTTTGGCGCCTCCTGTAAAAAGAGCAATAACGGCGATTGCGACAAGAACCAAATCTGCTATTGTTCCCATTCTAAATCTCCTTAATAATGAACAAACAACACGTTAATGTTGCTTTTGCTTAATAATCAGTGCGTAAACTCAATCTCTGATTATTTTTTTGTAGTCTTAAGTGTAACGCTTACAATTTGTGTGTATTTTTCCGCAAACAAAGCGCAAATCCAACAAAAGCAGGTCGCCTGATTTGCAGAACGCACGAGTTGCCGCATCCGTTTTGACAACCGATGCTTTCCTGTGTTGCAACAGTTATCTTCCCACGCAATCACTTTCGTAACTTTCCGCCAAAAGGCGTCTATTTACAATGAAATAATGCAAGTTCAAAACCTTGTTTTCGCACACTTTCAATTATCTGAAAATGTTTTCAACAAAGGAATAGAGAAGAATTTTCTGTAACCGCAATGCAGAAAGTTTTTAGTGCAAATTTTGCAAAAATGTCGACTACGGAAAACTTGCATTTGCCGATATCTCAAACGGAACAAACACCATTCTGCGTTTGCCACATGAACGTGCAAAGTTGAAAATTTCGACCGTTCAGCATTGGCGACACAAAATAGTGTACACTTTGTTTAAGTATATAATAACATATTTCGGCATAAAAATAAAGTATTTTGCTGTTTTATGTCGTAGCATGAGTGTTGGCAATAAAGATTGTTGTTTTTTTTCAACAAATTCAATTCAACAACCATTGTTTTAAGTTAAGAACAACAGCAGAAGCAAAAAAAATATCGGCAGTAAAAGTATGTTCGGAAAAAGGTTTTTTGAAAATTGACTTCTCGCAGGAAACGTTTATAGGTGGAAAAGTGCCGATATGTAAGCAACGTGCTTTGTTGTGTGCTTACATCCGCAAAAAAACGCACGTTAATGCGGTTGCTTTAATTGCAGACTGTAATCAATGACTTTCTGTGTAATGCCGGCTTTTTGAGTAAATCGGAGCTTAATTACGTTGCAAATTTTACCGTGCTGTTGAAAATATCCAAAACAATCGGCACAATATGCGGAAATGCATATCGTACAAAACGTAAAATGTAAAAATAACGGAAATCAACTTCAAAACGTTAAAAAAGTAGTTGAAACTTCGCAACGATTTAATGAACAGAGTTTTGCAATGCGTTGCAATGTCTTTTGTAATTCACCAACCAAGTGACGAAATGTGTAGGAAAGGCGGCAAAGATATTGCATCAAAATCACGTGGAAAACGGTGACACAAATTGTATCAAGACGCAAAAAACAATAAGTAAAGAAAATCCCTTTCAAAACCGCCGCAAAAGTTGAAACTCTGCAACGGTTTATGCGCAGTGTTTTTGAAATGTGTTGTAAGGTCTTTTGTAATTCACCAACCAAGTGATGAAATGTGTAGGAAATGTAGGAAAGATATTGCATTAAAATCGCACGGCAAACGGGAATACATAGCGTGTTAAAACTCAAAAAGCAATAAATAAAGAAAATCCCTTTCAAAACCGCCGCAAAAGTGGTTGAAACTTTGCAACGATTTGATGAATAGTGTTTTTGGAAATGCGTTGCTGTGTTTTTTTGAAATTTTGCTAACTAAGCGACGCAATATGTAAGAAATGTAGTAAAAGTACTCGTCAAAGATGCACTGTTTTTTGTAAAAAAATCCGTCAAAAACGCATGTTATGCCAACGGCAACGTTTTTCGAGAATTTTCAGGGCAGATTCCCTTTGTTGTCAGTTAATTTACATTCACGTAAATGCAGAGGGCGTTACTTTATCTACAAAAAACTTCAAAAAACTCCCCTTGCAATCAAAATCCGCAACGGCGACGCAAATATAATAGTTCAAATCGGGGCAAACTCAAAAAAAATGCGGAGGGGTTTTATGAAAGAAATGAGCATTTACGACCCGAAGGGGGAAGAAAATCTTGCCAAAGAATTGCAAGAGAGGGTTAAGAATCCCGTATTTGTTTGCATAGGAACGGAAAAGGTGTTTGCCGACAGTTTGGGGCCACGGGTCGGAAGTCTGCTTAATGCGCAGATGAGCAAACCCTACTTTGTGTACGGGCTGTGCAACCAAAACATCACCGCCGAAAACTTGGTGTATTGTCACGACTTCATAAAAAAGATGCATCCTCAAAGTCAACTTGTGGTGGTGGACGCAGCCGTCGGCACTACCGAGCAAATCGGCAAAATACAAATATCGCAAGGGGGAATTGTTCCCGGCGCCGCTACAAACAAAAATTTGCCGTCAATTGGCGACATCAGCATAGTGGGCATTGTCGCAGAGCGTGGAATGGCAGATTTTTACACGCTGAACACTTCCAAGGAAAAACTTGTAAATCAGGTGGCGCAGTTTATTGCAAATTCCATAATGCGGGCAAATATTTGCTGAAAAAACTGTTTTTAAGACTGTTTCAAGCGTTTTATATTACAATTTTTACACATTCTAAACAAAGACATCACGACAGTGGCAAAGAAAGCGTCAGTAAACAAAAACACCGTTGTTAAACACGCTTTTTTTGCAAAGTTTATTTTGTCGAAAAACAACGGAGACAAGTTTTTTGCAAATAGTTGTACCAAAAACCAACAACCGTATGCCGAAAATTGTTGTTTTGCAACAAACAATGACAAAATTTGCATTGCAAAATGCAACTTCGTTGTTTTACTGCGGTTGCAATTCGACGTTTGCGTTTGACACCGCTGTGATGTTGTGTTACAATGTACAATAGTATATTATTCGTAAGAATAAGTGCGCTTTGCGCAAAAGGAGATTAACCTTGGAACAAAAACAAAGAAGATTTTGGTATTCGGTAATATCGATACTGCTTCTTTTGGTGCTGGTATTTGTGTTTGTACGCATTTTAAGCCCCAGAAGCACAAAAATTTCCGAAGCCGAATTTCGTAAGAACATAGCGTCTTTCGACTCGGTTTACCTCAATTATTATCAAGTACAATGTATAAAAGGCGACCAAACCTACGTGTTTGTAACTGCCGACAGAAATGCCCTGAATGAATTTATCCTGAGCAAAATCGAAGACGGCACAGCCCCGAATCTGAAATATACCTCGGCAGACCCCAACGCCGCAAGCTGGACGGACTACATTGTTCCCGTTGTGTGGATAGGATTGCTCATTTTGTTGGGCGTGTTGATGTTCCGTCAGATTGCCAAGCAAAACAACCAGAATATGGATTTCGGAAGATCCCGTGCAAAGGCAATTCACAACATGAAGGTGCGTTTCAGCGATGTTGCCGGCGCCGATGAAGAAAAGGAAGAATTGCAGGAAATCATCGACTTTTTGAAAGATCCCAAAAAGTTTACCGACGTTGGCGCACGTGTACCCAAAGGCGTGTTGTTGGTAGGTCCTCCGGGAACGGGCAAAACGTTGTTTGCAAAAGCCGTAGCAGGCGAAGCGGGCGTTCCTTTCTTTTCCATGAGCGGTTCCGACTTTGTGGAAATGTTCGTGGGCGTGGGCGCAAGCCGTGTAAGAGATTTGTTTGACCAGGCAAAGAAAAACATGCCCTGCATCATTTTCATCGACGAAATCGACGCAGTGGGTCGTCAGCGTGGCGCAGGATTGGGCGGCGGACATGACGAACGTGAACAAACGCTCAACCAGTTGCTTGTGGAAATGGACGGTTTTGAAACCAACACAAGCATAATCATAATGGCGGCAACCAACCGTGCAGATATCCTCGACCCTGCATTGTTGCGTCCCGGCCGTTTCGACAGACAAATTTACGTCAACAGACCCGACGTGCGTGGAAGAGAAGCGATACTTAAAGTACATGCACGCAAAAAGCCGATAGGACCGGATGTAAACTTCCGCACAGTGGCAAGAATTACTGCGGGATTCACCGGCGCCGATTTGGAAAACCTGTTGAACGAAGCGGCAATTCTGGCTGTTCGTTCGGGAAGAAAAGTCATCACAATGGCGGACGTAAACGAAGGCATCAACAAAGTTATCATGGGACCGCAAAAGAAATCCCGTCTGGTAACGGAGCCCGACAAACGTATCACCGCCTATCACGAATCGGGACATGCGATTTTGGCAAGTTTGTTAAAATACTGCGACCCCGTGCATGAAGTTACCATTATTCCCCGTGGAATGGCTGCCGGCTACACCATGACAAGACCGGAAAACGACAACAACCATGTAAGTAAACAGCAGTTGCTGGACGAAATTACAATGACGTTGGGCGGACGTGTAGCGGAAGAGATAATCATTCAAAACATCACGTCTGGCGCCAGCGGCGACATTAAATCTCTCACGCAAACGGCGCACCGAATGGTTACCGAATGGGGCATGAGCGACAGAATAGGACCGCTGTTCTACGGCAGTGAAGGCGAAATTTTTGTCGGAAGAAACTATCAGACGGAAAAAGGTTACAGCGACGAAGTGGCAAACACTATCGACGAAGAAGTGCGTGCCATTGTGGAAACGTGCCACAAGCGTGCTTCGGAACTGCTTTCCAAGCATACGGACATTTTGCACAACATGGCAAGAGTACTTATCGAAAGAGAAACAATCCACACGGAAGAAGTGCAAATGCTTATGGAAGGAAAAACTTCGGAAGAGGTAATGCAGTTTATGGATCGCAAGGAAAATGCGGCAGCGCACAATTCCACGACCACAAACACGCAAATGCCGTCGGATACGCAACCTACTCAGCAGGCGCAAAATGCCAACACAAACACGCCGTCTGCCAACGATTCGGCAAACAATTAAAGGACAAAAAAAACGGCTTAATGCCGTTTTTTTTATGCCCTGAATGTCTTGCGTGAAGTTGTCAATAAATTACGACGAAGTCAGGTTTTCCTTGCACGTTGTATTCAAAAGGTGCAACACATTGCAGAAAAGCCCTTTGCCTGCCGACAAATTCTGCCCAATACCAAACAATACGCAAAACGTTTTTGCAACGCACAAGTGATTTCAAAAGCAAAGAAAACTACAAACGCAATTTTTTGCCGTTGAAAGGTTGAAGACAAAAGCAAATACCGAAAATCGGATTTGTTGTGTTGTAAAACAACAAAAATGCATTGTGAAAAACGCAAAATGCCTACGCAATAACGTGCCGACGTGATGAAAGCAACAAATGTCTGACAGTACCTTGCAAACGCACAGTTGACTACAACCGCATGGCAACCAAACAAAAAAAACAATTTGCAAAACACGTTTTTGTGCAAAAAAACAAACGCAGGCAGACAAAGTACAAGGCAAATGCAAGAGTTGAAATTTTGTTTGCATTACATTGAAATTTTGATTGCATTACCTTGCTTGCGCAGGGTTTTCTATTTGTATATTGAGCATACACACAAAAACAGAAAACGTGAAAAATGCTTTTTTGTGCAAAAAACAAACGCAGGCAGACAAAGTACAAGGCAAAGGCAAGAGTTGAAATTTTGATTGCAATTGCCTTGCTACGCATTGCTTTTCGAGGGTATGCATAGCAACAAAACAAAAAAGGGAATAATTTGCAAAACATGCATTTGTGCCAAAAACAACAAAACGTATGCAAAAAATCTGCACAAAAAAAGACGGTATCAACCGTCTTTTTTGCATTTTACTTAAACAAATGAACTCGTCGAAATTACTCTTCGGCTTCCGCCTTTACCGTTACGGCGTCAAGAATGTCCTGTTCGATTGTTACCAACTGGTAGGAATACACGCCGGAACGGAATCTCACCGTAGTGTACTTGTTGAGAGTTTTTCCGCTTCCGATGGAAATGCTGTCCAGATTTTTGTTGTCGCTGTTTACCGTGTCGGGAAGATTGAGTTGCGTTACCAGCACGCTGTCATTCACAATCACGCTCAGACTGTTAAGTTTCACGTACACCGACTGATTTTCGGCATTTGTCAGCATTGTGTTGTTGGAATAGGTGAAGAAGAAACTTGCAACATACACAGTGTTGTTGAGGGGTTGGTAAATTTGTACCCTGGGGTTATCCTGAAATTTTGTGGAAGTTTTTTCCAAACTTCTTGCAAACAGCAAAACCTGATTGGCATCGATAATTTTTGTCGCCGACGAGTAGTTGAGTTTGTTGGTTGCCGTGGAAGATTTTGTTTCATCCGCACGGTTGTTGTACACAACTTTTGCCGAGCCGTTTTCCCAATCGTAGGTGGTGGTAAGGTCGTAGAGGGAAATTTCCTGATGCGTTTTGCCCAGATAGAAGCCGTTTACTACCGTTTTGGAAGAAAGGGGACGTTGCGACGATTCACGCAAAAACACAACTTCCGTATCGGTGGTGGATTTCAGCGTCGTCAGTCCTTCATGTTCCGAAAAGGGATTTTCCTCGCTGTCGGGGGCAATGGTCATTGTTTGCAACGTGGCGGCAATCTCGTTGTAGGAAGCAAGCGCCGTGAGCGTTTCCGTCTTGTACTGCACGTACAGCGTTTGTTGCGTCGTGTAGGTGCATTGCGTTTCGTCCGCACTCAACTGAATTTTTGTAACGTAGGTGCCGGAAACGTCTTCGGGAACAAGTTCGTCCATTCTTTCGGGATTTATCTCGTAGGCGCTGATGAAAGGTTCCTTCACAAACGTTTCGTTGTTGAACACGGCGGAGGATTCAAAATCCGCTTTGGTGATGTTGAATGTGTACTGTTCGTTGCCCCACCTGGGAATGGATTCCGTTTGCTCTGTCTGGTTGCATCCTGCAAAAACCAAAGACAGCGCCAACACAAGCAACAGTATCAGTGCTGTTTTTTTCATATTTCAAAACTCCGTTTTTGATTTTCCTGTTAATGGCAAAATTTTTGCCGTTGTTTATGTATTATAGCACAAAAGACATCAAATGCCAACTGTTATCCGATATTTGTGAAAAAACTGAAAAACAGCATAAAAACAACGCAGCGACACAACAATTTTTACAAGTGTGTTGCCCTTAGTGGGGAAAATATGTTACAATATTTTCAAGGTGCAAAATGATTACAATCTACAAAAGCAACTCTATGAATGACGCCGCCGCCTACATCACAAAGGTGCTGAAAAGCGTCGACCAATCCAATCTGGACGTAGTCCGCACGGTGATTGTGCCGGACAGAGCGTCCATGGAAGCGGAACGTGCCCTGTTGAAAGCCGTCGGAGGCAGTTTCAACATTCGGGTGCGTACTTTTCGCCGCCTTGCCAATGAAATTCTGCCCAAATTCGACTACCTTTCCAAGCAGTCGGGCATAATGGCGCTGACGGGAATTATTCAGGACGTAAAGACGCAACTCACCTGCTACACAAAAGGGGTGAACACGCCCGGTTTTGTTGCCGACATGTACGACACCATAAGCACAATGAAGTATTGCAGAATTTCCCCCGACGATTTGCTCAAAGAAAATCTGCCCAAGGGGGTCAGGGGCAAAGCGCACGACATTGCGGTGATTTACAAAGCGTACATGGATTACACCAAGGACGCTTTTGTGGATTCTGCCGACAAGTTGGATTTGTTTTGCAGTGAAATTCCCCGTTCCAAGGCGTGCGACGGATACTTTTATCTGTACGACTTCGACAACCTGTCTGTGCAGGAACTGGCAGTGGTGGAACAACTTATGCTGTGTTCCCGTGGGGTAACGGTGGCTTGTTGCGTGGGGGAAAAACCTGCGGACGGCTACCTGTACCTGAACGACATCTACCAAGGCGTATTGGCTGTTTGCAAAAAAAACAATATTGTCCCAACAGTGGTTGAGGGCATGTCCTACGTCAACAAATACACCCGTCAGATAGGCGAAAATCTTTTCCGTTACCTGCAGGTTTCCCCCGTCGAGGCGGACGATTTTGTGGAAATTTTCCGTGGCGAAACACGTGTGCAGGAAGTGTACGCTTTGGCGTGCCGTATTCAGAGATACGTGCGCCGAGGGGGACGTTTCAAGGACGTGTACGTTGTAACCAGCGACGTCAACAAGTACTACAACGCCGTAGCCACAGTGTTTGACGAGTTGCAGATTCCCTACTTTTGCGACAGGCAGTTTGTGTTGGGCAATCACCCCTACGCCACTTTCATCACCGACTACATTGCGCTGTGCAAAAGCAACGGAAGGCTGGATTTTGTACTACCGTTTGTTAAAAATCATCTCTTTTGCGGCAGTTTCGACGTCAACGGAAACGTGGACGAAAACGTTTTTCACTTTGAAAATTATTGTCTGAAATACAACGTTTCCTACAACTACAACCCTTTCACTTTGGGCAAAACGGAAACGTATTTCGCCAACGCCGAGGCATTCCGTCAAAAGTTTTTCCAACTGTTTCAAAAGATAAAGTTTCCCTCTTCCGCCACTGCCGAACAGTTTGTTGCGACGGTGCGCACATTGGTGGAAACAACACAACTCAACGAAAGAAACGTGGCTTTTGCCCAACAGCAGCAGGCTTTCGGGCTTTCGTTTGAAAGCAAGGTTACTTTGCAGGCGCAGGAAAAGTTTGAAGAGGTGCTGTCGCAGGCGGAAAGGGTGCTTCACGGCAGATATTTGCAGTTGGAAGACTTTTTGCGCATTTTGACGGCGGCGCTTGCTTCCGTCAAAATTTCCGTACTTCCCGTAACCAACGACTGCGTTGTGTTTGCCAACATGGCAAAGGCACGCAAGCACGACATTGTATTTCTGGCTCTTTTGGGTGCAAACTACGGCGCAATGCCCATCGTCAAAAGCGACTGCAAGTTGCTTTCCGACAGAAACATTCAGGATTTGGCTGCGTCGGGGATATTTGTCGAACCGCAGATTTTTGTGGAAAACAAGCGGGAACGTTTCAGTCTGTTTCAACTTTTGTTGGAACCTTCCAAACACCTTTACGTTTCCTATGCCGAGGCGGACGGGGCAAACGCCCTCACACCGTCGCCCTTTGTGGGTGAATTGCAAAACATGTTCACTCAAAAAGGACAGCCTCTTTCCCTCGTACAGCAGGCGGATGAGGAAGTGTACACCAAAAAACAGGCAATTTCCAAAATTGTTTCGGGCAAACGCCGTCTTCAGGACAATCAGCAGGTGAAAACGCCCTCTTTTTCCGTTCTGCAAAAGCACCTTGGGGCGCAGGCGGAAAAATTTGCATTTTTCAAAACATGTCATGTACGTGTGGAAAACGGAAAGCAGTTTTACCTGGACAACAGCGAAACCAGCGTTTCCAAACTGACGGATTTCTACAAATGTCCCTACCGTTTCTATCTGGAATACGGTTTGCGTGTCAAGCCCCGTTCGGTGGCGGAGTTGCAGGCGTCCGATTTGGGCAACATTCTGCACGAAGTTTTGGAAAATTACGTGCGAAAGGCAAATCTCGACGAATCGGACGCACAAACGAATGACGTTGCAAGTAAGTGTTTTGCCGATGCAATTTCCGACGATTACTACAAGGCAATGAAAACCAACGCACAGTTGGTGGGAATGTTGGAACAACTCAAAGCCGAAGCGTTGAGAATGTGCAGGGTGGTGAAAAAACAACTCAAAGAATCCTGCTTTTCCAACATGGCGACGGAACTTGCTTTCGGCACCAAGGAAGATTTACCCCCTGTGGAAGTGGACTACGGCGACGGCAAGTTTTTGCTGATAGGAAAAATAGACCGTGTGGACGTGGACGACGGCAAATTTATCGTAATAGATTACAAAAGCGGTGCAACTGCCGCTTCCTACACCGAAAAGGACTTGTATCTGGGGCACAAACTGCAACTTTTGGTGTACGTAAAGGCGGTGCAGACGGTGTACGGCTATCAGCCGGCGGGTTTTTACTACTTCAACATGCACAACAACTTCACCGAAGCGGACAACAGTAAGGTGTATGTGTACAACGGGCGTACATTAGACGACGCCGAGGTGGCGTGCAGGCTGGACGTAAATCTTTCGCAAAGTCAAAAAAGCGAAAAACTGGGGTTGTCCCTCAATGCCGACGGCAGTCTTAGCAGGCGAGGCAACAAGTTGCTTTCGGCAAATCAATTTGAAAACCAGGTGCGGTACGCCATAGAAATGATAGAACAAGCGGGCAAACTGATGTTGCAGGGCTTTGCCGACGTTTCTCCCTACAAGCACTGTTGCGATTACTGCGACTACAAGGACGTGTGCGATTTTGGCGACGTGCTTACCGAAGGGGAAAGAGAGGTGGAAGTTTCCGTTAGTGCGGAAGACATAGACGATACGGTGGAAAAATGTCAAAAAATTTCACAACAACGCAACAAAACATAATAAATTACGACGGCAAAAACATGCTTGTTTCGGCGTCTGCCGGCACGGGAAAAACCACCGTGATGATAGCACGCATCGCCAGGCTTATTGCCGACGGCGCCGACGTTTCACAGTTGGTGGTGGTAACATTCACCAATCTTGCCGCTGCGGAAATGAAAACACGTCTTGCCGACAAACTGCGCTCGATGGGCAACGACCCACGCATTGTGCAGCAACTGGAAAAGTTGGACACGGCAAGCATCAGCACCATTCATTCCTTTTGCAGCGACTTACTTCGCAACTATTTTTACGTGGTGGACATCGACCCGTCTTTTTCCGTGCTGGACACGGTAACGGTAAACGCTTTGCGCACAGCGGCAATGGACGACGTGTTCAAAGAGTATTTTCAAAGCGACGACGACATTTTCCGCCGAGTGTACAAAATTTTCGCCACAGGCAGAAAAGAGGAAAATTTCAAAAAAATTCTCAAAAAACTGTACGATTTTTCCCGCAGTATAGACGACTTTGACGGTTGGTATGCACAAAAGAGGCAAAATTTTCTGACCTTTGACGAGGCAAACCCCGTACTGCAACGTATTTTTGAGGACATTTTTGGCAACGCAACATTTTTTGGTAACGCTTTTGCCGACTTGCAAAAACAATTTGACGCTCTTGCCATGGAAGATTTTGCCAAAGCGTGCGCAGAAAACGCACGTCTGCTTCTTGACGGATGGGAAAACCTGCAACAGGCGTTGTGGAACATTTCCAAAATCAAACTTTTGTCCCTGCCCAAACGCAATGCAAAGAAAACCTTCGGAATGGCGGACAAGGAATCTGAGGAAAAACTCCGCAGCGATTTTGAATACCTCAAAAAACAGGTTGAAAACATTTCCGCAAAGTACAGGACGCTGTGCGCCGGCAAAGATTTGCAAATGCTGTGTGGCGAAACGGCGGAAGCGGTGGCGTACACCGACAAACTTGTGGAAATTTTGCAACGTTTCGAGCAAAAATTTTTCAACGCAAAAAAACAGCGTGGCGGGGTGGACTTCAACGACCTGGAACATCTTGCTTTGAAAATTTTGCGCAACGATGAAGCGTTGCAATCGGTGCGTGAAAGGTACAGCATGGTGTTTGTGGACGAGTACCAGGACACAAACCTGGTGCAGGAAGCGATAATTTCCCAACTTGCGGAAAACGCCCGTTTCTTCATGGTGGGCGACATCAAACAAAGCATCTACGGTTTCCGTGGGTGCGAGCCTTCCATTTTCATGAACAAGTACCGCCGTTACAAACAAAGCAACACGGGGCAGGTGGAAGAAATGAAGGACAACTTCCGCAGCAACAACGATATTCTTGACTTTGTCAACGACGTTTTTTCCGTAATAATGACGGAAAGTTTCGGAAAGGTGGACTACTCGGGCAATGCCCGCTTCAACGGACATCAGACGGCGCAACTGAAAACGCTTCCCGTGCAGATAGATTTTGTGGTAAAACCGCCCAAAATGCAGCAACGTGTACAGGGACTGTACGACATAACGGAAACACGCCCCAAAGATTATTCCCAATCGCAGGGGGAACTTATTGCAAACAAAATAAAGCGTTTTGTGGGCATGGCGTACAAGACGCAAGACGGTGCAAAATACATTTCCTACGATGACATTGTAATTCTCGTGCGGGGAATGAAAGACAAGGCAATGGACATCTACGACGCTTTGGTGCGCAACAACATTCCCGTGGTGGCATCTCTCAAAACCACCGGTTACGCCAACAAAGAGGTGAGGGACATTGTCAATTTGCTGCGAGCGGTGGACAACCCCTTCAACGACGTGTACTTTGTTGCCGCCTGCCTTGCGCCCTTTGGGGGCTTTTCCGAAAATCAGTTGGCGCAAATAAAAATCGCCTCACGGGATTTGCGTATTCCCTTCTACACCCGAATGCAAATGTATCTTGCAAGCGGCAAAAACGACGAAATATGCAACCTCGCCGACAGATTTTTGCAACTTTTGCAACAAATGCGATTTGTTTCCTACAGCGCAACGGTGGACGAAGTGGTGCTGACGCTGTTGGAAAAGACTTCCTATCAACTGTATGTGCAGGGGTTTCCCAACGGCGCAATGCGACTTCGCAAACTGTACGCATTTGTAGACCAACTGAAAGAGTCGGCATGTTCTCAAAGCGTGGACAAATTTCTTTCCTATCTTGACGCAACGGAGGAAGAGGGCAGGGAGGAAGGCATGAGCAACGCCAACGCCGTCCGCCTCATGACAATGCACGCATCCAAAGGATTGGAATTTCCCGTGGTGTTTCTTGCGGGGTTGGAAAGCAGGTTTGTGTTTGACGCCAACAACCTCGAATGTAACACCGATTTGGGACTGTCCATGAAGTACTACAACTTCGACACGATGAAGGTTTTTCCCTCTTTGGGGGCAACGGCTTGCGGAATGTTCAACGCCACCCGACAAAGAGAGGAGGAAATGCGTTTGCTGTACGTTGCCATGACAAGGGCGAAATTCGTACTCAACATTGTGGCTACTCTTTCTCAAAAAGATTTGGACGGCATGCCCAAGCAGGCACAAAACGCAGGCAGTCATCTGGATTGGCTGTTGACGGCGTTGAAAACAAAGTACGGTACGCAGTTTCTCAACTGCGGTTTCGTGAATGTGGCTCAGGAACAACAGTTGCAATCACAGGAAGAGGCACAACGACAACTTTTGTGCGAGCAGTACACCGACGAACAAAGCGTGTTGCAAAAATTAAACTACGTCTATCCTTTCAAAGACCAAACGGCGATGCCCTTGAAGATCGTCAGTTCCGCCCTCGACAGGGACTACATCGACATGTCGGAGGGCAACGAATTTGTGCTGGAAGAAAACAACGACAGAAATTTTGTGGGTACGGCGTATCACAAGGTGTATCAGTACGTAGACTACAACGCCGACAAAGAGGAAATTGCTCAAACTGTGGACAGCCTTGTGAAAGAGGGAAAAATTGACCAACAGTACGCACGTCAGTTGGACGTGGACCTCATCTACGCCACGCTCAACAATCCCGATTTGCGCAAATTGCTTTCCCAAGGCAAGGTGTATCACGAAATGTCCTTCATGCTTTCCGCCCCCTACAACACTGTGGCAAAGGACGCACGTTTCAGCGACGAAGTGATGCTTCAAGGGGTAATAGATTTGCTTGTTTTGTCGGAAAATCACGCAACGGTAGTAGATTTTAAGTACACAACACACAGCAACCTTGTCAAAAAAAGTTACTCGGCGCAGTTGGCAAGTTACCGTCTTGCCGTGCAGAAAATTTGTAAAATTGCACACGTGGATTGCTTTGTGCTGTCCATTGCCGACAACAAACTCATCTCTATGGATTGACCTCGACATTTTGCCTTAGTAAACCTGCAAGGCAATGTCTGCCCAAAAATATCACAGTGTGAAAAAACAAAAACCGTCCTTGCGACGGTTTTGTTTGTGTGTTTGAATTTTTCTTTTTCAACAGTGAAAATTTGCTTTGACAAAATTTTCAAAAACTTCCGTCAAAAACGTTAAAAGTGGCATTTGCTGTCAACACTTGTACAAAACGGAGGTAGTTATGTCTTTGGAAAAAATTTTGCAATTTCTTGTAAACTACGATATTTTTGTGTTTATCGGCGTTTTCGGCTGTCTTTTTGCCTTTTGTCTTGTAAATTGGTGCAAAAATCCCTATCGCAGGCAAAACAGAAAGTTGGAAATGTGCCGTCAGCGCATTGCGTCAAATCCCCGTCTAGCGGGTCTGTTTGCCGTAATGCTTCCCGACGAGTACCGCAGACAATGGCGTGCGTACGTCAACGGAGGAGCGCAACGCCCTTCCCTTGTGTTTGAATTTGTGCCCAAGAAAAGGCATGTGGCTTTCTGGCACCTGTTTGCGCTGGATGCGGCAGTTTGCTCGGCCTATCTTTGGGCGTTTGCCAACGATGTTTCCGCAAGGGAATACGTCGTCGTGCAGGTAGTTTTCTGGCTGGCTTTTGCCCTCTTTTGCGTTGTGGACAGCGTTTTGTTCGGCAAAAAGGAAAAGAAGGCAAGACGTGTGTTCGGTAAATTTGTGGCGCAACTCAACGCTTTGCAAAAGGCGGATTCCAAGCAACTTGCTTCTCAGATAGAGGGTATTCGCAAAGAAAACGCTCCCGTCGAGGAAACTTTGCAGCGTGCTTCGGAGTTGTTGCGAAAAAACGGGCTGGAAGGCAACCGCACCGTGCAGGAACAGCAACAGATAAACAAAGCGCTCAATTCTCTTTTGCAGTCCTATGCTCGCAAGGCAAGCAGTAAAACTTAAACAAAAAGTAATCGGCAAACAAAACGCCGACGGCGTCTGCAGTGCAAAAGGTAAAAACGAAAAATGTGCCTTTGTGGAAAGTGCCTCACGGCGTCTGCAACAAAGTAAAAATGCCGTAAACAACCCTTTTGCTTGTACGCAAAATGTGCGTAAAACGTTTGTGTTGTCTACGGCAGAAAACAACGTCAACGGCAAACAAAGAATAAAAAGGAAAAGTGCAGTGCAAAAACGGCGGAGTTCAACACCGCCGTTTTTGTTAATGTTGTTTTACAAGCCTTTTCCCATGCAGGTATTGGAAAAATTGACGTTGCGACGTTTTATAAATCAACGTTTTGAAAGAAACTTTTTGCCGTTTGTAGCAAATCAACGTTTTAGAAATTGGCGTTTTTGCCGTTTTTCGTGCGTGTAGTAACGTAATTTCAATGGCAAACATTTTTTGTTGAGGGTTTGTCTTTCAAAACTTGCAGAGGCAAGGCTTTTCAATACAAATTTGACAAAGCCACTGCGTGGCGTCAAGCGTTTCAGGCATTTTCGAGTTTATGGCAAATCAACATTTGAAAAATTGACGTTGCGACGTTTTATAAATCAACGTTTTGAAAAAAACTTTTTGCCGTTTGTAGCAAATCATCGCTTGAAAAATTGACGATTTCTACGTTGCTTACAAATCAACATTTTGGAAATTGGCATTTTTGGCGTTTTTCGTGCGTGTAGCAACGCAATTTTCATGGCAAACATTTTTTGTTGAGGGGTTTGTCTTTCAAAACTTGCAGTCCTACATGTTTGCAATGCAATTTTTGCGTGAAAGTTGTTTTTTTGCGGTAAAAATTGTG
>ERZ1643251.427-NODE-427-length-62689-cov-255.009627_pt1 | contig 62689 bp, 70 predicted proteins | sample MGYA00579261_ERZ1643251 | MGnify/ENA primary metagenome ERZ1643251 (study PRJEB29033, sample SAMEA4952267) | chicken gut metagenome | biome: Broiler Chicken; feature: Gastrointestinal Tract; material: Caecum | place: Ireland | collected 2018 | study: Broiler...
CACCTGAGCCTGTTGTGCTTGATGCACCTGAGCCTGTTGTGCTTGATGCACCTGAACCTGTTGTTCCTGTTGTGCCATCATCAATAGGTGTATTTTTTGCTGCCTTAATAGCTGTCTTATTCAATGCTGCAGTTTTAGCTGCGCCAAATGCTTTAGCTGCACCAAAAGCAGAAACACCTGCCGTAAAGGCATCACCGCCGGCATTTTCTATTTCTTCGAGAGCGGCATCATATTCACCTGCTTCGTATAATTCAGCAGCACTATGTGCTGAACCGATACCGTCTGCAACAGCTTTAACTGCAGAGCCTGCTGCGAGAACGCCGAGAACGACAGGACCAGCTACAGGGAATGCAATGACGGCTGCAGCAGAAGCAAGAACTCCCAATCCGGTCATAACAGGATGTTCTACAACTGTTTTAACTATATTTCCAACGCCTTTTGTAAATATACCCTTTACAAAAGCACCGAGTCCTTCAAAAAATCCGAATTTTTCATTTTCTTCATCTTTGGCATTTTGACCGTCAGCACCATCCTGACCATCAACGCCATCCTGTCCATCGACACCGTCCTGACCGTCAACACCGTCAGAATCTTCTATTAAAGGGACGTTATATCCAAAACTTCTATAGAGTTCGAGCAAATTTTTGTCTATACTTGTATCAATCATAACACCGTTTCGAACTTCGAATTCACTTTCATGGAATACGGGAGCTTGATTTTCCGTATTCTGCGAAGAAGTGTTTGTAGAATAAGCGTTTCCACCTTCATATTCAGAATACATGTAGTTTACGTTGTTAATTGCTGAACTCATTTTTTTCTCCTCATAGTAGAACTTATATATACAAAAACAATCTTTAGTATATAATTGATATATACTAATAACTTTATTAAGAAATATTAACCTCAAACTTTAGTTTGATACTCTAGGGTTTTTGGAGTATTTATAAAAAAAACTTTCAAAAACAGATAAAGATTTGAATAAAAATCGTCGATAAAAGAAATATGATAAACGATTTTTAGGAAGGGAATAAGGCTGTTAATATGGCTAAGGATATTTTGTTAGAGGAAAGTATGTTCAAGAATAATGAAAATTTATTAAACGACAAATCAATAGAAGCCATCTTTGAATTAAATTTGGGTGATTTTTTGACAGAGCACCTGATTTCTGAAGATTTTGCAGAAAAAATAAGCACAAGTTCAAAAAACAAAGTTGAAAAAATAAAAAACCAGCTGAAGGAACTCATATCTATTTATTCTTTGGATAATACTTTGAATTTGCTTGGATTCAGCTCATCAGAAGATTTCATAATCTACAATTCCATAGCCAAAACAGTCGTTCAGATGCTTGATATAGATGCCTGTCATATTTTCCTCACAAAAGAAAATATCAAAACCGATTCTCCGTTTGATTTGACTCTGATAGGCTCATCATCCCCCGATATTTCAATAGAAAAAATCGGCAATATCGGTCTGAATTTTGCTGATGATGAAAATATAATCGTAAAATCATTCACAGACAAAAAAACTGTTTATGCAAAAGAGTTCTCAAAAAAAGATATATTCGATAAACAAGAAGTAAAAACAGCTCTCGCAGTTCCTATGGCAAGCAATGCAGGGGAAACAGGTGTTATATATCTTGAATCTTATACAAAAAAAGATATACTCTCTGAATACATACAGCTGATAGAGATAACAGCAAAAATATTCGTAACTTCAATGAAACTGCAGGCACTTATCGAAGAAACAATGTTCCTGCTTGATGATGATTTTGTTACGGTAAGCGAACTGACAAACCAGAGAACCGAACTAACAGCCATCATCGGTGATATAAGCGATGAGCAGCAGATATTTGTAGAAGCTCTTGCTGAAGCTGCCGACGCTAAAGGGCAGTATAAAAAAGAACACTACAAAAACGTTGCAAATACGGCAAAAGAAATTTCATCTTATCTCAAATTGAACGAAAAAACCGTAGATTTGATATACTACGCAGGCATGTTGCAAAACGTAGGAAAAATTTCCCTGCCTGAAGAAATTTTATTCAAGAAAAATCTCTCAAAAGAAGACTGGGATAAACTACAAAATCAAACAAATATAGGCGTTGACATATTAATGAATATAAACTTCCTGTCAGAAGTTATACCATATATTCACTACCATCGTGAAAGATGGGACGGCAAAGGTCAGCCTGAGGGATTATCAGGACACAGCATCCCGCTTGGTTCGAGAATAATTGCAGTCGCTGACGCATTCCAGGCAATGATAACAAAACGTCCTTATCGTGAGCCAATCAGTGTGGAAAAAGCGCTCGATATTCTGAAATCAGAAGCAGGCATCAAGTGGGATCCTATTGTTGTTGATGCACTTGTCGGAGTCATGCACGATAAACAATAAAAATATATGATATAATTTATTGTGGGAAATATACAGACAGGCTATCAGATATGAAAAAAAGACATGCCTTTTTAATCTTGCTCTTAATCCTGACAGCTATTGCCATCGGGATATATGAGATAAAAATACATTCATCAACAGGAATAAAAGAACCTGCCGATATAAAACTAATCGATGTCCAGCCGCCAGAAGAGAAGCAAACAACAGAAGCTCCTGAAAAAAAACTCTCGGAGGATAATCCTGACTCATCAAAAGATTTTTTCAAAAGAGCAAACCAAAAAGACGGATACAGAGATTATATCGGCGCAATAAAAGACTATGATCAGGCTATAAAACTAAACCCCAAATTTGCAAACGCTTATCTCAACAGGGGTTATGTCAAATATAAAATAAAAGACTACAATGGTGCGATAGATGACTACAACCATGCAATCAGCCTGAAACCGAAAAACGAAAAAGCATATTATGCAAGAGCAAATGCAAAATACGCACAAAAATATTATACTGAAGCTATTGAAGACTATACAATGACTCTTGAACTGAATCCTAAATCAGCCAAAACATATAATGCAAGAGGACTTGCAAAATATTATCTTCAAGATTTCAAGGGTGCTATTGATGACTATACAAGAGCAATTGAACTGGAGCCGAAAGACGCTGCAGATTTTTACTTCAACAGAGGAAAGACAAAAGAAAAACTTAATAAAGAAAAAGATGCTCTTGAAGACTTTTCTCGGGCAATAGAGCAAAAACCAATGTTTGTAAAAGCCTTTTATGAAAGGGGAAAAGTCCATCTTGAATCAAAAGACTATAAAGAAGCTATATCTGACTTTGACAAAGTAATAAGCATTGACCCTTTGCACTCGACGGCTTATTTTTCACGTGCGCAGGCAAAAGAAGAACTCGGGGATGAAGATGGAGCAGAAAAGGATTATGCAAAAGCGGATGAGCTGACAAGAAGAAAGCTGAATATAAGATAAAAACAAAAATAAGACTTACATTTTGTAAGTCTTATTTTTTTACATAAAAACCAATTAGTTGCCTGCTGACAATTTGTTGATATTTCTTGTCAATCTTGATTTTTTTCTTGCAGCAGTGTTTTTGTGAAGAATACCCTTAGAAACTGCTTTATCATACAGTTTGTAAACAGTGCTCAATTTTTCGTTCACTGACTCATCTGAAGTTTTTGCAGCTTCCAGAGCTTTTTTTACTGCTGTTTTGATTGAAGATTTCCAAGCAACATTTCTTTGTCTGTTAGCTTCTGCAATCAAAATACGTTTTTGTGCGGATTTAATATTAGCCAATTTTATTCTCCTTAAGTTTATATTAATAATAATCTCTTTGGCTGGAGTGAGGTTTGTGAGTAAAATTAATTATAACCTATCAAAACAGGAAGTAAAGAGTTTATTTTCAAATATTTATTCCTTTGCATTTTTGTTTTATACTGAACTATAATGCTTATCAAACATACTATTTGCGGGATAAAACATGATACATAACGTTAGAAACTTTTGCATAATCGCACATATAGACCATGGCAAATCAACCCTTGCAGACAGACTGCTTGAAGAAACAAATACCGTTCAGCAGCGAGATATGCAGGATCAGCTTCTCGATAATATGGATATAGAAAGAGAAAGAGGCATAACCATCAAACTTCAGGCAGCCAGAATGAACTACAAAGCCGATGATGGGAAGGATTATATCCTCAACCTCATAGACACCCCGGGGCATGTCGACTTCAGTTACGAAGTTTCAAGAAGCCTCGCTGCATGTGAAGGAGCTCTTCTTGTCGTTGATGCAACTCAAGGTGTCGAAGCCCAGACAATAGCGAATGTATATCTTGCAATAGACCAAAACCTTGAAATTATACCCGTCATAAACAAAGTCGACCTTCCAAGCGCCGATGTTGACAGGGTCAAAGAGGAAATAGAAGAAATTCTCGGACTTGATACTTCAAATGCAGTTCTGACAAGTGCAAAAACAGGAATAGGCATACATGATGTGCTCGAAGCTATAGTCAAACACGTTCCGGCTCCAAAAGACACCTCAAACAAACCTCTTCGTGCTCTGATTTTTGACAGCTGCTATGACCAGTATCTCGGGACGATTGTCTATTTCAAAATAGTTGATGGAAACATAAAAAGCACAGATACTGTAAGGTTTATGGCAAATAACAAATCTTACGAAGTTACTGAACTAGGTTATATGACACCGATGAGAAAACCTGTAAAAGAACTTAAAACAGGCGATGTCGGATATCTTGCCGCATCAATCAAAGAAATGTCACAACTTGTAGGAGATACCATCACGACAGAAGAAAACCCTGCTTCAGAGCCGCTTGAAGGTTATAAAAAAGCCGTTCCCATGGTGTTTTCAGGATTATATCCGGTAGAAAACAATCAATATCAGGATTTGAAAGAAGCTCTCGAAAAACTCAAGCTCAACGACTCAAGCATAACTTTTGAACCTGAGAGTTCAGGAGCTCTCGGTTTCGGATTCAGATGCGGTTTCTTAGGTATGCTGCATATGGAAATTATTCAGGAAAGACTTGAGAGAGAATACAACCTTTCTTTAGTCACAACAGCCCCGAGCGTTGTCTATAAAGTCTATAAAACAGATGGAGAAATAGTAGAAATAGATAACCCTGCAAATCTCCCGGAACCCCAGTATAGAGAAAAAATAGAAGAACCCTATGTAAAAGTATCCATAATTCTTCCAAACGATTTTGTCGGCACAATAATGGAGCTCTGCCAGCAAAAACGGGGAATATACATCACCATGGGATATATCGACAAAACAAGAGTCAATCTTGAATATGAAATTCCTCTGAGCGAGGTAATTACTGATTTTTATGACCAGTTAAAATCACGTTCAAAAGGCTATGCAAGCATGGACTATGAGTTCAGCGAATATAAAAAATCAGACCTCGTTAAACTCGATATAATGCTAGCAGGCGAAGTTGTCGACGCACTCAGTGTAATAGTTCACAAAGACAGCGCATTCCATGTCGGTCAACGCCTTGCTTCAAAACTCAAAGAAATAATCCCGAGACAGCTGTTTGAGGTACCAATACAGGCTGCAGTCGGTGGAAGAATCATTGCAAGAACAAACGTCAAAGCAATGAGAAAGAACGTCCTTGACAAATGCTATGGCGGTGATATTACAAGAAAGAAAAAACTTCTCGAAAAACAAAAAGCCGGTAAAAAAAGAATGAAAGCCGTCGGAAAAGTCGATGTTCCTCAGGAAGCGTTTATGGCAGTCCTGAGTCTCGAAGAATAGTTTTTCTGTAGTTTAGCTCCATTCAGCCGGTCATAATTAAACGAGAATGCAGTGAGCGCTCTATATGAGTAAAATCTTAATACAATATCTTTTCAAACGCTAGAAAAGAACCTGCATAAAAAAGCCAATCAAACTGATTAGTCATCATCTTCATCAGAAGATTTTTTCTTTTTTCTTTTCTTAGGTTTTGCCCTTTTTTTGTATGCCTCGGCAGCTCTTTCATCATCTCTTTTCTGAGTTGCAACAGCACCATAAGCCTGAGTATACGCAGCAGTAGTCATAGGCAAAATTAATCCGGCAACTATTGAGCTGATGATTATCTCAGTCAAGACATTTGATATTTCAAAAAACATATCAGTATCAGACTTGAGCAAATCTGCAACCGGCGCAAACGCATTTGGAGCAGTAAAAATCACACGAAGCAATGCTTCTATCGGATTTGATAAATAGGACGCCGCTGAAAATTTTTGAAAAAGATAAACAATCCCTGAAGGAATAGCAACTCCTGTAATCAACCCGAGAAACAGAGCTAAAAAAATAAACGTCCAAAACCTGCCTCTGACCATAGAAACGCTTTTCTTCAAAGTATCAAAAGCAGATAAACCTTCTTCAAAACAAAAAACCTGAAACCCGAGACTCAGATATACTGATATTATTGCAAGAGCAAGCAAAGCAATCAGCTCAAAACAAACAAAAGCAATAACCTGCCCGTTTGCATCCATCGGAATCAAAAAAACAATACATGGCAATGATAACAAAACAATCCATATCAAAGAGATATAGAATAAAAATAAAATATAGGTCTTAGATCGCAGATTCACAGGTTCATTATATAGTTTCAAATCTTTAACTGTCTTATCCTTCAAAAGAGTATGAATCAATGAATTCAGGGACACCATCTTAACAAGATAATCCCAAAAAGCACGAAGAAAAACCGCAAACCCCGGAGTAACAAGAATTACGAGAATAAAGAACAAAATAAATGTGTTTGACAAAAACTCATGCATCTCTGATATCTTGAATACATTCTTTGAATAATAATATGTTGCCGCCAATATCAGATAAATTCCAAGAACCTGTCCCCATACCGGGAAAAACATTACCCTGAGCATAATAAACATATTCTTCAGATACAGCCATATTGAACGAAAAACTATTTTGAATATATTCATCTCTCTATCCTTACAAAACCTGCTTCAACGGTATTTCAAAAATAAAAGTTGACCCCTCATCGAGTTTGCTCTCAAGCCATATTTTTCCGCCATGCATCTCAACAAACTCTTTTGTAATCGTTAGCCCGAGTCCAGTTGAACTTTCTGTTTTCGTATAAATATTTTCAATCTGCTGGAATTTTTCAAATATTTTTTCAAAGTCTTCCTCTGATATGCCTATGCCATTATCCTGAACAGAAACCCGAAGCATCTTTTCATCAAAAGAAAAAGAAATTTTTATTATTCCGCCTTTATTATTATACTTTATTGCATTACTCAACAAATTGTATACTATCTGTTGAAATTTTTTAAAATCAGCACAAATTTGAACACTTGATTGAGGATAACTTCTTTCTATAGATATATTTTTTTTCTCGGCAAGTGTTCTCACAACATTTAACACTTCGTCAATCGATGATTTTACATCAAAATTCATACAATTCAGGGACATTTGTTTTGACTCAATTTTTGACATATCAAGTATCCCGTTCAACAGCCCGAGAAGATGGACGGCGCCTGAGTTTATTTCCTTCACATATTCTGCCTGCTTTTCGTTCAATTTGCCAAAAATCTCCGCCATCAATGCGTCAGAAAAACCTATAATCGCAGTCAGGGGAGTCCTTAGTTCATGGGATACATTTGCAAGAAAGTCATCTTTTATTTTTGATGTTTCAAGAATTTGTCTGTTCTGCTCTTCGATAATCTTCTGAGCTTTTGCTCGTTCTGAAATATTCTCCTGCAGAATTTTCACCTGCATTTTGAATACATCCGAGAGTTCTGCATCCTTGATAATATAAGCTACAACAGAAGAAAAAGCGTCAGCTATCCTGATATCTTCCTGCACAAACTGTTCAGAACCGTATTTTTCAAGAACAAGAATACCGAATACGGAATTTCTTATGCGAAGAGGGGATACAAGATAAGATTTTTGTTCTACAGGAGAATGTTTGAAAAACTTTGAAAAAATGCTATCTGCCTCCTGCTCAATAAAAGACTTTTTTTCTGAAATCATGCGGCTTATGCGTGCAGAAAGTTCTATATTCTGAAAAAGATTTTTATCAACATCTTTTTCGCCAAAATGATATTTCAAACTCATTCCGTTCGGATTCAGAAAAAAGATATACGCAGCTTCATTTTTGAATATTGACCGTATTTCTTCAAATATTTCAGATATGACTTTGTCTGACTCTGAACCTAAATTTAAAACCGACACTACTCCATCGAGAGCTCTTTGATATTTATTATTTAAAAACATTTGCTTTTTCTCTGTTGAATAACTAGAATTATTATAGCGTTAAATTCTTTTTTTATTCAAAAACTTTACATATGATAGGTCTTGCTTTTTCTTTAATATTCCCATTGTTCTTGGGACTTGTATTAGGAAGCTCTTTTGATAAAGTTCACTCCGCAAAATTTCCTATAGGAACTGTTATCGGAGGTTTTATCGGGATGGCATCAGGCATATACAATCTTTATAAAAGTTATAAATAAATTATCATAAAGCATTTTTTATGCTACTCTGTATTTATGTTCACAGGGATAATAGAAGAAGTCGGAACAGTTTCGTCGTTCAAAAAAAATTCATCGGGAGCTGAAATAGAAATATCTTGCGACAAGATACTTGAAGATATTTCTATTGGTGATAGTATTGCTGTTTCTGGAGCATGTCAGACTGTTATAAAATTTGATAAAACATCTTTCACCGTTCAAGCATCAAATGAAACTCTCAGATGTACGAATTTTGAAAAATTTTTCATCGGGAAAAAAGTCAATCTTGAAAGAGCTCTGACTCTTTCATCACGTCTTGGTGGGCATATTGTTTACGGACATGTTGATACAACTGCAAAATTTTTGGATAAAATATCAGATGGTATCTCCGATATCTACAAATTTTATGTATCTGATGAAAACGCCAGATATCTAATCAAAAAAGGCTCTGTATGCATAGATGGAATAAGTCTTACAATAGCTGATGTAAAAGATGGTATATTCAGTGTTTTTGTAATTCCCCATACATCGGAAAATACAACTTTAAAATACTTAAAAAATAATGATTATGTAAATATAGAAACTGATATAATAGCAAAATATACTGAACAGTTTATGAAACCTGATGAGAAAACAAGCTTATCTCTTGAATTTTTGAAAGAAAACGGTTTTTAAGAATCGAGGCATAATATGGAAGAAAAGCAAATATTTGACAGAGTAGAAGATGCAATAGAAGACATAAAACAAGGCAGGATGATTATCATCGCAGATGATGAAAACAGAGAGAATGAGGGAGATCTTGCCTGTGCCGCAGAATTGATTACTCCTGAAACGGTAAATTTCATGGTAACCGAGGCAAGAGGTGTTCTTTGTCTGTCAATGACAGAAGAAAAAGCACATGAACTAGACCTGCATCAGATGGTAGAAAATAATACATCAGAACTGACAACAGCCTTTACGGTAAGCATTGATGCATCAAGAAAGTTTGGAGTAACAACAGGTGTATCGGCAAGCGATAGAGCCACAACCATAAAAATAGCAACCGAAGACAGGGCAAAACCTGATGATCTAAGACGCCCAGGGCATATTTTTCCGCTTGTTGCCAAAAAAGGCGGAGTACTGAAAAGAGTCGGACAAACGGAAGCAAGTGTTGATATAGCCCGTCTTGCCGGACTCAAGCCGATGGGCGTAATATGTGAAATTATGAACCCTGACGGAACAATGGCAAGAAGAAATGATCTCCGAAAATTTGCAGATAAACACGGACTCAAATTCATCACTGTTGCCCAGCTGATTTCTTATCGTCTGAAACATGAAAGTTTTGTAAGAAAAGAAGCGGAAGCAATGTTGCCGACGGCATACGGAACATTCAAAATGTACGGATACAGAAATATCCTTGATAACACCGAGCATGTCGCACTCGTCAAAGGAGAAGGGGAAAACCATACTGGAGAAATACCTTATGTAAGAATGCACAGCGAATGTCTGACGGGTGATGCGCTCCACAGCTTAAAGTGTGACTGCGGAGAACAGCTGCAGAATGCAATGAAATTTATCAACGAAAAAGGATATGGTGCCGTTGTTTATCTCAGGTCGCATGAAGGAAGAGGTATCGGGCTGATTAATAAAATTAAAGCTTATGCCCTTCAGGAAAAAGGCAGAGATACAATAGAGGCAAACATTGAACTCGGTTTTGCACCTGATTTGAGAGATTATGGAATAGGTGCCCAAATTTTGAGAGACTTAGGGTTTACCAAAATAAACCTCATCACAAATAACCCCAAAAAGATTGTAGGACTTGAAGGGTATGATTTAGAGATAAACGATACGGTTCATCTGCCTACATCAATCAATAAATACAACGAAAAATATATAAATACAAAACGGGAAAAAATGCATCACACTATTTAGGAGAATTAAAGATGATAAAAATAATTCAAGGCAATCTGGTTGCTCAGGATGATAAATATGCAATAGTTATTGCAAGATTCAATGACTTTATCGGTTCAAAACTGCTTGAAGGATGTGTTGACGCACTAAAAAGACATGGCGTTGACGATGAAAACATTGAAGTTGTCTGGGTACCTGGAGCTTTTGAAATACCTCTTGTTGCAAAAAAGCTGGCAAAATCTTCAAAATACAGTGCAGTCATTACTCTTGGAGCGGTAATAAAAGGTTCTACTCCTCACTTTGATTATGTATCCGCTGAAGTATCAAAAGGAGTTGCTCAGGTGGCTCTTCAATCAGATATTCCTGTAATCTTCGGAGTTTTAACAACTGATAATATAGAACAAGCAATAGAAAGAGCAGGCACAAAAGCCGGCAATAAAGGCGCAGACGCTGCCAAAACAGCAATTGAAATGGTCAATTTGATTAAGGAGTTATAATGAAAACAAGTTTTCTTGAAGCATTTACGGCACCGTTAAAAGAACCGAGAGGTATAGGCAAACTCTTGTTCGGCGGTTTTCTCATGATTTTGAGCAGTATACTTATGCTAAACTGGGGAGAATTTTTCAAACTCGGAAAAGACTACGAGTATATTTTCTCTATTTTATTTCTGATAGGGCTTTTTATACAGTTTATTCCCCTCGGATATTGTGTTAAATCAGCACATGAATGTATTCAGGATGAATTTTTGATAATGCCCGAGTGGAGTAATATCGGGGAATATCTTGCAAGAGGAATAATTTCGGCGATTATACTTTTTATATATGCAATTCCCTTCTTTATCCTTGCATTTCTGGGAGGTATTTTAATAGTAACACTCGGGGTAAACCCTCTTTTAATATACCTTTTGTTGTTCTTCGTAAGCTGCCTTGAAGTAATGATTGTTTCAACGGTGCTTATGTTCTATTTCAAAGATATGAAATTTACGGATGCTTTCAGGCTCGTTGCGATATTCAAAGTATTCTGTCGAAACGTCAAAACGATATTTCTCATATTCCTGCACCTGTTCTGTCTGGCGTTATTTTCGTTTGTTCTTACGCTTGCATCAGCAATAACAATCATCGGGATACTGCTTATTCCTTCAATATCACTCCTTTCTACAATAGCCTCATTCTACATCATAGCAAAAGAGGGAAGAGATATTTTGTGGAACGAAAATATGTGGGGAGTTAATGAAGAAAAAGAAGAATGATGAGAGAATATTTTTGGGATGCTCTTATATTCCCCTTCTTCGAGAAAAACGGTATTAAAAGTTTTTTGATGTTTCTGGTTCTTTCGGCGATATGTTCTGGTATCGCTGTTCTTTTTAGAGGTAATCAAATCATATATTGGATAATGGCAATAATTGTTATTATATATTCGTTTGGATACCTGACAATACTTGCTCACAACAAAATAAATAACAAAGAAGAAATTATCCCGAGATGGAACAATTTCCGAGAATTTTTCAAAAAAGGATTTTTAACAGTAACTATAATATTAATATATGTAATCGTTATGGCTTCGGTGTTTTCTGCATTATTTGTCTGTATAGCTTTGTTGCTATGGTGTATCAAACTTACTTCTTCTATTATTATTTTCTTAATATTTTTATTTTATTTTGAAACTATATCTCTGTTTATGCTTTTATTTTTACCCATAGTACATGTGTTTTATGCGCAAAATATGAAAAGTTTAGATGCTTTTAGATTAAAAAAAATATTCTCTCTCGTTTTTAGGAATATTCCTGTATTGTTGTTGATGTATCTAAATATTGGAATACTATACCTTCCATATATGCTAAGCAGAGAAGTAACTAAAGGAATAAAATTGAATATAACCGTTACTATCCCTGAGACAATAATCTATTTATATGTCATGGCAAGCATTGTTTATCTATCGGCATCCTATGGACGGGAGCTGCTAATCAAAGAAAAGATACTAAAAACTATCGACCAACAGCCTTAGAAAACGAAATTTACTATTAAAAGTTAGTCATTCTGAGGGCTTTAGCCGGAAGAATCTTTTTTGTTTAGATACTTCGCTAACACTCAGTATGACGTTGTTTTGGAAATTTTTTGCGGAATTTGCTATATAAATCCCCGGAAAACAGATGAAATATTCCATAGGAAAATAGAAAATGTTATACTGTTATAATTTTGTGGAATAAAAAACAGATAGGTGACCTATGGAGAATATAAATGCTTATCTGGGATGCGTTGATATTTCCTTTCAAAGAAAAAAACAGTTTTAAAAACTTTTTGCCGTTTATCATTATTACTTGCATATGTTTATGTTTTAGTACATGTCCTGCATTAGAGAGTTTTATAAAAGGACTTCCGGTGGTAGGTTCGATATTATGCTCGATAATAGTTTATATTATATGCTCTTTATACCCTACCGGTTACCTGATTGTGCTCTGCCATAACAAAATAAATGATAAAGAAGAAGTTATCCCAAAGTGGAACAATTTCATTAATTTGAGCATGAAAGGATTTTCAATAGTAATTATAACTCACATATATCTCTTCCTTTTCTCGATAATATTATTTCTTATAGTTCTGCTTGCAGTAGCTATTGGGGTAGTGTTCCCCGTCTTGTCTGCCTTTCAAGACTTAATATTTATATTATTAGTTATTATTTTAGGAATTCTTCTTATTTCAATTTTATTAATAGTAACTATGGCTTATGCAGAAAATTTGGATTTTTCAGACGCATTCTGCATATATAATATTTTCTCTACCATAAGCAGAAATATTCCTGCGTTGTTATTGTTATATTTCTATATTGGAATACTATTCCTTCTCTTTGCAATCGTATCCATAATATTTTGGTATATAATCAAAGTAGAAATAGTCAATTCATTGGTTTTCTCTTTAATATGGTCTTATTTCAGTTCTTGTATTGCTTATCTGGCAGCGAGCTATTACTTAAAGAAAATATGCTAAAAACTCAACCAATAGTTCGAAAAAACATCAAAAATATTCCACAAAGACCAAAACAATGTTATAATCATCCTTGTTTTTTATGCAAATAAGGTTAAGAAATTGTTTTTGGAATATAAAAAATTTTGAAAAAATCATCTCTCAAAAAGATTGAGAGATGATTTTTTGTTTTTCCGGAAAACAACCTGAAGATGGAGAAGAGAAAAAATGTTATTAAGCTTTGATAATATACAAAAATCATTCACTTTCGCACTGAAAGAAAAAGACTTTGCACTAAATCTGGTAATAGGAGGTATACTCTATCTGATAACCGGATGCCTGCAGCAAGTGATAAAAATCAATAAAAATATACTTGAAAATACTCCTGAAATATTGGTTGTAGTAGTTATCTTTATTCTAATCAGCCTTATTTTGAATATATTCACAAACGGTTATCCTCTCGTCTGTGCAAATAACTATTTGCACAAAAGAAAACCTGTTATGCCAAGATGGTCAAATATTTCAGGAATTATGCTCACGGGATTGAAAGCCACAATCATCAGCATTCTCTATTATATTCCATCGCTGGCGCTAATTGCTATTTCTGCAATGATTACACTGCTGCTGAACCAGCCGAATCTCATTATTCTGTTTCTTCCGGTCAATCTGGTTGTCATAATAACAAGTTTATTCTTCATGTTTATGGCGATGATTATATTTCTCAAAAGATTGTCAATAACTGACGCACTTGATTTCGGCTTAATCTCAAAAATTCTCTCACAATATCTGGTTGATTTATTTTTGCTGATACTTGTTATGTTAGGTATTTCTCTGCTTATCGGTCTGCTCAGCTTTCTTCTGTGTATTACCTGCGTAGGCATTATACTGATTCCGTTCATAACATTTTACTCTCAACTTGTATTTACAAACATTATGGCTCAATTCTATGAAAAAATTTTTCAGCCTAAATCTCAAAAAGAGGAAATAGAATAATGAACATAGACATAAACGAAGCATTCAAATCACCGTTCAAAAATCCAAAAGAGCTGATGGTACCTGTTGCTTTCAGCATCGCACAAATTTTGTGTTATATCATACCGATAATTTTCATCGTTATGAGCATAAACGGAATAAAAAACCTCGACCAATCAGCACTATATGCTCTTCTTGTATACCTGCTGATTATCTGCGGAGGGCTTTTTCTGTCTTTTTATACTTCAGGATATGCATTCTCTTACATAAATAATATCTACAAAGGCATGGACGCTATGCCGCTGTGGGAAAATAATTTTTCAAAATATTTTTCAACAGGTATAAAATACTCTATCCTCAATTTTATATATATGTTCATACTCCCATCTTTGCCATACCTGCTTGTATTCATAATAATTATTCCTTGGGCAGTTCTCAGCCCGCAAAGTGCTATTTTCACAACAGCAATTATGTTCCAACTATGTGCGGTTTTATCAACAGTTCTCCAAATATTAGGAGCTCTTATGTTTATGGCGTCATCTGTTTTATTTTTGGAAAACCTTTCCTTTGAATATGCCGCTTCTCCAAAAAATATTTTTATGTTCATGAAAAACAATATGGCAGAAACCTGCATTTTGCTCCTCATAAATATAGTGATGGCTCTTATTTTGGCAATGGCCGGAACTTTACTGTTATGCACCTGTCTTGGAATTTTATTCATTCCTTTTGCGATGTTCTTAATACAGATTATTACACTCCATCTGTTTATGCAGGTATATAAATCTGCAAAAACAAAATCATGTTAAGATATTCTCCCGTTATTGTTGCATATTTGGGATGTCCTTGATTTAATGTAGATATTCTTCGCTATAAAAATAAGGGAAACTTATGTCAAAAATAAAATTCACAAAAATGCAGGGACTTGGCAACGACTTCGTTATCGTAGACTATGAAGAAATTAAAAATTTAGACATATCACTCTCTGAACTGTCAATCAGGATGTGTGACAGAAAATTTGGAGTTGGGGCTGACGGATTGATTGTTGTGAACCCTGATGATATGAAATCAAACACTGATGTTTGCTGGAGAATCATTAACTCTGACGGTTCTGAACCGCAGATGTGCGGAAACGGAATGAGATGTTTTGCTCAGTATGTCTTTAATCATGGTTTGGTTCAGGGGAAAAAATTCAGCGTAAATACACTCGCGGGAACTATTATCCCTGAAGTTCTCGAGGGAGATCTCGTAAGAGTAAATATGGGCAAACCAATCCTAGAAGCAGACAAAATCCCCGTAAAATCAAACTTATTACCCGTGTTGAATGACACCCTGCAGGCAGAAGACAGAACTTTTCAATTCAGCGCAGTCAGCATGGGAAATCCTCATTGTTTGATTTTCACAGATGAAAACACTGAAGAACTTGCTCTTAAATATGGTTCAAGCATAGAAAATAATCCCATATTCCCTGAAAAAACAAATGTAGAATTCATAAAAGTTATCTCTGAAAAACACATCAAAATAAATGTTTGGGAAAGAGGATGCGGAATCACTCTTGCCTGTGGAACAGGAGCATGCGCAAGCACCGTTGCCTCTATCTTAAATAACTTAACAGAAAACAAAGTTACAGCAGACCTCCCCGGAGGCACTTTAACCATAGAGTGGGCGGGCAATCCGATTGATAAAGAACATGATGTGTTTATGACGGGAAGCGCAAAAGTTGTATTTGAAGGAGAATACTTGCTATAAAAAAATTTTTTTGTGTTATTATACTCTAAGGCATAAATATCAATAATTTAATTTGTTATAAAAGGAGAAAAAAATTGAGAACTTACGAATTATTGGCAATAATTAAACCTAATCTTGATATCGAAGAAGTAGATAAAGTAGTTGCCAAAATGGAAGAAACAATCGCTGAACTCGGCGGAAAAGCATTGAACACAAACAAAATGGGCCGTAAAAAACTGGCTTATGATATCAACAAATACAAAGATGGTTTCTACACTGGTATTCAGTTTGAAATGCCTGCTGAAAACATCGAAAAATTCAAAAGAAACCTGAAATTGAACGAATCAGTAATCAGAAGTATGATTATGGTAGATATGAAAGAAAAAGCTAACGCATAATCAGGAGAAAACATGAGTTTAAGCAAAGCAGTTATACAAGGTGTTGTAGTAAGAGAACCTGAAAAGAGATTCAGCAGCAACAATGTTGCCGTTTCAAATTTCACGATAAACATTACCCCGAATAATGATGAAGCATCGCTTCTTCGGGTAATTGCTTTGGGCAGGCTGGCTGAAACTGTTGCTGATAACGTAAAAAAAGGAGCAATGGTTATGGTTGACGGTCAGCTGCAAACAAACACCGTCAAATCCCAAACGGGAGAAGAACGAAAAATTGTAGAACTCCAGGCCTCAAATGTCGAACTTATGGGTTCAGGAGCTGCAAGTGTCAAAGAAAAACCTCAGTCGATGCAGGAAGAAATTCTTCAACTCAGCGACGAAGATTTTTCTGATGAACTAATTGGTGATGATGAAATTCCATTCTAGAAAGGACTTATAGATGATAGTAAGCAGAAAAAATCAAGCAGACAGAAAAAAACGCAAAAGCTGCAACTTCTGTGCCGATAAAATCGAAAGAATCGACTTCAAAGATGCACTGAAGCTGAAAAGATACCTCACTGAAAGAGGAAAAATTCTTCCAAGAAGAATCACAGGTACTTGCGCTTTCCATCAAAGAGAACTCGCAAAAGCAATCAAAAGAGCTCGCGAAGCTGCTTTAATCGATTATATTTTCGAAGGTTAATAAAACCAAACAAACAAAAGACCTGCTTTAATAAGCAGGTCTTTTGTTTTTATAGAGTCCTAATCAAAGTTATCTCTGAACTGGAGTTTATCCTCGGCGACTGAAGAGCTATTTTTCTATCAAAAAAAGAAAAATCAAACACTGCATGCCCGATACCTCTGTTCACATATAAATAAGACTCTCCTTCCCGATACAACCCGGAAATATATGGAGATTTCAAATAACTCCTGTAGAGGTAATCAGAAAAAGGTAATTTTATCTGACCTCCATGAGTATGACCTGATAAAGTCAGAGATGGTGAATATTTGGAGAGAGCAGAAAAACTCTTCGGATTGTGTACAGCAACAATACATCCTGAGTTAATATTTTCTTTCATATTTTCATCCATAGCCAAATAGCCTTTTTCAACATCATCAAAACCTGCCACAAAAAATTGTTTATTTCTGAAAGATAACTCCTCTGAAGAATTGCACAACAGAGAAAAGTCAGCTTTCTTCATCGTTTCTCGAACCATCTGCGAATTATACCCGTCAGAATAATCATGATTTCCCAAACAATAATACTTTCCTAAAGATGCCTCCGTTTTCCGAAGATAAAACAAAAGTTCTTTCAAATATTTGCATCCTCTGCAAATTGCATCTCCGGTGAAAATAACAATATCAGATTTAAGCGAATTTATTTTTTCTACACATAACTCAAGAGAAGAGATATTTTTCTCAAAAATATGCAAATCCGAAAACTGAACGATACTAAGCCCTCCCGGGATATTCCTAAGCTTAAGGTACTGTGTAGATATATCAATCATTATACTTTTATCCTGCTACAAACTACCGGTACTAAAGCCTAGCACACTTTTCATAATGAAATCAAAATTAGCCTCTTGACCGTTTATTATTAATTCTGAATAAGACAAAATTTAAACATGAAAAAGTTCTTTACACCTGAAAAATGCCTGGTCATTATGCCTGATTTTATCGGGGATAATGTTATTCTTCTTTCTTTTTTGGAAAATCTCAAAAAAAATATGAACAAAAACTCCGAGTTGATTATCCTCTCTCATCAAAATATGATTGAGTTTTTCAAAGACTTTGATTTTATAGATAAAATTTTTGAAAAAAAAGAAAAAACAAAACACCCGGCACAATTTCTTATCTCAAACAAAATCGATACAATAATAGTATTGGACTTTTCTATTGTATGGAGTATCGCTGCTTATTTCGCCAGGATAAAACAAAGAATAATCCCAAGCTTACTCAGAAGCGGATTAAAAAACAGCAAATTTCTTCAAAAATTTTTTACCCATGTAATCAAAAACACATCAATTAACGCCAAAATTTCACAAAAAGATGTATATCTGAACTACCTTAAACAACTCGGGATGAACATCTTTAATAAAACATGCTCATATCCTGAAAAAAAAACTACCCTGCATATAAAAAAGCTTAAACCATCAGCTTTTATTCACACATCAGCAAGCTTTTTTTCAAAAAAATGGCCTCTCGAAAACTGGGAGAAAGTGCTTGAGTTTTTGAACGATAAATTCGAGATTACCTACATCGGAGAGAAAAATAAAAAAGAAAATATCCTCTCAGACAAATTCAAACTCAATGACCTGAGAGGTTCTCTCTCGATAAAGGATACCCTGAACCTCCTTCAAAACGCAGACCTGCTTCTCACGACAGACTCAGCCCCCGCCCATCTTGGAGCACTAGCCGGAACAAAAAACATCATCATAATCTACGGACCGACAAATCATATTCAGTGGAAACCTGACGCTGAGAAATCAAACATAATACAAATTTATTCAGAACTTCCATGCCGTCCCTGCCAGATGAGATTCTGCCGCAGCCTCGAGTGCATAAGACAAATATCTCCGGAGAGAATAATCAATGAAATAAAATCTAACAAAGACTTTTTTCAATCTCTCTCAACTTACGATTAATCCTGTATAGAGTAAACTTATCAAGCTGCCCCTGTGTTTTGTATCTTGTGATTTCGCTTAAAATATTATCATTATGATGATTTACAAGTCTTTCAAGAGTTCTTACAGCTGCATCAATCTCACTTTTGCTATATTCAATCATACCCACACCTTCAAAATCGTCTAACCCGATGTTTATAACTTATCATATAAAAACACCCTCATTCATCAACCATATGGTTTAAACCGGGGAGAATAAAACACAAACTCCCTTAAATAGTAGCAAGATTGAAAATTTTAGAATACAATTATTATGGATAAAAAATTAAAGTATTTAAAAAAATATACGATATATATATTATAGAAAATCGGTTAAACAACATGAACACAACACAGGAAGATAAAATTCTAAAAGACATAGGTCTTGAGCTGATGTTTTACTCTCCTGACAAGTACGATACTCAGGATGGTTTAACATCTATTGAGCTGGCAAAAAGACTGTCTTTAAATGTTGATGTTGTAAAAAAGAAACTAAAAATTCTCTGCGATAAAGGTATAGTTTCGGTCAAAGGCATAAACCCCAAAATTTGGAAATTTGATGACTACAACTTTCAGAGAATGGACACTGACGATGAAGTCTACAATCTGCTATGCTCTTTTGACGATGTTGATTTCTCAAAATATTTTGACTACTCAAAATAAGAAAAACTCCACCACTTGCGTGATAGAGTTTGAGTGTTAAGGAGTTGTTATTTTTTTAGACGACAAAAAATAAAAAAGGTTCCCTAATTCAGGAAACCTGCAAAAGTTAATACCCTCTCATTTAAATATTTTTATAACAAATCAATCGCAATATTTGGAGATTGATTTGCCTGAACATCAAGCGATGACACTGAACTGCCCACAATATCCTCCTGAACCTGCTCACTCAAAATCTTTGCTGTATCATAACTCATAGATGAAGTATAAGACTGGGCAGATACAATATTTTGTGCAGCAACCTCATTTTTGTTTATGGATTTTGTAAAAAACTCTTCTGCTTCAGAAATTTCAGCATTTCTTGCTTCTACTTCTTCAATCGCTTCATCTGTTTGCCTTGAAAGTTCTTCAGCATTCTCAGAGGTCGAAATATCCGAAGATGTTATGCCCAACGAAGAAGATGATGCATCTTTATAAGCTTTCTCGGTTTGATATGAGGTTGATGAATCAACTTCATAAGATTTTCCCTCTTGAGAACCATCAAGAATTTTTCTGTCCTCAAAAGATGTTTCTCTTGCGATTCTATCTATATCTTCTATATTTTTATCTATCTCTTTCTGCTTTTCTTTTCTTTGATCATCATCTTCTTCATCTGATATACTTTTCAAAAGATTTTTGACAGAAAAAAGGTTGTCTCTTATTTCACCTAAAGCAGAATTTGCGACACTCAGCTCATTTACGGCCGACTGAGCACGTTCTGAAGAATTTTCATAATCTTTCAGCTTGCTGCGCTCTTCACTTTTTGATACATCAACTTCTGTTGAATAATCTTTTTCATCAGAAATTTTTAAACTGTTTGAGAGTTTATCAAAAAGAGATGAAACTTTTTCCGTACGAAACATATTGTTTGATACGGCAGCACTGTTAATATCAGAGTTAAACTCAATACCCATGATAGATACTCCTTATCTGCACACACATCCTATGTATTTATATAGTACCCATTTTTTCGGGGGTATTTAACATCAGATAAAATTTTATTTTTAATTTGATAAAAAAAATCAATAAATTCGCATATTTTAATATTTAATAAATCTTAATACAGGCATAAAAAACAGCAGTTTTACATATCTTTTGTATTTAAAAATATAAGCAAATATAAAAGGAAGAAAAAATGAAAATATCTCCATATTCTACAACCCTATATACAAATACTCAAAAAAAATTTCAAGAACCAAATAACTCAAAAGAAACCAGCTCAAACATAAATGAATTTAACTCAAATTCTATCTTACTTAAAGCCAGCTACAATATGGCTTTTTGCGGACTGTTCAAAGAAAAACCGATAGATGCTAAAAAAGTAGAAACCCCCATAAAAATGACTCCGATGAAAGAATATCTTATATCAGATGATGCAAAATTTAGACTTGGTGGAAACTACACAATTAGCCTGACAAATCCTGAAATAAACGACGCAATAAAAAAATTAAAACCAAATGAAAAAATTATACTTGGTAGAGATGGATTTTTCTTATCAGGAATGAATGACTATATCTCAAGAAAACATCTTGAAATATCAAAAAACAGAAAAGGACAGCTTATAGCAAAAGACCTCAACTCTCTAAACGGAACAACCATAGAAAAACAGGACCATCTGGAAATTAAAAACTCAACAATAGAACAACTTGTTCCTCACAAAAAAACAATAATTCCCGCTGATGCTCAACTAAAACTCGGCTCAGACCTGATAATTGATATGAGAAACAAAAATATTCTGAATCTTCTCGATGAAAATGACGAAATTGAAATAGGACGCAGCAAAGAATGTGATATAGTCATCGATAACTTCCATGAATATACATCAAGAAAACATCTTTCCCTATCAAAAAGAAACGGACAAATCTTTGCAACAGATCTCGGATCAAAAAACGGAACTTATATTATTCCAAAAAATAAAATAAAACCATTCTACAACGGTGCCAAAAATATAGAGCTCTCACAGGCAAATATAGGCGACTGCTATCTGCTATCAACAATATATGCTATGTCAAGAAGCGACGCAGGTGCAAAGATGCTCGAAAATATGGTAAATATAGACGACAACGGAAATTTTATCGTATCATTTGCCAACTCTTATCCCATAACCATAAAACCTGATGAACTTGATGGTCAAGAATCATTTTGGGACAATAAGAAAAAACGCAGTGTTTCCGGAGATCTCGGAATAAAAGCGCTGGAACGTGCTTATGGAAGAATGATAAAAAAATTTAAAGGATACAGAACAATGTTCTGTGACTTGGACAACGGAGGTTTTACAGACACAGCACTCTTCAAAATGACAGGTCTGACAAGCACAAAAATATTCAACTCGGATAAAGAAAAACTCTACAAAACTCTCTCGGAAATTAAAGAAAACGGACTAAACTCATATATCATAACCTGCTCTACTCCTTCACAAGGAAAATACGGAAAATATATGGATCCCAAAAAATTGTTTATCTCAAAACACGCATATGCCGTATCTGATATCAACACTGACAAACATAAAATAACTATCGTCAATCCTCATAATACAAAGAAAAAATATACAATATCATGGGATGATTTTTCAAAAATGTTTAGCTCTATATGCTACTCAAGAGTTCCTGATTCTGGAGAATATCCTCCGCATAATTACAAATAAAAAAGCCGGCATCACGCCGGTCTTGTTTTTTAAGCTCCTAATCTCCAAATATTAGCACTCTTCTTTTGGGGGTATAATTCTCTTATTTGTTGATTCCTAAAAGCATTGTTCTGTTGCATATTGCAAGAAATTGCATTGAATCGAAAACTTTTTCAGGATCAACCGATGTTACTCTATCCAAGTTGCAAGTTTGTTTGTCATAATATTTTTCGAATGTTTCGTTATCTAATCTTGAAGTTAAGAAGCCCATCTTGTTGTCTCCACTTTATTTTCACGTCCCACATATATATAAAGTATATAAAAAATATTGAATTTCAAAAAAAACTTTATTTGTTACATAAGTTAACAATATCATCTCAAAAGTGTAGATTCGAAAAAAAAGCTAAATATAAAAACTCTTTTGCCGACAAAAAGAATAATGACACATGACTTGACTATTAGCGCCAAATAGAGCATAAGAGGTTTTAATGATTAAGGGAAAAGCCCGCAATATAGAAGAGAATATAAACTACCAGAGCGAGTTAGATAATATATTAACACTGGCAAAACAGGCTTATGAAAACTATATAATCAGATCTAACAATCAGGATTTGGAAACAGCCATAGACTGCTACATCAAGGTGATGAACCTTGACCCGAATATTCCTGAAACTTATTACAAACTGGCAGGACTTCTCCTTCAAAAAGGAGATATTGATCTTGATACAGCAATAAAACAATGCCAGAATGCGATTGACCTTGACCCAAAATCATCTGAAGCCCATCTCCAGATGGGATACTTCCTGCAGATGGCAGGTGATTTTGAAGGAGCCGAAGAAAAATTCGACGAATCAATAAAATTGAGCAGATGGTTCTCTTCACGCTCCCGTTTTGCAATGGCGCTTATTCTTATCAAAAAAATGAGAGCGCTTAATCCTACCTTCTCGGATTTCTCAAAAGCAATGTACTACTTTGCAAGCGGAATGGTATCTTCTCTGTGGGATTATTCAACTCTACGGATACTCTATAAAACTTTACTTGATAATTTCTATGTATTCGTCTACAAACTAACAGGCTCTATATTCAAGAAAATAAACGGATATAACCTCGCAATCAAAACATACGAAGACGCAATAGAAAAAACAGGGCGCTCTGAACTCTTCTACTCTCGTATAGCGGAAGTGTCACTCAAGAAAGGAGAACCGCATATTGCGGTAGAATGTTACAAAAAAGCTCTCAGCATAAACCCTGATAATGTATCGCTGTGGAAAAAACTCGCAAGTACACTCGAAGCATACTATCAGGAAGATATAGAGCTTATAACAGACTGCTATAGAAACCTCGCCGAATTTGAACCGGAGAATGCAAGATTGTTCTACGAACTCGGGCACCTCTACATCAAGCTAGAAGATATTCTGAGCGCTATCAACTCATTCAAAAAAGCTATCGAACTTGATGAAGATAATCCCTTCTATCACAACAGCTTAGGATACTCGCTTATTCAAATTAACGACTTTGACGGAGCTATATCAGAATACCAGAAAGCCATAAAACTCAATCCCGACAATCAGTGGACATCTGTTGTCTGCCAAGCGCTTGCCTCAATTTATTATCAGGTTAAACAAAGTCCTGATGCCGCTATCGCAACTTATCAAACAGCTATTATGCTCGATGATAAATGTGCGGATACGCACCTCGCTCTTGGAAACATCTACCATGACCTCAATGACCTCGATAAAGCAATAGACTGCTACTGCGAAGCAATCAAAAATGATCCGTTCATAGCAAAAGCCTATTGCAACTTAGGGCTTGCGCTGTGGGAAAAAGATTACACCGAAGAAGCAATCGTAGCATACAACAAGGCAATTATGATTGATGATGAATATGCAATTGCCTACAACAACCTTGGTGTAGCTTATCTCGACGGCACAGGCGAGATAGAAAAGTCTATCGACTGCTTCGAAAAAGCCATCAAATACAATCCAAACTACACACTTGCCTATTACAACTGCGGCAGAGCTTATGAATCCTATGGCAGCAATACAACAGCAGCTGAGTTCTATCAGATGGCTTATGACCTGAATATAATAACAGAAGAGCTTAATGCAAGAGAGATAGAAGACAGATTATACCATCTCTTTGATGCATAATAAATGCTTATAATACAAGCAACAAAAAAGGCGGATAATCAATCATTATACCGCCCACATATACTCTCTAATTTATTTATCCTAATGTATTTATAGTTTAACAACTAAATTTTCTTTGTAACTCCTCTAAAATATGTATTTTCTCAAACAGTTTCTCCAAATAAATCATACTCTGAGGCAGAAATAATCTTGACAGGCTCTATATCACCCGGTATAAGTGGTTTGTCAGTCTTCACATAGACATACCCGTCAACCTCAGGAGCATCACGATAACTCCTTGCAACAACACTCCCTCTAGAATCAACTGTTTCAACAATACATGGCAGAACTTTCCCGACAAAAGACCCGTTTATTTCTTTTGAAATAACCTGCTGCATCTGCATTATTTTTTTTCTGCGTTCTTTTTTTACCTTCGATAATACCTGAGGCTTCATCGAATAAGAAGGAGTTCCCTTCTCTCTGCAATATTCAAATACACCTACTTTATCAAAACGCATCTTTTCAACAAAGTTGTATAAATGCTCAAACTGCTCTTCGCTCTCGGAAGGATACCCGACAATAAACGTAGACCTGATAGCGACACCCTCAATTTTTCTGCGCATTTTTTCTATCAATTTTTCATAATCAAGAACCGGTCGATACATCGCCCTCAACATATCGGGATGAGAGTGTTGAAGAGGAATATCAACATATTTCACAACTTTATCAAGAGATGAAAATGCATCAATCAGCTCATCACTGAATGTTGAAGGATATGTATACATAACCCTTATCCATTGCAAATCCTCAATTTTATTGAGTTTTTCCAAAAGCTCGGCAAGAGCATACCTGCCATAGATATCTTTCCCGTAAGCTGTTGTATCCTGAGCAATCAATACAATCTCATTCACACCTTTTGAGACAAGCCAGTTTGCCTCTCTCAAAATATTTTCCATCGGACGGGACTTATAAGGACCTCTAAGACGGGGAATAACGCAATACCCGCACTTATAACTACACCCTTCAGCAATCTTGAGAAAAGAACTTGCACCTAAAGTTATCTGCCTGCGCAGCACCTGCTCCGGATAGATATAATCAGGCTTCTCTGATACGCAATAAACAGATTTTTTCTTCTCTAAAGATTCTATAACATCAGCTATCTTCGATAAATCGGATGTACCGACAAAAGCAGCAGCCTCAGGAAGCAAACTCTCAAGTTCATGTTGATATTTCTGGGGAAGACAGCCTGTTACAACAACTTTTTTGCCTTTCGAGAGCATTTCAAAAATTGACTGCACAGACTCCTTTTCGGCATCATGTATGAAAGAACATGTATTAACTATTACAATATCAGACTCTGCTTCATCAAGAGTTACAGAGTATCCCCCATCATCGAGAATTCCGAGCATAAGCTCCGAGTCAACAAGGTTTTTGGCACATCCATGAGATATTAAAGCAATTTTCTTCTTCATATTATCTATAATTCGTAAACTGAAGCGGGATATCGTATGAGTCTTCTTTTTCTTTCAAAAATTTGATGGCTGCCTGCAAATCATCTTTGCTTTTGCCTGAAACTCTGACCTGATCCCCCTGTATTGAAGCCTGAACTTTCATCTTTGTCGTTTTTATATCAGCAACTATTTTCTTTGCTAACTCAACGCTCAAGCCTTTTTTAAGATTAAATACCTGACGTACGTTCCCCCCAAGAGCATTCTCTGATTTTTGGGCATCAAGAATTTTTATGCTCAAACCTCTTTTTATCATCTTTGACTGGAGAATATCCACAATATTCTTCAATTTTGTATCATCTGAGGTTGTAATTGTAATACTCTTATCTCCTTCAAGTTCAACATCACTGTTTGAGTTTTTCAAATCAAATCTGCTTGATATTTCTCTTTTTGTCTGGTCAACAGCATTAACAAGTTCCTGCTGGTTAAACTCCGATACAACATCAAAACTGCAATCTTTAGCCATAAATACCCCCTTTTTGCTATTGTTTAAGAATATCAAAAACAGGGATTTTTCTCAAGATTCTTAAATTAGGATTTATATAGAAAATTCCAAAGATACTATTAAAGGTCCGTCATTCTGAGGGCTTTAGCCTGAAGAATCTTTTTTGTTTAGATGCTTTGCTAACGTTCAGTATGAGGTTGTTTGGGAAATTTTTGGCGGAATTTGCCATATAAATTCCCTTAAATTGCCTCCTGATAATTATGATTTTCAACAGGACACTCACAAGAAGCATCAATTTCACGATAAACATCAGCGAATAATGAATTAATATATTCAACAGTCGCACTTCCTGATATCACAATATCAGCAGTTTCTTTCTTTGGAACAATGTGCCTTATTGCTTCTTTTTTCACTGTTGCAAACTGTATTTTGGCATCCGCATCAGTTTTGCCTCTTGACTTTGCTCGTTTGTACCATCTTTCTTTTATGACATCAGCATCAGTATCAACATAAATTTTCAAATCAAGAATATCAGAAAAAATGCTGTCTAAAGCAAACAAACCTTCTATAAAAATAATATCATGAGGTTCTTTTGGCTGCATATCAGGAATTTGCTCGCATGTTGCAAAATTATAAATCGGAGATGACACACCCTTACCTGATTTTAACTCTGAAATATGCCTTTTCATAAACTCAAGGTCATAAGCATCAGGTATATCAAAGTTTATACCCGTTTTGAAAAGAGCTTCAAAGCTGCCTGCTTCTCTAAGTTCTTTTGATGTATCTTTATAATAATCATCACAGCTAAGGACCGTACACCTGAAATTATCTCTCATCGTATTGATGAATGTTGTCTTTCCTGAGGCAGACTCGCCAGCTATACCTATCACTATTTTCTTCCTGTTAATAATCTCAGGAATTTTTGAAATAATATCTGCTTTTTTAAACAACAAACCGCCGTTTAGTTTGTCATTCTTTACAAGATTATATAACACCCTTAAGAACGCATCAGACGAATTCATTTTCCCCACCGTGCCGTTTTTAATAATTATAAATCAAAAAGCATTGAAATATTGCGTTAATTTCTAAATATGTATTTTAATGTTACAATATTATAAAAAAGAATAGTGGGACAAAATAAAGTGGAATTTGATTTTCAGCTGGATGACTTTCAGCTCGAAGCCTGTGAACATATTAACAGAAAAGAAAGCGTCGTTCTCTGCGCTCCGACGGGAGCAGGAAAAACTGTAATAGCTGAGCATGCAATCTATATGGCTCTCAAAGAAAATAAACGTGTTTTTTATACAACACCACTGAAAGCCTTAAGTAATCAAAAATTCTACGATTTTTCAAAAAAATACGGTGAAGATAAAACAGGTCTTCTGACTGGAGATACTTCTATCAACAGAAACGCTCAAATTGTCGTTATGACAACCGAAGTGTTCAGAAATATCTTATACGGTACCAATCTCGGAAAAATTGACGAAAACCTCAAAAATGTCGAATATGTTGTCCTTGATGAAGTTCACTACATGAATGACGAACAAAGAGGCACCGTGTGGGAAGAGAGTATTATCTATTGCCCTTCAAATATTAAAATAATAGCCCTCTCTGCAACAGTCGCTAACTCTCAAGAACTCACAGACTGGATAAATACTGTTCACTCAAACACACATCTTGTCTATACTGATTTTCGACCTGTTCCTCTGAGATTCTATTACTATTCACCTTCTTCTCCGTTCAAAATTCATCCGATGTTTACGCCTGATGGAAAAATGAACTCAAAAATCAAACAGGAAAAAAATCAAAAATCTTTCGGTAAACATAAAAATAAAAACAAATTCTACGTCCCTTTGCTTATAGAAGAGCTAAACAAAAAAGATATGCTACCTGCCATATATTTCACTTTCAGCAGAAAAAAATGCGATGAATATATGGAAGAGTGCTCACAGCTCAATTTACTGAATGACTTTGAAAAAAGAAGATTAACCCAAATTATAGATGAATATATTCTTGAAAATCCCTACCTTGCTAAAAATAAACATCTTGAATATCTATATTCGGGAGTTGCAAGCCACCATGCCGGTCTTTTGCCGGCCTGGAAAGGATTGATAGAAAAGCTTTTCCAGCAGGGGCTGATAAAAGTTGTCTTCGCAACCGAAACTCTTGCAGCAGGCATCAACATGCCTGCAAGAACAACAGTAATCAGCGCAATCAGCAAAAGAGGCGATAAAGGACACCGAAACCTTACTGCAAATGAATTTTTACAAATGTCAGGACGTGCAGGACGAAGAGGAATGGATAAAGTCGGGCATGTCGTTGTTGTAGGCTCAGGTTATAACACGCCTGAAGAAGCAGTGATGCTCGCAAGCGCCAAAGCTGATGATCTCGAGAGCAGATTTACCCCTGGGTATTCAATGGTTCTCAACCTTTTGCAGCGTTTCTCGATTGATGAAGCAAAAGAACTTATCCTAAAGAGTTTTGGTTATTTTTCTTCAAACAAAAGACTCTCCCCTCTTCTTCAGGAGAAAAAACGAATACAGGATATTATAGACGAAATTGACTCTTTTTCATGTCCTTTCGGACAAAAACCATCAGATATATTTGAGTTTAACAAACTAAAAAACATGTATGTCGAACACAGAAATCTGACAAAAATTCTGAAAAAACAGGCAAGACAACATAATGCTCCTGAGGTTCTTGAATTTGAGAAAAAGACCAAAGAATTTTATAACCAGATGTATGAATATCAATGCTGTGAGTGTAAGAGATATAAGAAGCATATAAAAGAAATAGAGATAAAAACAAGATTTGAAAAAAAACTCAATAAAATTGAAAAAACTATCCAGTATGAAAAAGATATCTACTGGAAAACTTTCTTGAATCATGCAGCAGTACTAGAAGAAATGGGATACCTCCTCGATAACTACCCGAGCGAAAAAGGACTTCTCACATCATCCCTGAGAACCGAGAATGAACTGTATTTTTCTGAAATAATTCTGAGCGGAGTACTCGATAATCTTGAACCCGGAGAACTGGCTGCTGTAATCTGCGCCATCATAACAGAAGATGTCAGAAATAAAGCATATCTGCCTCTGAAAGTCAGCAAACCAGTCAGAAAAACTCTTGCTGATATAGAAACTATCGGAAGAAAAGTGTGGAAGATGCAAAAAAAATACAATATAGAAAAGCCCATTTTGCTCAACCCTTATTATTCTCCGCTTGTAGAAAACTGGATAAACGGTATGGATTGGGAAGAGCTGACAGAAAACATAGAAGTTCCCGAAGGTGATATAGTAAGAACATTCAAAAGGACAGTTGACCTTTTAAGACAGCTATCAATGATGAAAGACATTCCTGAAAATCTTTCAAAAAATGCAGGATACGCACTTGAATGTATAAACAGAGAACCAGTCAAAGACGCATTTTAAGAGGTATTATGAATACAAGAGCAGATGTAATAAAAATTTTGGATAAATTTTTCTCGCAGCATAAGCCTCTGGATATTGAATGCGAAAAACCCGAAACATCAAGATTAACCAACGGTGTCTTGAAAAATCTTACATACCTCGACTACCTGCTTGAACAAACAATCGAAAAAGACATCAAATCAATACAAAAAAGTCTCATCAACATTCTTCGATGCGCTATATTTGAGATTGTATTCGATAAAACTCCTGAATACGCAATAGTCAACTCTTACGTAGAAATATCAAAAAAAGTATCTCAAAAATCATCAGGTTTTGTAAATGCTGTTTTGAAAAAGTTTCTCAAAAACAAAGATAAAATCTCACTTCCGGAAAAAGAAATTAATCCTCTGAAATATTTAAGCATAAAGTACTCTCACCCTATGTGGATGATACAGAGATGGATAAATTTCTACGGATATGAAAAAACAGAAGAAATCTGCGCTTACAACAACAAAAATGCAGGACTTAACATAAGAGTTAATACACTCAAAATAACTGTCAGCGACTTCAAAAAACTTCTTGAACAAAATAATATAGAATACGAACAAAATCCTTATCTTGAAGTATGTTTTAAAATAAGGCATCATGGACATATACCTGATATTTTGGGATATAAAGAAGGTTATTTTACGGTTCAGGGAGTTGCCTCATGCCTGCCTGCCAAGGTTCTGGCGCCTGAGATGCTCTCAAAAGTTCTTGATGTATGCGCCGCACCGGGAGGCAAATCTCTCCATCTCTCCTCAATTATGGCTAATACAGGTGCAATCACAGCTGTTGACTTAACCGAGAAAAAATTGGAAAAAATAAAAGAAAATATCTCAAGACTCGGAGCTACCAATATTACAACTCTGTGTGCCGATGCAACAAGTTATGAATTTGCACATCTATATGACTATATTCTCGTTGATGCCCCCTGCTCAAATACCGGCATACTCTCCAAAAAAGCTGATATAAGATGGACAAGAAAAGAAAAAGACATCAAATCAATAAGCAAAATACAATACGAAATTCTAAACAACTCTGCTCAATACCTGAGCCCAAATGGATATCTTGTTTATAGCACATGCAGCATAGAACCCGAAGAAAATCTCGAAGTTACGAACAAATTTTTATACAATAATCCTGATTTTGAGCTGTGTCCGTTTACTCTTGATGAAAAAAATAACGGATTTGTCCAGATACTCCCGTCTTATCTTGATATGGAAGGCTTTTTCATAGCAAAATTCAGAAAGAAAAATACACAATAAAAAAGCTCCATATACGGGAGCTTTTGGTTCTTAAAAAGGAGTTCTTTTAATATTTCTTATCTTCTTTCTGACGGAACATTTTGAACATTCATCTGCTGGGTCAGAGGTTCTGATTTCATTTTTGACAACTGACGTTGTGCATTTTTGATTATCTCATTCAGCTGTGCAACATCATTTCCCAAGTTATTAAGGACCGATTCGGCATATTTTTCGGCACCCTCTTTTATCATAATTGCTTCATTCATGGAATTGGTACGAGCTCTTTCAATATCTTCCTGAGCCTGTTTTTTCATGGCAGTGCAATCATCAACAACTTCTTTTTTGATTCTTTCTGCTTCCATCTGAACTGCTTTCAAAATTTCAGACTCGGCAATCATCTTGTTTGCAACAACTTGAGCCTGATAAATAATATTATCTGCCTTGTTCTGAGCCTCTGTAAGCATTTCTTCTTTGCGCTGCAGAACATCTCTTGCTTCCTGAATTTCCTGGGGAAGCCCTACTCTTACCTTATCCAGCAAGTCAAGAAGATGATCAACATTTGTAATTGCATATGGGAGAGGAAGAAGTTTGATTGCTCCTGTAAGAGTATTTTCCATTCTCTCTATCAGTGAATAAATTAAATTAACAGACATCTATTTAGTCTCCTTTTTAAGATTTAACAAATAATTATAAACATTCTCTGGAACAAGTCTTGATACATCACCGCCAAGCAACGCCGCTTCTTTGATAATACTTGATGACACAAAATTATACTTTGGCTTTGTTGTCAAAAAGACTGTCTCTAATTCAGAATAAAGAGTATTATTCATCTGCGCCATCTGCATTTCATACTCAAAATCAGTGATAGCCCTCATTCCTCTGATTAATACCGTAGCATTTTTCTGTTTTGCATAATCAACGGTCAAGCCGTTAAAACTATCTATTTCAACATTTGAGAGATGAGAACAGCACTCGCGAATCAAATGCAATCTGTCTTCAAGAGGTATAAAACATTTTTTATTACTATTTTTCAATACGGCAATAATTACTTTATCAAAGAGTTTCGATGCTCTTTGTAATACATCCATATGTCCTTTCGTAATAGGGTCAAAACTCCCCGGGTAGATTGCAAGCGTCATGAACAAATGCCTTTGGTAGAATCTTAATTACTTAAATTATATTACCATAATGGTAAAAAATTTACATTTTCACAAGAAAAAGCTTACTATTGTTAACATTTCTAAAAATATTGACATATTTTCAGACAAAAAACAGCTCTACAGAACTATATTATCAATCAACCTGACACCATCAACACGAGCTGCAAGAGCCACCAGAGTATTTTCGCTCAAAAACATGACAGGGCTCAAATCATTGAAACTGCAAAACTCAAAATACTCGACATCAGCAGATTTTGACAACTCCGGCATAACTTTTTCTTTTATTTCATCAATGCTGACAATTCCTTCTTTATATAGTTCTTTCACGGAATTCAAGGCTTTTGAGAGAGCAAGAGCTTTTCGACGACCATCTTCTGACAAATAAGTATTTCGTGAACTCTTGGCTAAACCGTCTTCTTCTCTAATAATCGGACAGAAGTTTAACTTTATATTCACATTCAAATCATCACACATTCTTTTGACGATTACACACTGCTGGGCATCTTTAAGTCCAAAGAAAGCCTCATCGGCTTCTGTTATGTTAAACAACTTCAATACAACGGTATCAACACCGTCAAAATGCTGGGTACGTGACTTTCCGCACAACTTAGCACGCAGACACTCCGGAGGAACAACAAGAGTCATTTGATGTTTCTCATAACCGTACATATCAGAAGGTTGAGGCGCAAAAATCAAATCAACACCGTATTTTTCACAAACTTTTATATCTTTATCAAGAGTCCTCGGGTAGCGTTCATAGTCCTCTCCAGGGCCAAATTGAATCGGGTTGACAAAAATGCTGACAACAACAACATCACAGCTGTCACAGGCCGCTTTTATCAAGCTTTCATGTCCTTCATGCAATGCTCCCATCGTCGGAACAAGACCTATCTTCAGCTCCTGTTTTTTATATTTTTTTATTTCTTTTTTGACATCACTAATAGACTTTAATACTAACATCTCTCAGTTTTTGCACCTCTTGTTCGTTCATTTTGAATATCTCTTCTTCCGAGGGAAATTTCCCGTTCACAACATCTTCTTTATACTGGTGAGCGCAAGCTCTGATTAAACCTGCCATATCAGCATATTTTCTCGCAAATTTAGGTTTAAAAGAATCATATTTTCCGAATACATCGTCACACACAAGAATCTGCCCGGAGCAAAAACGTCCTGAACCAATACCTATAGTCGGAATATTTATCTCCTGCGTAATTTTCTGCGCACACTCCTCAGGAACCATCTCCAGAACAACACCAAAAGCACCCGCGTCTTCGAGGGCAACCGCTTGCTCTATCATCTTCTGTGTCTGTTCATAAGTCTTACCCTGAATGTTGTACCCTCCGAGAGTATACAAATACTGCGGAGTAAAACCTATATGAGATAGCACGGGAACGCCGTTCTCAACAAGAGATTTTGTCAAATCATAAATATAATCTCCCGCACCTTCAATTTTTACGGCTTTTGCCCCGCCTTCTTTGATAAAACGGCAGGCATTCTCAATAGCAGTTTTCTTATCTGACTGATAGCTGCCAAAAGGCATATCACCGACAACCAGCGCTCTTTTTACACCTCTTGATACAGCTTTTGAAAAAACAAGCATCTCATCCATCGTAACCTGATGAGTCGTATCATATCCAAGAGCCACCATCGCAAGAGAATCACCGACAAGAATAATATCTATCTCTTCCTGATCTAAATATCTGGCTGTAGAACAATCATAAGCCGTCAGCGCCGTAATTTTTCTTCCTTCATTCTTGAATTTAATCAAATCCAAAAAACTTAACGGCTTAAACATATTTACTTAACTCCTTCTTTTACTCCCTGCATACTCTCAGGAATAGGACGATAGTGTTCTCTTTTGTTCGGTCTGAGAGTAATATGTCTGTACCATTTATAAACAACACGGGCAAGCCGTTTCGGACTATGACGAACAAGCCCCTGTTCATTTTCCTCAATCAATCTTGCATTGATAATTTTTATGCCCATTTTTTTGATATTCTCAACATCAATTACAACAGGGCTCGAGCCGTATTGTCTGTATTTTGATGCCAGATTAGAGGGAAGACTGTCGTTTATGATTACAGCGTCTATAATATTCGCATATCCGGCATGAGTCAGAATTGTTTTTATGTGATCGCTGACAGAGAAGAAATCAGTTTCCCCGGGCTGTGTCATTATATTGCAAATATAAGCCTTATGCGCATGAGATTTTGAAATTGCCTGAGATATATCTCTGATTAGCAAATTAGGAATAATACTTGTATAAAGACTTCCGGGTCCCATAATAATTATATCAGCTTCCCTGATTGCTTTAAGCGCTGCTGGCAAAGCACGAGGTCTTGAAGGTTCACAATAAAGACGATGTATTTTCCCCTTTGCCTCAGGTATTTGAGATTCTCCGTAAATTACGCGCCCGTCTTCCATTTGAGCAACAAGTCTCATATCATCAAGCGTTGCGGGGAGAACTTTACCTCTGATAGCAAGAACTTTGGATGACTCTATTACTGCTGACATCATATCACCGGTGATATTGCACAATGCTGATAAGAAAAGATTTCCGAAACTATGCCCCTCAAGACCGTTTCCGACCTTGAAACGGTACTGGAACAACTTTGTAACCAAATCTTCTTCGCTTGCAAGCGCTGCAATACAGTTTCTGATATCACCCGGTGGGAGAACTCCGAATTCTTTTCTCAAACGCCCTGAACTTCCACCGTCATCTCCAACTGTGACGATAGCAGTCAGATTATTTGTTATATGTTTTAAACCTTTTAAAATTGTAGATAAACCTGTTCCGCCGCCAATTGCAACAATTTTCGGTCCTTTATCAAGCATTCTTCTTCGATATAATCGTTCAAGGACATGCCCCTGATCTTTTGTATCAATCCCCTGCAAGACAGATGAGTTTGCATTCAACCACCCTTTCAGGAACAAAATTCCTCCAAAACCAAGGAGTATCAAACCGGAAACAGCAGAAGGCAAAATTCCGGCAAGAAGTTTTACCATATCCATAATAAAACTTATCGGCTTTGCATCAAACAAAATAGCAAGCCCGAGAGCAATAAAAACAGCCCCGACCAACACCAAAAACAACCATCTTTTAACCTGCAAACCAGGAATCAACCATCCGGCATTTCTTGATAATCTAGATTTAAACTTCAACGCTCTAACCCCTTTTTCTTTTTAATCAATCCACCCTGCAGAACTTACTTTATTCAATGCAACCGGAGAAACTTCATCAATCATCCCGTATATTTTTTCTGCAATAGCCAATGCGTTGTGCGACTTTGTATTCAAGTGTATTGTATCACATTTTATGCTGCTGAGAGATCTCTCTTCGTTTCGCACTGAAGATTTATGCAATGCAAGCTCAACTTGAGATAAAATTTCTTCTTCATCATAAACAGGTGCCTTTGAAAAATCTATTCTCCCCTCAACCGTATAAACTTTTTCAGGCATAAATTCATGGGCAACCCTTACTTCTGTTTCTTCTTGAACTGCATCAAGCTCAGGGCATGAAGCACCTACATAAATAAGCCAAGGATTAAATCTTTTTATGGCATCAGCTATATAATAAGAAACTTCGTAGTTCTCGGCAGCCTGCTTATAAAGAGCACCATGAGGACGAACATATTCTATATCCATATGATGCGCTTTCGCCATAGCTGATAGAGCACCAAGTTGATACAAAACCATTGACTCCATCTGGTCTTTTGTAAGACTCATTTCTCTATAACCAAATCCCTGCAAGTCAGGATAGCCGATATGTGCACATAGAGCAATATTCTTATTCTGGATTGTATCAAGAGCTTCCATAATTGCTATCGGATCTCCTGCATGTGCTCCGCATGAAATATTCACGGTGCTTACATAGGGCAGAAGACTATATTCGATATCATTCTTATAAACCCCGAAGCTCTGCGCCAAATCGCAGTTCAAATCCATAATAATTTTCGGTTTATTCTGATTTGCTTTCAGGTTGGATATTGGTACCATCAAAAACTCACTTTCTTTCATATGTTATTTTAAAATTATACTCTAATAAATTCCTGCGTCCAGAGTTTGTTAAGGTTTTATTCTATCCATCAATCTCGGGAACGGGATTGTTTCTCTCACATGATGCAACCCGCAAATCCAGGATACTGTCCTCTCTATGCCGAGTCCGAAACCTGCATGTTCAACACTGCCGTATCTTCTTAAATCAAGATACCACTCAAATGCTTCTTCAGAAAGATTATTTGCTTTCAGCTTTTCAAGAAGTATGTCAATATTCTCTTCTCTTTGAGCTCCTCCGATGATTTCACCGTACCCTTCAGGAGCTATCATATCAACACATTTAACGGTCTTTGGATTTTGCTCATCCTGCTTCATATAAAACGCCTTACACTCGGCAGGATAATGATGAATCATAACAGGTCTGTCAAACTGCTCGGAGATAACAGTTTCTTCATCACCGCCGAAGTCATCACCCCATTTGATATCCTCATGCCCGTTTTTCTTCAAAATTTCAATAGCTTCATCATAACTGATACGAGGGAAAGGACGTTTTATATTCTCGAGTTTTGATATATCTCTTTCCAAAACTTCGAGTTCATCTCTGCATTTTGCAACAACACTCTGAACAATATATTCGACAAACTCTTCAGCAAGAGCCATATCTCCATCCAAATCGCAAAAAGCCATCTCAGGCTCAACCATCCAGAACTCGGTCAGATGGCGTCTTGTTTTTGATTTTTCTGCACGGAATGTAGGACCGAAGCAATAAACTTTACCCAACGCCATCGCAGCAGCCTCCATATAAAGCTGTCCGCTTTGAGAAAGATATGCTTTTGTATCAAAATAAGTTGTTTCAAACAGATTTGTCGTCCCCTCACAGGCAGATGGCGTAAATATCGGAGCATCAACAAGAGTAAATCCTTTTTCATAGAAGAAATCTCTTATGGACTTTATTATCTCGTTTCTTATCTTCAAAATAGCTCTTTGTCTCGGTGAACGAAGCCACAGATGTCTGTTCTCCATCAAAAAAGCAACCCCGTGTTCTTTTGGTGTAATAGGATATCCCTCTCCATCAGAAATTAACTTCATATCTCTCACAGAGATTTCATAACCGATTTTTGAACGCTTATGCTCATTTACAACTCCAACTATCTCAACAGAAGACTCAAGAGCTATCTTATCACCGAGTTCAAAAACCTCTGAAGAAACATCATTTTTGAAAATTACTGCCTGAATATCAGCAGACCCGTCACGAATTTGCAAGAAATGGAGTTTTCCGCTTGAGCGTTTTTGATAAACCCATCCTTTAATCAACACCTCTTGAGATGCGTACTTTGCAACATCCTTAATCTGTATGTATTCAGGCATAACAATTCTCCTTTTTTAGATATTCAATTTTTTTGCAATTTCTTTAATATCAGCAGATGTTTTCTTCACATCGGCACATGAATATTTGATTGCAGAATCAGGGTCTTTCAAGCCATTACCGGTAAGAACACAGGCAATAGTCGAACCTTCTTCTATCAACCCTGCTTTATGTGATTTTATTAACCCAGCAACAGAGGCTGCACTCGCTGGCTCTGCAAGAATACCCTCGCATGATGCAATAAGCTTGTAAGCTTCTATTATCTCAGGGTCGCTCACCATATCAATAATCCCTTTAGACTCATCACGTGCTGCAACAGCCTTATCCCAGCTTGCAGGATTGCCTATTCTGATTGCGGTCGCAATTGTCTCAGGTTTCATTATTCGTTGATTTTTGACAATGGCAGCTGCACCTTCTGCTTCAAACCCAAACATTTTGGGTTTGTTTGATACGACACCATTATCAAAGTATTCTTTGAAGCCCTTCCAGTATGCTGTTATATTCCCCGCATTACCGACAGGAATACAAAGATAATCAGGGGCAGCACCCAAAACATCACAAATTTCAAAAGCTGAAGATTTTTGCCCTTCAATTCTATAAGGATTAACGGAGTTCACAAGCGTAAGAGGATAATTTTCTGATAACTCCCTAACAGCTTCAAGCGCTTCATCAAAGTTACCGTCAATAGCAATAATCTCAGCACCGTACATCATTGCCTGAGCGAGTTTTCCCATTGCGATATAACCGTCAGGTATAACCACAAAGGTTTTCAAACCTGCTTTAGCCCCGTAAGCTGCTGCGGCTGCGCTTGTATTACCGGTGCTAGCGCAAATGATTGCTTTTGCTCCGTCTTCAACAGCTTTTGATACAGCCATAGTCATTCCACGGTCTTTGAAGCTGCCTGTCGGGTTGGCACCATCGAACTTCAAATAAACATTAGCTTTCAATCCGATTTTTTTTGCAAGATTATCGGCTTTTATCAGAGGGGTATCGCCCTCATTCAATGTTATAACCGGTGTTTTATCACTAACCGGCAAAAAATCACGATATCTGTTTATGATACCTTCATACTTAACTGCTTTGTTTGTTTTTGTAGTCATATTTAATTCCTTTTGATGTTAATCCATCACTCTTATAACATTTGTAATATCTTTTATAATAGATGAGTTTGTCATCTCTTCAACAGCTTTCTGAATATCAGCCTCAAGAGCCATACTGGTCAATATTATAACCCTCGCTGTATCATTTTCCAAAATCCCCTTCTGGAGAATGCTCACAAAGTTGATATTGTTCTTTCCGCAGATTTCTCCCAACTTCCCGATAACCCCGGGGACATTCTCAGCCGTAAGATTTATATAATATTTGTTGTGAGAATTCTTTATATCGAGAATATCTGCAGCGGTTTCATGTTTGCATTGCATCATAGCAAGAGGATTTTTATCACCTGCTTCCATCTCCTGAGCAAGGCACAAAATATCACCGATGACAGAACTTGCTGTCGGAAACTCTCCTGCACCGGGACCTGAGAATATAACCTGACCTACGGGAAATCCCTCGACCATTACGGCATTCAAAACATCATCAATGCGTGATATCATCTGTTTTTTTGATACAAGCATAGGATGAACTCTTATATCAACACTGCCTCCATCAAGAAGCTCAGCCTTCGCTATCAGCTTGATTTTGTATCCGAGTTCATCAGCATACTGTATATCAGTTGAGGTAATCTTTGATATTCCCTCCCTGTAAACTTTCTTCACATCAATTCGCTGATTAAACACAATCGATGCGAGAATTGAAATTTTATACGCAGCATCAAAGCCCTCAACATCAGCAGTAGGATCAGCCTCTGCATATCCGAGCTCCTGAGCCTGTTTGAGCGTTTCAGCAAAATCAGCACCCTCATCAGTCATTTTGGTCAGAATATAGTTTGTTGTTCCGTTCAAAATCCCCGCAACTTTTGTAACTTTATTCCCGCAAAGAGAGGTTTTTATCGGCATAATAATCGGAATACCGCCTGCAACTGCCGCTTCATAGAGTATAATGACATTATTTTTCTTTGCCAGTTCAAAAAGCTCTTTACCATAGGTTGCTATCAGCTCTTTGTTTGCGCTGACAACATGTTTTTTATTTTCTATTGCCGTTTTCACAAGCTCATAAGCCGGATCTGTGCCGCCTATCAACTCTACAACAACATCTATATCTTTATCATTTACAACGGAAAAAGAATCCTCCGTCAAAACATCAACAGGAAGATTCACACTGCGTTTTTTGTTAATATTTCTTACGGCAACTTTTTTGATTGAAACGAGGTCATTTCCTTCAAGCGACTTCACCACTCCGCTGCCTACCGTTCCAAGACCTAAAATGCCTATCTTTAGAGGATTTTCCATCTGGTACAAAAACTCCTTCTTCTCTCTTCTTTATCTCTTAATTAAAGCAAAAAAAGAATTATATGTCGACTTTTTCCAATTTTTTATGACAAAAAAAGTTTATTCTATTAAAATAAAAATATAAAATTCATTAATCTAATGAGAATTTGCAAGTGAAAGAATACATCGGCAAAAAATACTATGAAATTCTCGGCGTCCCATCTTCTTCTACTACGGAAGAAATAAAAAGCGCCTATAGAAAACTTGCGCGCAAATATCACCCTGATTTGAACCCAGGAAATAAAGCAAGCGAACAAAAATTCAAAGAAATAACAGAAGCCTACAACGTTCTCATCTCTGATACAGAACGTGCAAAATATGACACAATCAACGGCTACAACATCAACACAGGAACAAACAGAGGACAGCAAAGTACAAAAACTGCCTCAACACAATCATCATATCAAAACAAACGAAATGCAAAACAGGCTTACTCAAACACGCAAAAAAAAGATGAACAACCAAAAGAATTCAACACTGTATTCTCAGAGTTTATGGACGGATTGTTCAGCCAGAAAAACAAAAAACAAACCCCTCCGCCGAAAAAAGAAATTCCAAAACCGATAAAAGGCTCTGACATAACGGTCGACGTAAATATAAGCCCTGATGAAGCCGTCAACGGAACAGTAAAACAGATTAACGTATTATATGTCAGCGAATGCAAAAGATGCCGCGGCAAAAAATTTATCAACGGAAGCTCCTGCCCTATGTGCAACGGAGAAGGAGAACTATCAACCCACAATAAAATAAGAGTAAAAATCCCTCAAAATGTCAAAGAAGGCTCAAAAATAAGAATATCAAACGAGGGAAATAAAGGACAAAACGGCGGCGAAAACGGTGATTTATTTCTTATCGTACATATCATAAAACACTCTGTTCTGAAATACGACGGACTGAACGTTCTCTGCACAATTCCAATCACTCCGCCTGAAGCTGCTCTCGGTGCAAGCATAGAAGTCCCGACAAAAGACGGTTTTCTGACAATGAAAATCCCTCCCGGCACATCTTCGGGACAAAAATTCAAACTTGCATCAGAAGGACTTAAAGACGAAAAAACAAAACAAACAGGCGACCAGATTGTCACTGTAGAAATAGTTATGAACAAAAATCTTTCACAGGAAGAAAAAGACCTGTATCAAAAACTTTTGAAAGCCCAAAAAATAAACCCGAGGGGAGACTTGCTCAAATCATGAACACAGTTGATGTCGTAGAAATATTCTCTTCAATTCAGGGGGAAGGACCGCATATAGGAGAAAGACACCTGTTTCTGAGATTGTGCGGTTGCAACCTCAGATGCAGCTTTTGCGATACGCCTTTTGAGAAAACGGAAAAAGCCTCAGTTTACACAAACAATGGAACAAGTTATCTGAAAAACCCAGTTTCTGCAGATATATTAGCTGATGAAATAAACAACTTCAACCCGATAAACCACTCTTACCTGAGCATAACAGGAGGAGAACCGCTTATTCATCATAAATTTTTGAAAAAATTAATTCCGATGGTACATCTTCCAGTTTATCTTGAAACAAACGGAACTTTATATCATGAACTTGAAGATATAATCAATCTGGTATCAGTCGTCTCATCAGACATAAAACTCCCTTCATCTACCGGATTGAGGGCATTTTGGGACGAGCACAAAAAATTTCTTGAAGCAGCAAACAAACATAACAAAGAAATATTCTTCAAAGTTGTTGTAACATCACAAATTACGGAAGACGAAATTCAACAGCTTCATGATTTTTCAAAATTATCCGACTTGATTATACAACCGGTTAACTCAGATAATAACGCCATAAAAATCAGTCAGGACAAGTTATTTTACCTCATGGATAAAATCCCCGGAGCAAGAATTATTCCTCAATGCCACAAATTTTTGAATATTATGTAAAATGTTCACTTCTTTTTTGTTTTTTATGTTAAAATTATTTAAATAATTTTACGGTTTAGGAAGGTAAAAATGCGTTTCAGCAAAAATCACGGATTACCTGGCACTCTAATCTGTGTTGAAGGAATTGACGGTTCAGGCAAAAGCACCCAGCTTGCAATCTTGAGAGATTGGCTTATATCCTGCGAACAGGATGTAATATTCACTGAATGGAACTCTTCTGCCCTGATTTCTCAAACAACAAAAAAAGCCAAGAAAAAAAATCTGTTGAGTCCTCGGACTTTCAGCCTGCTGCATGCGGTTGATTTTGCGGACAGACTGGAGCAGGTTATTGTTCCGGCGTTGAAAGCAGGCTTTATAGTGCTGGCTGACAGATATGTTTATACGGCTTTTGCTCGTGATGTATCAAGGGGAGTTGACCCGCAGTGGGTAAGAAGTATGTACGGGTTTGCCATTAAACCTGATCTCGCTGTTTATTTCAAAGTTCCTGTAGAAGTATCCCTTGAGAGAATCTGCTCAAACAGACAACCCTCTTTTTATGAGGCGGGAATGGATTTGAAGCTCAACACTGACCCGTATGTCAGCTATAAAATTTTCCAGAGCAGAGTAATTAAAGAATACGACAAAATGCAGGAAGAATATCATCTTTCAACAATTGAAGCTACAGATTCCATTCACGACCAGCAGGTCGAATTCAGAGCAATCGTAAAAGAAATTCTTGCAACAAAAGGTATAAACATCGATGGATACTAATACAGGATTTACAACAAAACACGGTTACCCGGGGCTCCTTGTCGTAATAGAAGGAACGGACGGAGCAGGCAAGTCCACCCAAATCAGAAAACTGAAAAGCTGGATTGAAAACACTCACTGCTACGGTGTAATAATCAGCGGGTGGAAAACATCTGAGCTGTTTGCAAATGCAATAAATGAAGCAAAAGATCACAATCTTCTGAATGCAACGACTTTCAGCCTGCTATATGCGTCTGATTTCACTGACAGACTCGAAAACAGAATTATTCCAGCACTGAAAGCAGGTTTTGTGGTTCTCCTCGACCGCTACACATACACAGCATTCGCAAGAGATGTCGTAAGAGGTCTTGAGCATGAATGGGTGCAGACTCTTTATAACTTTGCCCCTGAGCCTGATGTGGTTTTCTACCTCGACATGCCTGTCGATGCCCTGCTGAAAAGAATTATTGCAAAAACAGGACTTGACTATTTTGAATCAGGTCGGGATATCGGACTCAGCACGGATTTCTATGAAAGCTTCAAGATGTATCAAAGCAAAATCCTCTCTGAATACGAAATAATGAAGCAAAAATATAACTTTATAACAATAGACGGAACAATGAGCATAGACGCCGTTCAGGCAAAAATCAGAGGACACCTCTCTGATATGTTCTTTAACAAAAAAACTCCCGAATAAAAAATCGGAAGCTTTTTGATATTTAAAAAATTATTTTGATTATTCTCCTTCAAAAGGATTGAGAAGCCCTCTCATCGCAGAGTCGACACTGTCTTTCTCTTTGATTTTTTGAGCTGCTTTATCAACATAGGCTTCAACTTCTTCTTTATCAAGAGCACAATCATACATAATAAAAGCAGGTTTATCATTATGTCTGACTGTCAGAATAGGCTCCAATCTCGGAGGTTGATACAATCTGTCTCTGTTAACAAAAGCCGAAAGTTCGACAACGTCATTTTCAGGAAGTTTATCGAGAATTCTCTGACCTTCTTCAGTTTTCATAAATTTGCGAAAAGAGTCGATTTCTTTTATGCGCCCTGGCTGATTACGGCGAACGGCGGATAAATCCAGTTCATCATCATACGGATCATGAGGATTGAAACTCGGCTCAAATCCTGTATAAACAAATTTTGCTCCGAAGGATGGTGATGAATTGTTGATTGAATTTAACATTCTGTTTTCCTCCTTTGATTATATGTTGAATATATCATCTTCATCAACTCTTTTGCTTTCAGGTGTATTCACCGTAAACGGAGTATTTAACAGTTCATAAATATCCTTATATGAATCTGACACTTTCTCGTCTTCAACAATCTCATCCACCCATTCGTTAAAAGCTTCTATTGTAGACTTATTAGCAGTATTCAGGGTGTCTGTTTGAGAATAATAATCATTATGACTTATGCTCACTCTTGGTTTCAAAGCAGCAGGAGTTTTATCTGCTCCAATTCCAGCCGGTTTATATTTTACAGAAAACTCAATAACATCTTCTTTAGGAAGTTTGTCAAGAATTTTTTCCCCTTCTTTTGTTTTGATAAATTTCAAAAATTCAGCAATGTCGTTAAAAAGGTCCTCTTTCACAATTTTTCTTTTTGAAGATGGAGAAAGCTCAACGCCAAGTTCATCAGTCATTCCTGTATAAAAAAAAGACGCCCCGAACGATGGTGATGTGTTGTTGATTGAATTTAACATTCTGTTTTCCTTTCTTGATTATATGTTGAATATATCATCTTCATCAATTTTTTTGCTTTCAGGTGTATTCACCGTAAACGGTGTTGTCAACAGCTTCAACATATATTGTCTTGATTCTGATTTTTTTTGAGCTTCAACAGTAGCATCCACCCACTCCATAAAAGCGTTTGTTGTAGACTTATCAGATGTATCAATAGCAATTGGGTCAGAATAATATCCGTCATGATGTATTCTCACTGATGGTAACAATTTAGCAGGGTCATCAAGCGATTTATATTGGGCAGTAAATTCAATAACATCTTCTTTAGGAAGTTTGTCAAGAATTTTTTCCCCTTCTTTTGTTTTGATAAATTCTAAAAATTTAACCATGTCGGAGGCAATACCCTCGTCCACAATTTTAACTTGTGAAGATGCAGAAAGATCTTTACCAAAATCATCAGTCATTCCTTTATACTCAAGAGAAGCGCCGAAAGACGGTGATGTGTTGTTGATTGAATTTAACATAATTCCACATTCCTTTCATTTTTTTTACCGAGTTGAAAATATAAAAACAAAATACAAAAAAAATTGCTAAGCATTTAAAAAATTTTTATTTTTTATTCTCAAAATCAATACTCTCAAGCACCTTTCCATAACTCCCGTCAGAAAAATGAACACGGTGCCACAACTTTGGAGTTATTGTTTTGTCATCATTTTGATAAACCCTCAACTCGAATATATCTCTCTCAGGCTGATTTTCAAGAAATTTTCGCCCTTTTTCAGATTTGATAAACGATAAAAAGTTATCTATTCTCGAAATTACCTGTTTGTTTTTTTTAGGAAAAAATTTCTTATAATCAAATCCCTGTTCATAAACAAACTTTGCACCAAAAGACAAAGACTCTGTTCCCATAAAAAATTCCTTATATAAGTTCTATAAAAACTAAAAAATGTAAAAAATTTTTTTGAACACCAAACTTAAAATTTCTTAAATAAAATTGACCTGAAAATATGATTTAAAGATAATTAAAAAGTTGAAAATACAAAAATGGAAGCAAAAATATGTCGGAATTGAAAATCGCTGTCCCAAACAAGGGGAGAATGTCTGAAAAAATGCTCGACCTGCTCAAACGCTCGGGTCTTGGTGTCGCAGATAAAAATGAAAGATGCCTTTGTACACAAACAGAAAATGAACATTATTCCGTAATATTTTTGAGAACTCAGGATATACCCAAATTTATAAGCAACGGTACTGCCGATGTCGGTTTTACAGGGATTGATGTTGTTGAAGAAAACGGTCAAAATGTTGACAGACTGCTTGACCTTGATTTTGGCTACTGCAAAATGGTCGTAGCTCTCAAAGAAGAAGACCCGTACCAAACTGTAGAAGACCTGCCCGATAACATCAAAGTTGTTACATCATTCCCGAATATAGCCCGTAAATACTTTGAAAGCAAAGGCAAAAAAGCTATTATAACGGAAGTGGCTGGAGCAACGGAAATTACTCCGAGACTCGGGCTTGCTGACGTAATCGTTGATATTACATCAAGCGGGTCTACGCTCAAGATGAACAAACTGAGAATTATAGATGAAATTCTTGAATCATCTGCAACAATAATCGGACGTCCAGGAGTCAAAGAAGAAAAAAAAGACGAAATAGAAACCTTCATCAGAGCCATCAGGTCAGCAATCACAGCTGAAAATAAAAAATACCTCATGGCAAACATCCCGAAAAAATCACTCCCGAAAGTTAAAGACTTCCTCCCGGGGCTTACCTCCCCGACGGTTGTAACGCTTCTCGATAACGACGAAGAAGTAGCAATACATGTTGTTATTAACAAAAATGAGGTCTATTCTTCTGTCGATAAACTCAAAAAACTCGGCGCAACAGGCATACTTATTTTATCAACGGATCAGGTAATTCCATAATGAGCAAATATCCGAATATAGACAGACTCGTTGATATAATCGCACAACTGAGAGCAGAAAACGGATGCCCATGGGACAGGGAACAAACCCATGAAACCCTCAAGAGAAACATCCTCGAAGAAACCTATGAACTCATAGACGCAATCAACGATAACAATAAAAACGCAATGAAAGAAGAACTCGGTGATGTCTTGCTGCAAGTAGTTTTTCATGCACAAATTGCACATGAAAACGGAGAGTTTGACATAGATGACGTAGCAAAAACTATATCAGACAAACTAATAAGACGCCACCCTCATGTCTTCGGCAACACAAAAGTTTCAGGAACGGATGAAGTCCTCAAAAACTGGGATGAAATCAAAAAAACAGAATACAAAAACAGAACTTCAGCCCTCGATGGAGTTGTTCAATCGCAGCCTGCGCTGATGAGCGCACAGCAAATCAGCAAAAAAGCCGTAAAAGTCGGATTCGAATGGCCTGACTATGCCACCCTCAAAGAATGCCTCAACTCTGAAATAGAAGAATTTGAAGAAGCAAGAGAAGAACAGAATAAAGAACATATGGAAGAAGAATTCGGAGATATTCTCTTTGCTCTCGTAAATGTCGCCAGATGGAACAAAATCGATGCAGAACAGGCTCTCATAAAAGCAAATTCAAAATTCAAAAAACGCTTTCAAAAGATGGAAGAACTTGCCCTCAAAAATATGAAAGACCATACTCTCGACGAATTTGACGACCTGTGGAAAAAAGCCAAAAAAGAATTATCAAACACAAACAATACTACGGAGAAATATCATTGAAAGACATAACATCCTACAAACTTGCATGTATAATCGCAAAAGTGCTCGATGAAAAAAAGGCCAAAAATATCACGGTTTTGAATATATCAAACGTATCCGTTCTCACGGATTATTTTGTCATCTGCTCTGCAGAAGCAACCCCTCAGGTACGGGCACTATCTTCAGCAGTAAGAGAAAAAGTGAAAGACCTCTTCAACAGATATCCGGGAGGAGAAGAGTTCGATGCAAAAAACAGATGGAACCTTCTTGACTATGGAGATGTAGTAGTTCATATTCTGCATAAAGAAGAACGTGAAACGTACGCCATCGAAAAGTTCTGGAACCATGCCTGCCGCATAGAACTAGAAGACTGCCTGAAAGAAGCGGATAGTGAAAGTTAAATTTTTTAAACAAAAAATCAAATATTTATTTAATATTTGAAAAATTTATGCTATTATTCCGCTATAGAAATTTGGAGAAAAACTTTGTTAACAACGATATTACAATATATTCAGATACTATCAGGTCTGTTATTAATATTATTGGTTTTAATTCACTCTCCGAAAGGGGACGGTATCGGAGCAATAGGTTCGGCATCACACCTTTTTTCAAGTCAAAAAGGGGCAGAAGCAGGATTGAATAAAATAACAACGGGTGTTGTTGTTGTCTTTATGCTGACCAGCCTTATATTAGGATTATTTTTAACAGGAAGATAATCTTTTTTAATATAAAATTTTAATGATGAAAATTTCTTTCCAAAATTGACATAAAAAAAACTACCCTTTCGGGTAGCAAGATTAAACAATCTTGGGAGGAGATTTGGGGATTGTATGAATATATAATAACTCATATATTCTATTTTGTTTCATTTTTAACATCAAATGTTAATAAAAATTTACATTATTTTTTTGCATTCATGAAACACACTGTTATCAGGACGTTAGCATGATGTCAACAAGCAATTTAAAATACCTTCTTAAAATTTCTAAAAAACTTATTGTATTTCTTCCAGAATTTTAGGATACTAAAATTAATGAAAAGGAGGCGCACCGGTTGGGGAAGGCAAAAAAAAGACTATTACTGCATTCTGATAGATCTTTCTTTATGAAAAGAGAAGACGCACTAAAAGAAATTCTCTCATCTCTCAAAAAAAATCCAACAGATACCAACGCCAAAAAGCTGATATCTCTTTTTGGCATAACTGCTGAAGAACTTTCTGAAGAAGGGTTGAGTTATGAGATGCTTAGAGCTCTTGACGGCGTTTTGCTCTGATTTGAAATATGGAGGAAAAAAATGAAAAAGCTACTGTTTATATTAACTCTCTCTGCACTGGTTATTTCTTCTCAGGCACATGCTGCTGTCTGCAACTGCAAAATAAACACACCTGATGAAGAAGAATGCTCAACAATAAAAGAATTTTTCGGGAAATGCGAATATCAAATAGAACGAAAAAAAATCCTCGAAGATCTCCAGCTCACTGAAGACCAGACAGAACAGGTAAACCTGCTGCTCAAACAGAAAGACAAAAAAGTCAAACCTTTGAAAAAAGAGCTGAAAAAACTCAACACACAGAAAGAAGAAATGGTTTCTCAAAAGGCATCAGATATTGAAATAGCTGCACAAAATCAAAAAATTGCATCTATTAGCAATCAAATCGATGATATAAACAAAAATTTCACAAAAAGCTTCAATAGAATACTCACAAGAAACCAGAAAATAAAATTATATGAAATAAAAATCAAAAAAATTATGGACAACACTCTTGATGTGTTCATGGATGAATGCGGATGCTCCTCAGCTGAATGCAGATGCAAAGAGGGATGCGACTGCGGATGCAGCGAAAAAGCACAATCGCAAACTGAAGAAACAATTGACCTCAACAGTGTCATAAACACAATTTTCACCCCGCAGCAGCAACAGCAAATCAAAGAACAATCAAAGCAAATACAACAACAGGTAAAAGATCAGTCAATCAAGCTGCAGCAGCAATTTCAACAACAAATAAACTCATCTTCACAAGACTTTCATAAAGAGGTCCAAAAACAACTCGATAATGTGCAAAGAACCCTCAACTGCAGCTGCGATAAATAAATAAATAAATAAATAAATAAAAGATATGGCTGTTTCAGACCATATCTTTTTGCAAAAATAAATATTACAAAATGTAACCCTGAAAACGATTGATATAACAGGATTTATAAAATTACCCTGAATAACTCCTAAAGATAAAAAAAAAACTGCCGATAAATTTATTATCGTCATAAGGAGTTGAATAAAATGGGATTACAATTAAACGGAATAAACAGCGGATTTGTCACAGGAAAAGAACTCGAAGCAGTTTCTTCAAAAATATTCCAGGCTGCACAAGCTCAATCAACAACACAATCCGTTGACCTCTCAAAAATTGATGTAGCAAGATTCAAACAAATTGACAACGGTACTTCCCTCAGCGGATTAAACGCAAATAACGAAGTATCAAAACAAATTGCTGATATGAATGCAAACTTGCAGCTTTCTCAACAAACAATTGCAAATCTGCAGGCACTTCAATCAAATGCAGCAATCAAAAACATCGACAAAATCGTTGAAGGAAAAATGACAATTCCAGCAAGCGTTAAAGAAACTGAAGCTTCAGGAGAAGTTTTTGCTCTCACTCAATCAAGCGAAGTTCTGAATCCTCACAAAATGGATAAAGATAAAAAAGGTTCAAATCCTTTTATATTCAGTTTCTCTCAAAACAATGACGAAAAAGAAGAAGCTTCAACCAATCTGCTTAGCATTTTTGCTTAAATAATTAAAAAACATTCAACTCCAAAGTCCGAGTCCGCTCGGACATTTTTTTTGCTCAAAACATATAAAGTCTACATCAGCTCTTTATCTTTTCTCTTATCGGCTCTTATAATAGAAACGAGATTATCAAAAGACCAGTGAGATAAATCAACAAACATCTGCATCCTGCGGCTTGCTGCCTCTTTCGAGCACAGAACATGCTGCCTGCCATACACATCTTTTCCCGTAAACAAAAAAGCAACTTCTTTCCCTTCTTTCACGGCAGAAGAACAAAATCCTGAACTTTCTCCTGACTCGTACAAATCAGTTGCAATCTCAAGCATATAATCCTTATTTCTTCTCAAGCCTGACTCGCTTAATTTTTTTGAAAAAGCTTCAACATCTTCTTTTGTTCCGCTTAATGCAGCCATTCTTCCAAAATTTACGGAAGATATTCCTCCAAGCCTCATGTGTAAAATACCCTTTTTCTTTAAACAAATGATATTTTCCGTCAAACAATCCTCAATCACAAACAAAATAAAAACTTCTGTTAACTTTTCTTATTCAAATAGCATTTTTTTATTCTTTTTGTTTTTTTATATAAAACACTCAAATGAAGGGCAGGTCAATGAAAGTTCAACAAACAGGTATGGGATTTGCTTACAATCAAAAGCAAAATACAGCTTTATCTCAAAAGAACAACAAAACTCAACAACCTCAAAATATGAACGGCACGCCATACGTTGGCGCTTACTATATGCCTGTTATAAATTTCAGGGGAGACTCTGAAAAAGTTCTCGTTACAAAAAAAGATGAAGCAGGAAACAAAATTCTCGATAAATACGGAAATCCCGTGATAAGACTCAACCCTGAAATAAAAAAAGCCATGGATAAAGAAACATTTGAGTTCACAGGACCTGATGGCGAAAAATTTACAGGTACGGTAAAAGAAGCCCTGCTTGCATACATTAGAGATATAAGAGATTTGGACGAAAACCGTTACTCTGGTTTATACCATGGTTCAAGCCTCGAATCCATCAAAAAAATAAAAGAACAAGGTCCTGATCCGAGAAAAACTACGAGCGTAGGTTTTGGTCCGGGCATGTATTTTGCATTCTCGGAAGGAGATGCTCATGACTATAGCGGGGCAAAAATCAAAGCCGACTTGCAAAAACACAAAAGAGAAGATGGAGTAACAGGCAAATTTGCCGTATTCAACGGACTGTTCTACAGAAATATAAAAACACCAGAAGTAGCCAAAAAGCTACAGGAAATAACACCGACAAGCACAGATATAGACTCATTGCTTAATGATTACTGTAGAGAAATTCTTGTTGATGACCTAAAAATAGACGCAGGATACGGATTCGCAAGAAGCCATCATCCTTGCGTAATCGTCTTCAACCCTGATGTAATCTCTAACATAAGAAACAGCAACGAATATTAGAAAGAAAGGAATTAAAAATGCAAATCCAAAACTTAACACTGAACAACACCTCACAGCAAAAAATATCTTACAAAAATAACAACACAAACAACTCAACACCAAAATGCGACAATTCAATAAAAGATGTTCCGAATTCTTTTTATCGTCCCTTGAATTTTGGAGGAGAAATCAGAGTTTATGACCCGATGGAAGAAATCAGAAAAGAAAAAGAACTGAGAGAAAATCTCTTCAATCAATTTATGGTAGAACAAAAAGACTCTGATGGTAATACTATCACTGACAAACAAGGACGCCCAATCACAAAACTCGACCCGAAAATAAAAGAAATGCTCGATTCAACAACTTTTGAATTTACAGCACCTAACGGCTCAAAAATGAATTGTACAATCAAAGATGCAATCAACGCATATATTATAGATACACTTGATGAAGATACAGAGTTCCATAGAGTAATTCATGGCTCTTCACTTGAATCAATAAACAATATCATCAACAACGGACCTGATATGCGCCAAACAACAACAAATGCATTCGGACCTGGTATGTATTTTGCTTTTTCAGAAGGCGATGCTCATGACTACTCGTCTGCAAAACTCATGGCTGATATCATTCCTCAGAGAAGAGAAAACGGAGAGAAAGGCAAAATTGTAAGGTTCAATACAAATTTCTACGACAAAATAAATAACCATAATTTGCATAAAGCAATAACCGATTTCACGGGGCTTGAAGCACCGGATGAAGCGTTTCAACCTTATTATATAGAACGGGCATATATGGAATTGCCTTCAAAATTGGTTGATGAATACTGCAGAGATCTGATGGTAGAAGAAATGGGTATAGATGCCGCACAATGCGGTGCACGTGGATTTCATTCATGCGCTGTTGTATTAAATCCTGATGCCATCACAAATATACAAGAATTCAATCCTTACAGATACTACTAGGAAGCAGAAAACATAAAATATTACCAAGCGCTCAACAGAACAACCGGTCTTTGAAAAAAAACAACTCTTCTGTTAATATCAAACTATGAACTTGGTTGACATCATATTTCTGGCAGTGGCACTCTCTATTGATGCAGGAATAGTTTCTTTTTCGCAGGGAATCATTTTTGTAGAAAATAAAAGAAAAAATTCTCTCAAACTTGCATTATCAGTAGGATTTTTTCAGGCGCTTATGCCCGTAATCGGCTGGTTTGTCGCAAAATGGATTTACCGGTATGTAGAAGCGTTCTCAACCTGGATAGCTTTTACAATATTTTTAGCTCTCGGTATAAAATTCATCATAGATGCATTCAATGAAGATGAAAAAGAAATCCAAAAAGTAACAACACAGCTTTCTTTTTCTTTTCTGCTTTTTGTATCAATAGCTACAAGCATAGATGCTCTCGGCGCAGGAGTAAACCTCTATTTTCTGAAAGCGCCTATACTCATTTCCTCCATAATAATCGGTACAATAACTTTTTTTAACTCTCTGCTTTCATTCTGGGTTGGATATGCAATCAAACACTTCCCTTCAAAATATATGGAAATAGCTGCAGGGCTGATTCTTATACTCCTTGGTGTTAAAGTATTATTTTAAGTTTTTTATATATTTTGCATTCAATATTTGCAAGATTTATCCTTCTCAGAATATAATAATCTTTACAAAAGGAACTTTAAAATGAATATCCTTATAAATGACTCAAATTTTGATTCGGAAGTTCTCAACTCTGACCTGCCTGTTCTGGTTGTGTTCTATTCTGACTGGTGCCATATCTGCAAAAGAATACATGAATATGTCGATGAGCTGAAAGAGGAATACAAGGATATTCTCAAAATAGCAAAAGCAAACTCAGAGCACACTCTAGAGTTAATATCATCTCTGAATATAACAGGAGTCCCTACCATACTCCTCTATAAAAAAGGAACACTTATACAAAGAATAAACGGCTTCCTCTCAAAAAAACAACTTCAGGATTTTCTTGAGAAAAACTTGAAATAATCAATCCTTCTGCTTAATTATCTCCTCTACCTCTTCTGCCCCCTGTTTGTGAAATTTTTCTTCATCAGGATACAGTTCTTTGAGAACACGCAAAAACTCTCCCACATGAACTTTCTCCTCTTCAACAATATCTTCCATAACTTTTTTCAGAAGTTTGTTCTCTGTAGAGTTTATTATCTGCTCATAAATTTGAATTGCCTCATATTCTGATGAAATAGAAAAGCGAATTGCCTGCAAAACTTCTTCTTCACTCAATTTTCTATCAGACATTTTGGCATTAAAAAACGATGAAAATTCAGGCATAAAAAACCTCCCGTATAAATCTGACAAATTCAATTATCCTGACTTCATACCCGAAGAACATCCCACAACAAGACAACAAAAAAGAATAAATTTCTCACAACGCAATTTTTTTTATTCATATGTTTTAAAAAAATATCCATACAAAAATAAGAATTAAAAACAATGAATATAACTCTCCTCAGACCGCATGGAATATCTTCCTCCTCTCACAGGACCAATAACAACACACTATTCTTGCGCAGCTCTTTAACAAAAGATATATTCCAGAAGAGCTCGCCTCTATCTTTTACGGGAAAAGAAAGCTCGAATAACTCTGCCTCTTTCGACTCAACCGAGGATTTTCTTATCTACGCAAAAGAAACAGATTTTCTCAACAGAATACCCCAAATAACAACATACAAAAATTATATCGGAAAAGGTTTTGAAGGAACTGTCTACGAAATTCCTCAAGAACCGAGATGGGTGCTGAAAGAAAACAACAGAATGTCCAACAATATCAACGGCATCGATAAAGAAATTATGCCAATTGAAGATAAAATGCCGCTGATAAATGTTGGACAGCCTGTCGCAAGAATAGAACTCGGCTATGGTCAGGCTCTGTCTGTTTATCAAATACTCAAAATGCAGCATGGGAATGAATATGGAATAGCTCCATATCCGATATCTTCCGAAAGCTTTCTTAAGCTGCCTGGCACCCAAAAGCTCTACAAACACTTTCTCACCCAAATGGCATCTCTTCCGCTCTCAAGTTATGAACAACTCATCGAAGACCTGAAATACATTAACGATTGCGGCTTTAAACCAGACTATTTCAACCCGAATAACTTTCTCCTCGACGGAAATAAAATAAAAATGGTTGATACAGAAGAAATTACAGACAAAAACTACCGGAATGACTACGGAAATGTCTTGTATTCTTTATTAATCGGAGAATTTTTCAATTTTGCAAAAAATCAGGAACAAGACTTTCCATCAGATGATATAAAAAAACTAAATACTCAAATAACAACAAAATTTATGATTGCAATGAAAAATAAAGACCAAAAATTTTCAAAAGATAATACCCACTTCCTTGAATTTCTCAAATCTGATTTGTCCTCGCCTTATTTCAAAACAGATGACGAAAAAAAGAAAATAGAACTGCTAAAACAAAATAATCTGCTCTAAATCTTACTAACTTTTGTAAAGATAATCTCAATAATTATCAATATTTATTCTTCATACACATTAAATATGTAGGGAAATTTACTTATTTAGCTTAAAAAACAGTCCAACAGGAGAGATTTTATGTTTATTAGTGGTATTAATGTGTCTTTAGATGCTCAGTCAGCAAAAAATACATCTCTAAAAAAACAAAATTCAAATTATTCAATACAAAACCAACAGGAACTTCTATCTCAAACAGCAAGCCAAAGTATTTCAAACATAAACAAAGTCAACTTCGGCGCACTGAGAAAAACAACACCGATTACACATATCTCGTTCGCAGGGAACCCCGATAAACACTCTGATGAATATCTTCATGTCATAGCAGAGATGGCTCCGCTTGCAAAAACAGGCGGCGCAGCTGTTGTTGCAGAAGACCTCGGACATATGTTCCCGAATTATAACAACAGCAAACATGCATTCTTCCTGCCATACTACAACGGCGAAGAGCTGACTGATCCGACAGGATATACAATAGGTCATAAAATCAGAGAAGACGAAGAAGGACCTTATTATCAAAAACTCGGCAGCAACGATAAAATTCACCTTGAGAAAATCGCTCAAAAAGACATAAACTGGGGACAAGACTCAGCGCTCTATGACACAACTGACGAAGTCGCTCTCTACAAAGTAAAAAGAAATGAAATGGATAAAATGGGTTTCCCTAAAAATACTTCCGTATACTTTGTTTATACACCGCTTTGCGCAAGTATGGAAAAAGAGTACTCAGGAGCCTATAACGACGGAAATCTCGGAAATATTTACTCTCAGTTTTCAAAAGCAGCCACAGAGCTGGCTCCAGAACTGGCAAAAGCAGAAAACGGCAACTTCAATCCTGAAAACATCCTCTGCCATGACTGGCATACAAGTTATTTCCTCAACTATGCAAACACCGAAAATCAAAACGGCAATGACTACTATAGCGGAATAAAACCAGGTTACGTAATCCATAACCTCGGAAGAGCTTACCAGGGAGTAACAAGCCCTTACGGACTATTCTGTCAGGTAGCAAGTCCTGAAGAAATAAAGGCAATAAACCAGGATCCCGAGTTCCAGAACCTCATGATGGAACAATACAGAAGCTCGGCTCAACCGCTGAAACACAGACAAAACGTTGAATTCGAAATTAATAACTACTTCAAAAACATAATGCCTGAACTCTACGACGAAAAAGGCGCATTCAACGCAAGCATGATTCCTATCAGACTTGCAGAAAGAGGCTGGGTCACAATTCACACTGTATCAGGAAACTACGCAGATGAACTGACAAATACACCAGAATTATCCGAAGGATTGACAAACCACGTTAAAAAACTCAAACAAAAAGGTAAAATGATTGGTATCACAAACGGTATGTCAACACCATCATGCGACCCTTCATCAACAAAAGGCTACCCCGCTCCATACAACCAAATTTTCAAAACATTCAAACCAACAGACGATATCTTCGATATCAGAAATACAAAACTTTATAACAAACAAAAACTGTTCGAAAAACTGGTTCCTGATGCTTCAGGTAACCTTGACGCCTCACAAATAATGCCGAGATTTAATCCTGAAAAAAATCAAATCATCGGACATCTCGACAAGAAAATTCTCGACAATCCGAATGTACCTCTTTTTGTCGGATGGGGCAGAGGCGATTACCAGAAAGGTCTTGATATTACACTCGAAGCAATAGAAAAATATACGGATGAAAATCCTCAATCAAATGCGGTATTTATCATCGGCGGCGGTGTAACAGGTGCAGGAGAAGAAGGCAAAAAAATTGAAAAACAGGCACAAGAACTTGCAAATGGAAAACTCAAAGGCCGTCTGGTTTTCATGGATGGTTTTGCCCCTGCATATGCACTCGCTTCAGCAGCTGATTATGCGCTTTTCACAAGCAGATTTGAACCCTGCGGACTAACACAGTTTGAAGCAATGAAATACGGTTGCATACCTATTGTTACAAATACTGGCGGGTTCGCTTCAACCGTTCTGCAATCTGATGAAACAGATACCCCAACAGGTTATAAAACAGAACACAGCTTCTTCATGACAGATGAAACTCTCAGAAATAATCTTAATATAACTGGAGAAATTACAGACAAAAACAGACGAACTCTCAGAGATACGGCTCTTGCGGAAGAAGTCAAAAATGCAATGGAAAGAGCAACATTAACAACATTATCCTCAAAAGAAGAACATGAAAAAATTATGAGAAACTGCCTGACTGCAAAAGCCGGATGGGAGAACAACGCCCAGTTCAACGACGGAACTCCTGCAATTGAAAAAATCAACGAATTCCATTTCAACCACGACAACAGAATAGAACCAAACAGAACGTTCATCAATCACAGATAATTAAAAAGACCTCCAAAAAGAGGTCTTTTTTACATTATAACAAATCCGGAAATCTTGTTATATCCTGAGCTGCCGGGTTTATAAGTTCGTTCGGCAACCATATCTGATGTATTGCCTTCTATTGTGTGGATTGTCCCATCAGGGTCAACCTTTGTTACAATACCTGTATGAGAAGCACCGTTTGATTTTTGAATCATAATATCACCTGGTTTAACCTGACTCCACTGAGATCTACTTATATATCGTCCATTTGCTTTTCCCCAGTCCCGCAAACCGGAAACAGCAGCAGAACCAAATCCCGCCGGAGTATCGGAACCAAGAGTCTCTTTGACGACATAAGTAACAAAATCGGCACACCAGGCTTCTACTCTGCCCTGAGTAAACTTCAGATAAGAGCCGTTGCTTTCTTTATATCCCAAATATTTCATAGCCGTATCAACAATTGCAGAACCAGAATTTGATACAACACGACTTATATTATCTTCCTCAAAATTTCCGTTTGCTGAATTGTACTCCTGCATAGCTGATACAGAATCACGCAGCATTGATATAAGGCTGTCAATCCCGCTCAAAACAGATTCATTAGAAGTATTTATATATGCACCCATCGGGCTCACATATGTCATGGTTTAATTCTCCTCTATTTAGGAACAAATACGTAATACTCGGCATCTCTTGTTGTCATCTGCGAACCGACATAATCACTCGCTTCCTGCCCGTTGCCAAGAGCTATTGAAATATGCCCGTGCGGATGTCCGGGGCTTTGATCCCATACAACTATTGAGCCTGCCGGCAAATTCGGTAACTCTTCTCTTGATACTTTCACTTCCTTGAACTTGCTCGTGAAGGGCTCGCTTCTCAAGACAGGTACAGTCTGATATGCAGAAGCCTGCCACAATCCGAACTCTTCGCCATAAGCATTTCTTAAAGCCTGATTAACTCCGCCGAGGCAGTATCCTGTCGGGTTACTTCCGCCCATTGACATAGCAACATTCCGTGCCGCTGAAGCAAGAGCAGAATCAGACGCCCCTGATGATGTTTCGCTCCAATCAGAAACATTTGCTGCTACTTCATCATCTTCAAATGAGTTCACTTCTTCTTGTGCGTTTGTCGATTCCAAAAACGTCTGCAACATACTGATAGTTTCATCAACACTAGCCATCACTCCTGAACTGCTATCAGTCTGTATATATGCACCCATCGGACTCACATACGACATAATCTGTCTCCTTTATTCAAATCGGAAATAAAATACCGCTTATATATATAAAAAATAGATAAACAGTCGATATTCACTTTTTCTTATATTTGTTACATTTCTTTATAAAGATAAACTTTTTAAAGCTCTAGCTCATAGCCAAAATAGACAAAACGCTTCCCATATTTCTTGACTTTGTAGACACACAGCTGCCGCCGCCGGCACCTGAGGTATTTCCTTCAATTGTCGTAATAGTCTGCCCATCTCCTCTATCAACAAGAATACCTATATGGTCGGCAACTCCATCACCATCCCAGTCGAATAAAACCAAATCACCCGGCTGGGCCTGATTTATACCAACTTTTGCCCCTGCTGCTTTTCCTGCAGCGTCTATAGTAGGACAATACGCTTTATTTGAACAATTTTTATACCAATCGGGGAGATTTCCGCCCATTGTGCTTCCAAGGACAAAATAAACAAAATCAGCGCACCATGCGCCATAATCAAATTGATATCCCGCTCCTGACATAATCCCGCTCATTTCTCCCTGGCTTTTACCTTCATATTTAGAGGCAAAAGACAATACAGCCTGAGCATTTTCGCTGTTGTAAATGCTTGTGCCTATATTATCATCAGAAAAAGAACCGAGTTTATTTTGCGCATTTGTCATCTCAAGAAATGACTGCAGCATGCTGATAGTTTCATTAACACTCGCCATCACGCCAGAGCTGCTCTCAGTCTGTATATATGCGCCCATAGGACTTACATATGTCATAATCCGCTTCTTTCTTTTTTAGAAAAAATACTGCTTATATATATAAAAAATATATAAGCAGTCAATATTCACTTTTCTATATGTTTGTTACATTTCTTTATATTTTATGAAGCCATAGAATAAATTCCATAAACTGTAGACATATCTCGTGGTTTTTCTTCAACACAGCTGCCGCCGCCGGCTCCTGAAGTATTACCTTCAATTGTGTTGATAGTTGTAGCTCCGTCACCATTATCTACTAATAAGCCGACATGGTCAGGGGTTCCATCACTGTCCCAATCAAATAAAACAATATCTCCCGGCTGAGCCTGGCTTACATCTACCTGATGCCCCTCGCCGGCTGCCGCAATTGATGGGCAATAAGCTTTATTTTCAACATTTTGGTACCATTCAGGAAGATTTTCATCGCCTATTGCTTCACCTAAAGCCATGCGGACGAAATCAGCGCACCAGGCTCCCTGGTCAAATTGATATCCAAGTTCTGCAAATATAGCCGACATCTGAGACTGGCTCATATCATCGTATTGTCTTGCCCAGTCTATAACTGCCTGCATATCGCCGCCGACGCTGTTTTCTCTTGCTGTTTCAACGTTTTTCTTTTCGGTTAATTTTTGAGAAACTTCTTCGACATCAGCTTGAGCGGTATCTATTTCGCCTTGAATTCTGCTTGCTTCGCTTTCTTTTGTTTCTTCAACTTTTGCCTGAGCTTCATTATATTTGGTCATAGCTTCTTTCAAAGCTTCTTTTTTCTCAGGTGATGCAGCATCAAGAATTGCCTCTTGATTTTGTTGTTTGGCTTCTTCCAACTCTGCTTTTTCTTCTTCAAGCGTGCTGAGAGTTTTATTCAGCTCATCCAATTCTTTTTCAGCTGCTTCGATATCAGCTTCTATTTCTTGTTTTTGTGATTCTTTTTCTTTGATTTGCTGTTCTATACTTGCTTTCTTCTCATCAATTTCAGCATTTTTCTCTGCATTGTCACCCTTTGCTGGAAGTGCCGACAAAGAAGCGTTCAAACTTGACAACTCGCTGTCAACAGATGTTTTCTGAGTGTTCAAATCGGTTATTTCAGCTTCTGTATCGTTTATGCTTACTTTTGTTTCGTCAATTTCCTGCTGGTTAGCAGTCATATCTTCTTCTATCTGCTGTTTTTCTTCTTTCAGCTCATCAGGAATATTATCATCTTCTTCGATTAGCTTGTCATAAGCTTCTTTTGCAGCTTCCATATCATCTTCTGCCGCCTGAACAGCCGCATTATCACCGCTGTAGACACCGTTCAGTTCTTCTCTTTTTTCGTTCAATATTCCTTCACGAGAAGTTTTTTCCGCCTCAAGTTCTTCTATTGACATAGCATCAAGACCTGTCGGCTGATTTGCCTGAGATGTAGAACCGCCGCCATAAGAGCCTGATGAACCGCCGACTCCCGAGGAGCCGCCTGCTCCGCCTGCGCCTGATGCTGCATTTGTTCTCGGAGATTGTGTATTATTGACTTTTGTATCTGACTCATCAGAGCCTTTTGAGGCTTCTGCCTCTGCTGCTTTTGCTTCTGCTTCTTTTGCAGCTTTATCGTTTTCTATAGCTTTTTTCACATCATCTATCGATATCGAATTTTTTGCTTCTTCGTTATCTTCACTGTCAAGTTCTGCGATTTCTTTCAGCTCTTCTTCGCTTACTTTACCGTCTTCATCTTTATCTATTAAAGAGAAAACTTTATCAAGCCCGATATCTTCTATCTCAGACCAGAATTCTTCAGATTGTTTTGCTATTTCTCTAAAGTCTTCTTTTGTCGCATCTTTCAAACTTTCTATCATCACTGCATCAGGAAGAACTTCTTCTCCTTCAGCAGATTCTGTTCCATCTTCTGTTGTTACAACCTGCTCTGTTTCAGAGGTTTCTGTTCCTTCAACAGGAGTTTCTTCTGTTCCTTCTTCAACCGGCAGAGCCTGCTCTGTTCCGCCAGCAGCATCAGAAACAGACTCACCTTCAGACGGTGCAGATGTTGCAGCGCTTGTCGATGAATCAGAAACTTTCAATCCTAAAGATGAAAAAACATTTTTTAAATTATCCAATGAACCGCTAATGCCTTCGATAATTCCATCCCAAGACAATAGTTCATTATGAGTAACTACTCCATCATTATCTACATCAAGACTGTTATATTCAGCTTCTATAGCGCTGTCTTCAAGAGATAAAAACGGATTATCCGTGTTCAGCTGACCGCCGACTACGGCTTCTTCTTCGCTGACCAGCTCTTCAGTTGATGCCTGAGTGCTTCCTTCAACTTCTCCCTGCTCGCCATAGACAGTTCCCGAGGTATCAACGACCTCTGTTGCATCTTCTTCCTGAACGGCAGGTGTTTGTGTTTGATAAGATTGAACACCATCTACGTTTTTATACTTCCAATATTCTGTACCTTGAACAGCCATGATATATAACCTTTCATTACTTTATATATACTTAAAAACTTTTTTTAAGGCTGAATTTCAAGCAAGAGTCATTTTGTTACATTTCGTTATATAGTTTTTAAAGAGTTATTTAAAAAAATAAACATGTTTTATGTATAATATATTTATCCGAGATAAGGACGTTTAAGATGGATAACAAAATCTCAGGAAAAGTTACAAGCAGATTGACTCTATATCACAGCATTCTGTGTGAATATATCGAAGATGGTATCGAATTGATTTCGAGTCCTCAGATTGCATCAAGACTAGGAATAGATGATTCGCAGGTCAGAAAGGATTTTGGTCTGTTGAAGAATGTTGGAAGATGCAGAGTCGGATACAACGTCAAAGAGCTGAAGGATAAGATAGAAAAAACCCTCGGATTTGCTCATCAGAAGGATGCCTTTATTATCGGCGCAGGACACCTCGGGCTTGCGCTTGCAAAATATGATAATTTTAGCAGCTACGGGCTTAATATAATTGCGTTATTTGACAATGACCCCTACAAAGTTGATATGCATATCAACAACAAACAAATTTTTCATATAACAAAACTCCCTAATCTCGTTCACAGACTGAATGTTGACATAGCAATCCTCACAGTGCCCAAAAATCAGGCGCAGAAAGTTGCCGATTTTCTGGTGGCATCAGACATCAAATATATCTGGAACTTCACTCCCGCTGTATTGAGAGTGCCTGATAACATAAAAGTTTGGAACGAAAACCTTATCGCAAGTTTTCTGCAGTTTGCCTGCAAAGATATTGAGTAGGAATTATTCCCACTCGGCAAATTCAGATATAGTAGGGTGTATTTGAGGTGATTTCGCAGGAAAAACTTTCGCAAATATGTTAATATTCCACCTGCTATTTTCGGCTGTAAAGTTTATTAGTATCAAAATAGTATCACAAAAGGCTGGGAAATACAACAGAATTATGTGGAGCTCTACATAATTCCGGCACGGACGGACGCTGTCAGGCACAGCGGATAACAGCCTTGCAAGAGGCGTTGTACCTGCGCTGGATATATTCTTGATAGGCTTTCTGGTCTGTCATGGAAATTCCCCCTCTCTGAATAATAGTGCGGGGCGGCAGCACTCCTTGCTGTCGCTCCTTGACTGCCTAACTGCGAAACCGGGCGGGGCTGTCAACGGTGGGCGAAGCCCGTTCATCTTGACCGCCCGCTGGCTCGGCTGGCT
>ERZ1643251.429-NODE-429-length-62580-cov-7.278545_pt1 | contig 62580 bp, 52 predicted proteins | sample MGYA00579261_ERZ1643251 | MGnify/ENA primary metagenome ERZ1643251 (study PRJEB29033, sample SAMEA4952267) | chicken gut metagenome | biome: Broiler Chicken; feature: Gastrointestinal Tract; material: Caecum | place: Ireland | collected 2018 | study: Broiler...
GACTTATGGGAAGGAATGCGCTGCATTCCTTGGAATTGAGATTTCTCGCTGTCGCTCGAAATGACACGTGGTGCTGTCGCTTGAAAGACACTAACTCCTGTCATTCTGAGTGGCATACCCCAAACTGTCATTCCGAGGTGCTTTAGCACCGAGGAATCTCAAGACAATTTTTTCATTAGTTGCAACACTATTTGTTTGTTCTCAGCAGAAAGTGAACTGTAAAGTTCAAGAACATTTTTGTCCTCTGCATTATAATCTTTGCCAAGATAGAAAAAGTCATATATTGTGATGCCAACAACATCACAAAATTCTAAAAGTGTTTTCATTTTTAGGTCGACATCTTTATTCTCAATTCTTTTTATATATTGTTCGCTATAGCCCAATCTGAAACTTGTTTCTCTAGCAGAAAGGTTTGCTTGATTACGAAAAAAGCCTAGTCTAAACAAAATATCATCATAAGTTAATTTTTTCATACTTACCTACAACTTAATTTTATTACAAGTAAATAAAAAATTTACGACATAGATTGACTTAATTTATATAAAAATGTCGCAATATCCGTCATTTTCTGCTTGACACATTCATTTTTATCAATATAATAGATTGTGTTAAAAGGTAGAGATTTATGGAAGGAAAATTATGTGCTTTTCTTGGACACAGAGAGATAGTTCCAAATGAAGAGTTAAGAAGTGCTTTAAGCGAATTGGTGGAAGAGCTTATTAAAAACGGATACACAAAGTTCTTTTTTACTCCTATGGGAAACTTTGATCATTTGGCTTGGGAGGTTGTGACATATTTAAAGAACAAATATTCGTTTATACAAAGGTGGTATTGTATAGAAGATAACTTTTTGACCCGTGGAATGATACAAATACCATTTAACAGTTTAAATTTCGAAAAAATAATTTGGCTGCCTAAAGAAGACGCAGTCTACAGAGATAAGTCGGAATTTTTGGAGGACAGCGACTTTGTGATTTTCTATGTCGTACACGATTTTGGAAGGCAAACAAAGCCATGGAGTACGCAAAAAAGAAAAAAGTCCCATTTGTAAATTTGGGAGAAAAAATAAACACCTTTAAAAAGTAAAGGTGTCTTAATCGTAAATGATGCGAAGTATCATATCTGCTAAATCTTCCTTTGACATCTTGCAATCATCTTTGATCCATTGTATTGATATATTGAACAAAAGACAGAATATGCCAGTGAATTATAACTATCCAAAGTTTGCAGATGCAAGTCAGTTTTAAACATATTTACAAAGTTTTGGTTTAAAAAGTCAAGATACATATATTCAAGGTGGGCTTTAATTAGCAATTTGAATTGAATTTTTTGTTTTAGCAGCATGTCAAATACATTGATGATGATGTCATGATAATCAGCTCTTTGACGAGGGATATACCTTTGCGAAGCGCAAATTGAGTGGTGTTGTAATCAAAATAGTATTTTATAATATCTTCTTTTGTTTTGAAATTTCTATAAAAAGTTGCACGGGAAACACCTGCGCGTTGGGTGATGTCAACTATCTTGATCTCATTATAATCATAGTCGTCCATAAGTTTAAACAAGGCATCGACTATGTATTTTTTCATGTAATCTTTTTGATTTTCCAATACAATTACTCCGTTTTGTTTCAAATTTGCGGACATTTTTGGCATTTTGTTTCAAAGCAAGTTTGATGTGTTGAAATTTATTCCCTTTGAAAGTATTATACAAATGTCTTTAAAATAAGTCAAATGTGGTGCACAACATTTGACCAGACAAAAAGGAGAAAATTATGGAAAAAGATTTTATAACATATGAATACATGTCAAAAACTGGCAAAGCCAGTGAGCAAACTCGTCTTGTGGACATGTATGAAGCTTTTGGTTGGGAAGTTACCGACATCAAACCAACACTTTCAGAAGGAGTTACAATATCTTTCAAGCGTGATAGGAAATTGAGACACAAAAATGAAGTAAATAAACTTCAACGAAAAGCAGAGGAAAATTACTCTCAAATTAAACACCTTGAAAACTCTCAAAAAAATGCTCCAAGTATATTCTCATATATCTTTGGCATTATATCAGTTTTGATTTTGGGTGGTGGAATGAGTATGGTCATGGTAAATCCTCAAAGCACAACTATGCTTGTTGTGGGTATAGTTTTGGGGGTTGTGGGACTTGCCCTTTGCGCAATCAACTATCCAATTTACAAAAAATGGGTGGACAAAAAAACTGCACAAATCATGCCACTTATTGACGATGCAGAAGAAAAACTTGCCACAACACTTGAGAATGCAAGCAATTTAGTTTTTGAAGAAGAATGATGATGCTTTGGGCCATGTCATTCCGAGGAGCGAAGCACATACTACTCCTGTCATTCCGAGGAGTTTACGACGAGGAATCTCTGAGATTTCTCGCTATCGCTCGAAATGACAAAAGGTGAGTTCGAAATGGCACTAAGCTCTGTCATCCTGAGGAGCGAAGCGACGTGAGAATCTCTAACTCATTTAAGGAACACACTGTGTTCCTTTTTTTCATCTTCTTATATAAATACACGACTACCCAATCTAAAGAAAATCCTGTTTAAAACTTTACTAAGTTGTATTTTTTTGTTATTCTAAATTCAAGGAGGGAAAATTATGGAAATGAAAAAAACAAAAAAAATTAACCGCGTGTATTCGACTTTACTTGTGGCACTAGTGTTTGTATTTGCTTTATTTTTAACTGCTTGTGGGGGTGAGCCAATTGAAAGGCAGGAGGCACTTGATGCAATAAACAATGCGCTTAGCGTAGAAGTTGTTGAAACTGTTGGAGATTATGAAATAAAGATGACTTACAGAGAAGAAATCAATCAAGATGGTTCTCGGGTAGTTACAACTCAAGACAGCACAATGCGTGTTGACGTAGACACAAATGTTGCATATCAAACACAAAACTTCAAGGCACTTTAAGTACGGAGGGTGCAGTAAAAGGTGAATTAGTAACAAATTCCAGCACAGAATTTTATGTAGGTAAAATTGGCGATGTTACATATAGGCTAAATGATAAAGAAAAAGCATATCAGATTTTTGAGCCAAATTTTGAAGAGTATATAAGTTATCAAACCACATTAACCGTTGTTTCTGCACCAACAGAAGAGGAACTTGCACTTGAAGACATAACTATGGAACTTACAAAAAGCGGTGATGGTTCTTATGATTTGACTTTTGTATTTACACAAATAGAGCAGTCATCTCCAGATGCAGATGAAGAAAAAACTGTTACTACAAAACAATATAAAATTCGCGACAATAAAATACAAGAGTACACAATCAATATTAAAGAATACGTTGCTAATGAACTTGAAACAGAAACCAATATGTTTTTTGAATATGATTATGGCAATGTAAATTTAAATTTGCCAACCACTAGTTTGGAAGGCTATACACAAGAAGATTTTGATATTTCATTATAAAACAACCTTATATGTCATAAAAAACCATAATATTGTTTTGACGCTGAAGTTATTCATATGTTACGATTTTTTTGGAGGTAGATATGAAATTCAAAAAAGCATTACTACTTAGTTTTTCATTTATGTTTTTAGCGGGAAGTACCGTTACACTCTCTGCTTGTGGAGATAACCCAGCAACAACCAATGCTCAAGACTTTTATGCAATGGCGGCATTGTCCAGTGTAAACTATTTGCAAATGCAAGATGCAGGAAACTTATCAAATACACTTAGTCAAACATTGGCAGTGGAAACACGACCTGACTCAGTTTCAGATAAGGATGTGCAAGATTTGGCATCATATATGGCAATGTTTCAGGGTATGCTAGAAAATAGCACTGAGCAATATTTCGCCAATTCAGAAGTTGATTCAACTGACGAATATTATAACATATACAACTTAAAGATGACTTTTACAATTCCTACTTTAGAAGGTCAAAAAGATTTGGTTATGTACTATAAAGAAATTGACACCACCACTAAAGAAGAAATTGACGATGATGAAATAGAACAAGAAATCAATACAACACTTGAAGGCGTGTTGGTTGACGGCGAAAATACCTATCAAGTGGAAGGCAAGCGAGAGTATGAAAAAGAGGGAAATAAAACCGAAGTTGAACTTGAATTTAAAACCTATGACCAAAACGACCCAAATCAATATGTTTTAATCGAGCATGAAAAAGAAAATGCAGAGATTGAATATAAATATAGCATATATCAAAATGGCAACAAAGTTAGCGAAACACAAGTTGAATTTGAAAATAAAAGAAATAATAAAAGTTTGGAACTTGAATTTGAGTCACATCAAGGTGAACTTGAATACGAAATAACACAGCAGTCAGAAAATGTTTATAATGTCAAACTTAAAAACTCATTAAATCAACAAACAGTGGTGACATTTACAATAACAGTTACTGACGTGGGCTATGTATTTAGTTATTCAAATGGTTTTTCAGAAACCGTTTAAAGAGATTAAAAAAAACCGCAATAGTTTGTTGCGGTTTTTTGGTAGCCTTAACGAGATTCGAACTCGTGATTCCACCTTGAGAGGGTGGCGTCTTAACCCCTTGACCATAAGGCCATGCATGTTTAGAATAACAAAAACATTATATTTTGTCAAGAACTAGAACATAAAATTGTGCAAACACATATATAAAAAGCGAATCAAAAAAAATGTTATATTTGATTGAATACATTTTTATTTGGGTGTATAATTTAATTGGAGATTGATTATGAATTTCATTAAAAGAACTGCGCCATACATTTTAGGGTTGGCACTTTCCGTGATATGCATACTTTGCATGTTCATAAACATCTTGGTTGTACCGGGAGTACTAGGGATAAACGGTTTTGTTTTGGTTACAATCTCAGGTCTGGGCGCTTGGCACGTCTTGGCTTGCATATTTCACGTTTTGCTTTTTATTCTATTGTTATTTATTGCAAACATTTGCATTTTGAAAATTTTGGATGAAGCAAACTTGATCAAATTTGATGTAACTTTTAGAAAGGTAACACCATACATCTTGCTTAAACTTTCAATGTTTTTGATTTTGATTGTAGGTATTGTGGAATTGTTTTTGCTATGGTTCACGATACTTGCAAATGACATCTATAGCATCGTCTTTGGTGCTGGCATATTTGTTGTGGTTGGGTTACTCCTTATTGGATTTATCTTGTTCTTCTACTTTGACAGGCTTGGATACTTCAATAAATGGTCGGGAACAAATACAAACGATGACAAAACCGAGCCAGAAATAATAATTGAAAATGATGATGCGAATGAAGAGCAGCGGTAAAAAGAGAAATCTCAAAAGAATTTAAAAAAAAGTTTGACAAAATTTACATTTTGACTAAAATATAGGTGTAATTTATCTATAGAAAAGACATGTGATCAAATGCCAATGCTTAAAGAGAGTGGCAAACGTGGCTGGAATTTGCCTAAGTATGCTTTGGTTATACCACTTTTTTGGATAAGGTCAGTGACACCAAGTTCACAAATCAAGTGGCAAACTTATGTTTGCAACTAAGGTGGAACCACGTGAAACTTTTTGCGTCCTTAGAGTTTAGCTTTAAGGACTTTTTTGTTTTTGAAAGGAGAATTTATGGAAAAAGAACAACAAGATTTATTATTAAAAGCAAGGCACACCATGGCGCACGTGCTTGCCGGTGCTGTTAAAAGCATTTTCAAAGATGTCAAGTTTGGAATAGGCCCAGCCATAGACAATGGTTTTTATTATGATTTTGACATGGACCATGTCATAACCGAAGAGGATTTTGAAAAAATTGAACAGAAAATGCGCGAAATTATTTCACAAAATTTGGACATGACAAAAGCTGTGCTGACAAAAGAAGAGGCGCTTGAAAAATTCGAAGATCAGCCATACAAAGTTGAGCTGATAAACGATTTACCTCAGGGAAGTGAGATATCCACATACTCTCTTGGAGATGTTTTTTGTGATCTTTGCAAAGGTCCTCATGTTGAAAACACAAAGATGCTCAGAAGTTTCGCATTCAAAATAAACAGGGTGTCGGGAGCTTATTGGCGTGGCAGTGAAAAGAACAAGATGATGCAAAGAGTTTATGTCTATGGATTTTTGGATAAAGCAGAGTTAAAAGAATATCTTAAAATGCTTGAAGAAGCTCAAAGGCGAGATCATAGAAAACTTGGAAAAGAACTTGGACTGTTTTTTATCTCTGACTATGCACCTGGAATGCCATTTTACATGCCAAAAGGTGTTACACTCAAAAACGAATTGATTAAATATTGGAGAGAGGTGCATCAAAGAGCGGGATATCTTGAGATAGAAACACCAATGGCAATGAACAGGCGACTTTGGGAAGTTTCTGGACACTGGGATCACTACAAAAATAACATGTACACCTTCAAAGTTGAAGAAGATGACTTCGCAATCAAACCGATGAATTGCCCAGGTGGAATGTTATATTACAAGGAAAATTTGCACTCCTATAAGGAGCTACCACTTCGTGTTGCAGAACTTGGAAAAGTGCACAGACAAGAGGCGAGTGGTACACTTCATGGCTTGTTTAGAGTGAGATGTTTCACCCAAGACGATGCTCACATATTTTTGAAAAAAGAACAGCTCGAAAGTGAAGTAAAGAACATCCTTTCCATTGTTGATGAGATGTACAAAACCTTTAACCTTAGTTACCACCTTGAACTTTCCACAATGCCTGAAAGTCACATAGGTGACATAAAAGATTGGCAAGAGGCTGAAGAGGGGCTAAAAAATGCCTTGACACACATAGGAAAAGAGTATGTCATCAACGAAGGTGACGGCGCATTTTATGGACCAAAGATAGACATTCACATCAAAGATGCCATTGGTAGAACTTGGCAGTGTGGAACAATTCAGCTTGATATGCAACTTCCAAAACGTTTTGGCATTGAGTATGTCGATGAGGATGGAACAAAGAAAGAGCCTTTGATGCTCCACAGGGTGGTTTATGGTTCAATAGATAGGTTCATAGGAATCATCACGGAAAACTATGCCGGCGCATTTCCTACATGGCTAAGTCCTTTGCAGGTGATGATTGTGCCAATCAGTGAAAAGTTTTTGGATAGGTGCAAGGAAATTGAAAACAGCCTGAAAAGTAACGGCATTCGCACTGAAGTAGATGAGCGAAATGAAAAACTTGGCTACAAACTTAGAAGTGCTATTTCTCAAAAAATACCATATGTTATAATAATTGGCGAGAACGAAGTTGAAAGTTCAACTATCTCAGTTCGTCGTCGTGGTCAAAGCGAGACAAAATCTTATAGTTTGGATGAATTCACAAAGGAAATTTTGGACGAGATCAATAAAAGAGGTTAATATATGGTCGGTTTAATTGCCTGCGCAGGGAAAAGTACAAGACTTTTTCCTTGCACCAAAGTGCTTTCAAAACAACTGCTTCCGCTTTATGACAAACCCATGATTTACTATCCGATTTCTATGCTGGTCAAAGCAGGTATAACTGAAATTGGAATTATAACAAATGAAGACAACTTCGAGCTTTATCAAAAACAACTTGGTGACGGCAGTGACTTTGGTATAACACTAAAATATTTTTTGGACAAAAACCCAAAAGGCACCATTGCATCATTCAATGTGGCCAGCGATTTTGTCAAGAATAAGAGTGTGTGCTTTGTGCTAGGAGACAACTTCTTTGACGGTGAGCAGTTTGATGAAGAATTTAAAAAGGCAATAAACAATCCCAAAGGTGCATATGTTTTTGGTTATCCAGTCAAAAATCCAAGCGCTTTTGGAGTTGCCAAATTTGATGAGTTTGGAAACGTCACCCAACTTATTGAAAAGCCCCAAAATCCACCAAGTAATATGGCTATAACAGGGCTGTATGTGTATGACGAGAAAATATGCGAAATGGCACAAAATTGTCCACTGTCCATTCGCGGAGAATATGAAACCACCGACGTAAACAATATGTATCTTAAAATGGGCGAACTTAAACTGGTCAAGTTAAAAAAACAAAACTATTGGCTTGATGCAGGCACGAGTGAGGGACTTTTTAGGGCAAGTGAATATGTTCACAAAAAGATAAAAAAGACCAAAAAGCAGATAGGACACCTTGATGAAATTGGTTATCTTTGTGGGCTAATTTCAAAAGAGCAACTGCGAAAAAATTATGAGAAACTCAAAAAGACAGATTATGGCAAGTATTTGGAAAAATATTTAAAGTAGGTAAAAGATGTTTGATGAACTTACAAAAAAAGATATAGAAGAGATGCAAAAAGAAATTGACTACAGAAAAACTGTTGTAAGAGCAGATCTTCATGAAAAGATAATGGCAGCCAAAGAGTTTGGAGATTTTAGTGAAAATTCTGAACTTCATGAAACAAAAAGGGCGAAGGGTAGAAATGAATCTAGGATAAGATATCTTGAAAACATGATAAAGACTGCAAAGATTGTGGAACATACAACAATGGTAGACAAGGTGAGGCTTGGCAACATTGTTACAGTTAAACTGGATGACGGGCGAGAGATGAGATATCAAATAACCACCACAATTTCTCAAGATGCACAAAATGGGAAAATCAGCCAAAAGTCGCCTTTTGCAAAGGCTATATTGGGCAAAAAAGTTGGAGATAGAGCCTTGGTCAAGGTCAATACAGATTTTAGTTATTTTGTAACCATTGTAAATATTGAAGCGTAATAAAAGTCAGAAAAAAAACATACACTAGGCATATGGAACTAGTGTATTTTATTTTACTTGGCATTGTGCAAGGGCTGACAGAATTCTTGCCTGTGTCGTCAAGTGGACATTTGGTTTTGCTCGACAAATTGTTTAATGTTGAGACAGGTAATTTTATTTTTGTATCCATACTTTTGCATGTGGCAACATTGTTTTCTGTGGTGATTCTATATCGCAAACAACTTTTCAATTTAATTCGCCACCCCTTTCAAAAATATAATTATTGTATAATTGTTTCAACTTTTTTCACAGGTGTGGTATTTTTGGCATTCAAAAGTTTTTTTGAACAAAGTTTTCAAGGCACACTGCTTCCAGTATGTTTTATGACCACTGCTATTTTCCTCGTGATTTTATATTTCAAAACACAAAACAAAAAACTCGCTTACCTTAGTTTAACATATCCAAAGGCAAGTGCCATAGGGCTTATGCAAGGGGTGGCAGTGCTTCCAGGAATAAGCAGGAGCGGTTCAACAATTTTTGCTGGAGTAATGCTGGGACTTGATAGTGAAAGTGCCACAGAGTATTCTTTTATGCTCAGCATTCCAATTATTTTATTGTCACTGATTTATGAAATCTACCAATGTACACAACAAAGTGTGGTTTTGTATTCAGGTTCTGTTGTGAATATGATAATAGCATTTTTGCTGGCATTCATTTTTGGTATACTTGCCATCAAACTTATGAAAAAGTTTGCAAAAACAAAAAGATATTATATTTTTTCAATTTATCTTGCAATATTAGCAATATTGGTGTGTTTTATTTGATAATTTCTTTAAAAAATAATATCATAAAAATATGGAAAATTTTTACCACAAGACTGTTCATGATACATGTGAACAGTTACATACATCAAAAGATGGTTTAAAACAATCGGTTGCAGAAGACCTGTTAAAACAAAACGGCGAGAACATTTTGCCAAAAAAGCGTGAAAAAAGCAAATTTTTGATGTTTTTATCACAATTTTGTGACATCATGATCATTATTTTGCTCGTCGCCGCTGTTGTTTCAATTGTTGTTGCAATCTTTCAAAAATCTTACAGTGAAATTGTAGATGGTGTCATTATTCTGTTTATTGTGCTTCTCAACGCAATAATTGGCTTTTATGAGGAACAAAAAGCACAAAAGGACATGCAGGCACTAGAAAAACAAACTTCAAAGTTATGTAAAGTGCGTCGTGACGGCGAAGTCAAAACCATCAATATAAAGGACTTGGTTGTGGGCGATGTGGTTATTTTGCAGGCGGGAGATATCGTTCCTGCAGATTTGAGACTTGCAATGTGTGCCAATTTACAAATTGATGAAAGTTCGCTCACTGGTGAAAGTGTCGCAGTTGAAAAAGATATAGAAGTATTGCCAATATCTACATCGCTTGCTGACAGAAAGAATATGGCTTTTAGAGGCTGCAATGTAACCAAAGGTAGGGGTGAAGGCATTGTGGTCGCCACTGCTGAAAAAACAGAGCTTGGCAAAATTGCACTTTCACTTGCAAGTGCCAAAAAAGATCTTTCTCCTCTTCAAAAGAACATTAAAACCCTTGGCAAGATAATCACTGTCATTGTATTGTTAGTTGCAACTCTTACCTTTGTGCTTGAGATGGTCTTAAAACCTAACCCAGACATAATGGAAGCTTTTTTGACTGCTGTCGCTATTGCTGTGGCAGCCATTCCTGAAAGCTTGCCTGCCGTGATAACCATAATCATGAGCATAGGTGTCAGCAAACTGAGCAAAAAGAAAGTCATTGTAAAAACCCTCAGTGCTGTTGAGACACTTGGTAGCACAAGCGTCATTTGTAGTGACAAGACAGGAACGCTCACCGAAAATAAGATGACTGTGACAAAAATATATCAAAACAAAAAACTTTTAGATGCCAAAGATGAACATGATGAAAGTCTTATCAAAATAATGGTACTTTGCAATGATACACAAATAGGGCATGATCTGGCGGGTGACCCAACCGAAACTGCCTTGACAAGTTTTGTCATGAAACATTTTGATGTAAAAAAAATGCTGGAAGAAAACATTAGGGTTGATGAAATACCTTTTGACAGTGTTCGAAAACTTATGAGTACATTAAATAAACAAGATGACAAGCTTGTCTTAAACACCAAAGGTGCAGTTGATGAGGTCATAAAAAGATGTACAAAAATTTTGATAGACGGCAAGGAAGTAGAGCTCACAAAAAATCATATAGATGACATAATGTCCGCAAATCACAAGATGGCACAGATGGCACTAAGGGTGTTAGCATTTGCAAAAAAAGATTGCAACGGTAAACAAGATTGTAGCGAACAGAACTTGGTTTTTGTTGGACTTGTAGGCATGATTGACCCACCTCGTGAAAGTGCAAAGCAGGCAGTTGAAAAATGTAAACGCGCACACATGAGGCAAATCATGATCACTGGAGATCACAAAGATACAGCCTTTGCCATTGCAAGACAACTTGGCATATGCAAAAATGAAAGCGAAGTCATGCTTGGTTCAAAATTGGATAGTCTAAGCGATGAAGAATATCTAAAGGTGATAGGCAAAATCAATGTCTATGCAAGAGTGAGCCCTGAAAACAAGGTGAGAATAGTCAAAACTCTTAAAAGTTTAGGAAATGTTGTGGCGATGACGGGAGACGGCGTCAACGATGCACCATCGCTTAGTGAGGCAGATATTGGTGTAGGAATGGGAATTACGGGAACAGATGTCACCAAAGAGTCTGCAGATTTGATTGTAACAGATGACAATTTCGCCACAATAGTGGTAGCCGTTGAAGAGGGTAGACGAATTTATGCCAACATAAAAAAGACAGTAGCCTTTTTGTTTACTGCCAATCTTGGAGAGATCATGGCACTACTTTTGGCAACTATCTTTTTCCCTCAGTATGTATTTTTGACACCAGTTCAAATTTTGTTTGTAAATCTAATCACCGACAGTTTGCCGGCGATTGCTCTTGGTCTTGAAAAGGCGGACAAAAACATAATGGATATTCCTCCAAGGAGTTCAAAAAGTACCATTTTTTCAAACGGAACAGGATATCAAATAGGCATTATGGGGTTTGTACAAACACTTATGGTTATTTTGCTTTACTTTATCACCCTAACAACAAATGGTGATCCAATTGTGGCTAGCAGTGTGGCATTTATTGCACTCAATTTGGTACAATTTGGGTATTTGTTGTCAATTCGAAAAAACACATCAATATTTAAAAACAAATGGTTTGACAACAAGTGGATTTGGATAGCCATTTTGGTTGGATTATCTGTGGTTTGCATATTTGCACTCACTCCACTCTCAATACTTTTGTCTCTTGCAAATATACCTTTGACTTCCTGGCTTTTGTGCTTTGCCGCAATGGTTGTCACCATGCTCTTAAGTGAGCTTATAAAGCTGTGCATAAACTTAAAAAGCAAGTGATTATCTGGTATTGACTTTTTGGCATAAGCAGATATAATATTTTTAAGAGAAAAAAATGCAAGAAAACAAAATACAGCCAGTTAAATTAAAAAATGGTAAATGGACCTTTAAAAATCCAAATGGAACGCTTTGGAGTGACATTTATGGTGAAAAGGGTGTGTTTAAAGATGCCTCTGATTTTCATGAGGGGTTGGCAATTGTGTATTTAAAAGACGGAACTCACACCTATGTTGATACTAATTGCAATCTATTTAAAAACAGTTTTTGCTTTCAAGACAATTTTTACAATGGTGTTGCCAGAGTGCAATTAAAAGATGGAAGTTGGACATTTGTCGACAAAAATGACAAACTGATGAAACAACGCTTTAAAGATATCTTTGATTTTTATTGCGGTTTTGCAAGAGTAAGATTGTTTGATGATAGCTGGACGTTTGTTGACAAAAAAGCAAACTTTTTTAAAGAAAAGTTTGAATTTGCTTCTTCTTTTTACAAAGGCTTAGCCGTAGTTGTATTTGATGGAGAACGGAAAAATATAGACAAGTATCAAAACTTATGGGATGATAATTATGCGACGCTTTTCAGAGCAATTTATGAAAAGCCAGAACATATTTATGAAATTGAAGAAAGTTTGGCGTTTGACAAAAAGTTTTTCAGAACGGCACTTAGCGTGATCAAACAAAAGTTAGAGGACATGCGTGAAGAAATGTCAGAAGAAGAGGTTGACGAATACAAAGAAAATCTAAATGAAGAGATCAAGTGTAAGTTTGCTGTAGTGGTTGATGCGATAAGGTATGATATAAAAAATACCAATCAAGACAAAGAACATTGATTAGATTTAGTTTTTAGGAGAAGATAATGAACGAAAATTATCCAAAACCAATACTGTTAATAAATGGTAAATGGACGTTTAAAGAAGAAGATGGTACACTTTGGCGTGATTCTTTTGGCAAAAAGGGAGTCTTTATTTTTGCTCGAAGTTTTAGTGGAGGTTTTGCAACTGTACAGCTTGGTGATAATATCTGGACTTATGTCGACAAAGATGCAAATTTTTTTGGAATAAAATTTGAAAAAGCCTATTCCTTTAATAGAGGTTTGGCTGTAGTGATGATTGGTGGTCAGTTCAAATACATAGACAGATATCAAAATCTGTGGGAAAAAGAACAAGGGGATTTTTTTAGAGAGATCTATAAAAATCCAAGAAATATTTTTAAAATAGAAAAGAAGTTGTCACTAGATAAGAAATTTTTCAGAACAGCACTAAGTGTCATTAAGCAGAAGTTAGAGGACATGCGTGAAGAAATTCCAAAAGAGAAGGTTGACGCATATCAAGAAAAACTCAACAATGAGTTGCGTGAGAATTTTTCTGATGTAATTAGTAAAATCAGAAAAGATAAAATTAGCTTAAATCAAAATGAACATTAAGATACTTTTCAAATCTTTACTCACTTCTAAGGGCCTTGACAGGGTCCTTTTTTGCTGCCATTTTGGCTGGAATAAAGCCTGCAACCACTGTCAAAACAACACTGATCACTACAAGAATAACTGCACTGATTGGTGCCAGGACGGCGATATTTGTTGATATCACTCCACCGGCAACTGCGCGAACTATTGCACTGATTGGTATGGTTAATATGTAGCTGACAGCCACTCCCAAAATTCCAGAGCACAATCCTATGATAAGTGTTTCTGCATTGAATACTCGCGAGATATCTTTTTTTCTTGCGCCGATGCTACGAAGTACGCCAATTTCTTTTGTGCGCTCGATGACGGATACATATGTTATTATGGATATCATGATTGAAGAAACTATCAATGAGATTGAGGCAAAGGCGATCAAAACATAACTGATGATGTCCACCATCTGTCCCATGGTTGAGGTCAAAAATGCTGTTCGATCACTGTAAACTATTTGGTTATTTTCATTGCCTTCCATTCTATTCCAGGCAGAAATGTATGATGTGATTTCATCTTTAGCATCAAAATTGGTTGGATACAACTGTATGGAAACAGGAATGTCACTTGCACCCAACATTTGAAGTCCGTACTGCTGAGCTTGGGCTATGGTTAGATCGACGTTGTACATAAGTTTCGCAAAAGATATCAGTCCCTTGGTTGGATCTGGGTTTGTGATTGATTCAAATCGAAAGGTTGTGCCAAGCTCGGAGACTCCAAATTCAAATGGAATAATAAAATCTATTTGGTTGTTAAGCTGCGCTTGCACAATTTGTGAGTCTTTGTTTTTTTGTCTTAAATATGTAGTAAGTTTTGGAGAATATTTTATGCTTTCACCATAAAGAGAAGTTGGATTATCCTCTTTTATTCTGAGCACGCAAGATATCTTGCAGGTGACAATGTTATCTAAGATATTTTGATTTTGACTTTCGTTGAAGTAGGAGTTTATGAGGTCTTGGTTATCCTCAATGGTTTTGAATTGGTTATTTTCGCCAGCAGTGTAATATATATCATTCAAAAATACCTTGTATTCTTTTCCAATCAGCTCATCAAAAGTGAAAGATGATCGCGAAATATCAACACCTAAATTTTCAAGTGTAGACTGAGGGACTCTATTATAGGAGTCGACCACAAGTGCAAGGTCTGTCATTTCGCTTGGGTACTCTCCGGCGATGCAATCGTATTTTGATTGAACAAATTCATCGTTTGAAAGACCTTCACTAAAAACTCCTGATTGTGATCCGCCCAAAACGCTTGTGGCTAGACTTGCATCGACTTTGATTACATTTCCCGAGGAATTTTTTGTAAACACAGGTATGTTTGATGCGTAGGAATATTCTATGTCACTGAGTGTCTTTTGGCTTTCAGATTTTTGACTATCTTCAAGTTCATATGCCTGCATATACTCTATAAACTGAGGAGAAATAAAGTTGTACTGACTAAACTGAGCAAGGTCTGTAACCATATTATATGAGTATATCATATCATCGTCAGGATATTCTTCCATCTGCTCGCCACTATCATCACTTGAGATGACCTGAGATATGCTATCCATGTTCACCGTGACAGTTGAAATGGCGATAGGGTAGCCAGCCAAAGTGCTTGATTGAAGATCATTTATGTAGATTGAAAAACCATTTGAAACTGCGAGTACCAAGGCTATGCCAATGATGCCAATGCTTCCTGCAAAACTGGTCATAAATGTTCTGCCTTTTTTGCTGAGTAAGTTTTTAAGTGACAGCATGAACGCCGTGAAAAATCCCATTGAACTTTTGTTTTTCTTGGATTTTTTTGTCACTTTTTCATCTTCTTTGGGATTTTCTGTGTTTTGTTCTAATTTTTGGGTATCTTTTTCCTCAACATATGGATTGGAGTCGCTTTTTATTTCACCATCCAAAAGTTTAATTATTCTTGAAGAATATTTTTTCGCCAAGTCACTATTGTGTGTGACCATTATTATAAGGTGATCTCCGGCTATTTCTTTTAATAGCTCCATGATTTGTTTGCTTGTTTTTGAATCCAACGCACCTGTTGGTTCATCTGCAAGTATGATCTTTGGATTGTTGACTATTGCTCTTGCTATTGCAACTCTTTGCATCTGACCACCAGAAAGTTGATTTGGTCTTTTGTTTAGTTGGTCGCCAAGGCCAACTCTATTTAAAGCCTCGACTGCTCGTGCACGCTTTGTTTTTTTGTCTAGACCTGCAATGGTCAGTGCTATTTCAACATTTTCGAGCACGCTCAGGTGGGGGATCAAATTGTATGATTGAAATATAAAACCTATATAGTGATTTCTGTATGCGTCCCAATCCTTGTCACGAAAAAGTTTGGTGGATTTGCCATTGATTTCAATTTCGCCACTTGTGTACCTGTCCAAACCACCCAAAACATTTAAAAGTGTGGTCTTGCCGCATCCACTTGGACCCAAAATGGACACGAATTCATTTTCTCTAAAAGTCAAACTGACACCTTTAAGCGCGTGAACGACACTGTCGCCAGCTTTGTAATCTTTAACTATATCTGTAATCTTGATCATCCTTTTCCTCCCAAAGCGCCCTCTTTTAATATCTCAAGAGCCCTGTCAAAATATTCTTGTGCTTGTTGTTTAGTAAATTTTCCTTCAAAATAGCAAGATATTGCAATACTTATATTTCCTATAATTATCGCAGACACGATGTACAGGTCATATTTAGTTTTGTTGTCAATATTATTTTCATTTACAACCAGTGGTGAATGTTTAAGTTCATGTGCGATGTAATGAATGTTTTCTGGATTCATGTTTTTTAGTAATTTTTCCACAAAATTTTGTTTATCAGTGCCATAAAAGGACAAAAGATATTCAAATAAATTCTTAGGTAAGAAAAACAATGGTCTTTCTTTATAACTTTCCATAGTGTCTATCTGAGGCTTCATGAAGCAATATACCAAATATTTATATATGTCATCTTTGTCTTTAAAGTAACAATAAATTGAAGAACGTGAGATATTGCACTTTTGGGCAATTGAAAAAATTGATGCTTTATCAAAGGTGTTTTCACTAAACTCACGAAAAGCACAATCCAAAATTACTTTTTGTTTCTCACTAGGTAAATTAAAAAATTGACTATTAGGCATGTTTACTCCAATGACACTGTGTCAATCTATGATATGACAATGCCTTATTATTGTCAACTTTTTTATGTATATTTTCTTTCAAAGTATTTGATAAGAATTCTTTGTGTGCTTTCATTTTTGCAATAGGCAAGCCATCTAAGCTCGGCAATATTTTGATTCATTTCATTTGAGTCAAGTTGACAAACAACGTTTATCTTGTCGCCATTGTGCAGACGAGTGTAGATAGGGGATTTATTTGGTGAATCATTTATGTATGCATAAAGTGCAGAAAAGCCGATATCGCTGTGTAGTTTGAAAGCAAAATCCAAAACTGTGCTTTTTTCAGGAAGTTTGACCTGCTCATTTTGAGGTGTGAAAACGGTGATGAAACTTTCATCAACACCACCTGAGTTTGTTTCATCAAGCGCATCTATGTCGGTGCCGTCTGTTGTTCCATTTTGCATTTCGGTGTATTCACGTTTTGATAAAAAGTGCAAGTTAAATAGGTTTAGTATTTTATCTTTAATTACGAGAGATGCATTTGAAAATATATCTCTTTCAATGCCTATTACTTTGAAGTTGTCTTTCAAAGAGAATTGTTCCAGTGCTTTATAAATGCTTCCAAGTTCTCTATTTGTATCTTCTTGTGTTATTATGTAGATGTCAAAAAGTGGTACACTTATGAAGTTACTTTCTTTAACAGAAGACAAATTTTTTGTTAAGTAATGCTTAGAAATTGAATAGTAAACTTCATACGGTGTTTTCTGACTATAGATTATTTTATTTATTTTATTTTCGTTTGCAGTTTTAAAATAAAAGTCAAGTTCATATTCAAGTGTTTGGCACATATTTTTGACATAGTTTTTCATATTTTCAATATATTTTTCAAGATACTTAAAAAATATATTGTCATCTTCGTGTCGTACGCAAAAACAACCATTTTGAAGTTGTGTGTAGAAATATTTGCTTTTAAGTAATTTTGCAAGTGGTATAAGCCACTTTTCTGTTTCCAGTATCTTTGCTTCTTTTTTATATTTAGGGAAACATGCTATGGTGCTCAAATTATTTAATCTATCGGCAAACTTGATGTAAAAACCAAATTTATTCATTTTTCCAATGGATATGAGTTTTTGATATGTTTTATCTTCAAGGGCTTGTTTTAAAAAATCTTTTGTATCCGAATATATATTTTCACTGTCGGGCAAAAAATTGTCTTTTTCAATTGCTGTGACGGCATCTACGATTTGTGCCACTTGGTCGTTAAACATTGTTCGTATTTCATCAATGGAGACATTGCAGTCTTCAACTGTGTCATGAAGCAGGGCAGAACAAATTACGTCCGTGTTAAAATCTCTCTCCTCAATAATTTTTGCAACTTCAACCGGATGGACGATGTATGGTGAGCCGTCTTTTCTTGTTTGGTTTTCATGTTTTTCCTCGGCAAACTTAAATGCCTTTACAACATTGGACACATCCACACTATTTTTTTGTTTGAGATGAGAAATTATCTCATCGAATAAACTTTTATAATCATTCATAGTTGGCATCCTTTATGAGTCTATAGTATTGATCATCTTCCATGTTGCTAACTTTGGCAAACCTAAACAAATTTGCCTCAACTGCATTTTCTACTATGTTTTCAATACTGTCTTCAATTATCTTGCGTTTTTGATAATCGTTTAGTCCCATATCTTGGTTTTCAAGATACAAGTTGGTTAAAAGGTCCATGAGTGCATTGGTTTCATTTTTCACATTTATATCACCCACTCCCAGGGTGAGAAGGTTGTATATCTCGCCATCTGGAATGGTAAATGGAACATTTGAAAGCAAAATATATTGAACACAAGGAACTTGTTCTCTGCCTCGTGAAATTGAATTTACAGTGCCAATACCTCCACGATATTTTTTTGTTGAAGGTGGATTGTTTAAGATAATTAGACATTTGTCGTTGTTGTTTGCCAGGCTTATAAAAAGCTGAATGGCATTTTGTTCCAAGTTGCCATAATAATATCCTTGGAAAGTTTTGTAAAATGCCTTTATTTTTTCAATGTCACCATTGAAACTTTCCAATGTTTGCAGGTATTTTTCTGCTTCCATCCTTGTAAGCATAAAAAGCCCGTTTGCAAAAATGCCTTTTGGCGCCGTGTAGTCGATGTCATCAATAATAGTTATTACACCAAAAGTCAATACATCATAATTATAACTTGTTACCTTACCCTTGTAGGCGCTGGAGTTGTAGTAATATACAATGTAGCTTCCCAAAAATTTTCTATAGTTTAATTTTGAAGCCATGAAATTATTTTTGTCCATTTTAGTGCTTAGAAATTGGTCAATGTCAATTTTGTAGGCATCTTTGAGTTTTAGTAAAAACTGTGCTGATGGTTGACTTTTCCCACTCAAGTAGTTATTTATGCTGCTTGCAGAATATCCAGTCTTTTGAGATATATCTTTTTGAGAGTATATCTCGGACAAGCACTTAAGATTATATAAAAAATTATCCATAACTTCTCCTTTTGTTGAAATAATATACTATTTTAGTAAATTATGCAACATAATTATGGATATATTTTTTATTATCATAAAATAATTATTCATTATTATGAATTAACATCTTCAATTTCTGTTATTTTGTTTTCAACAACCTGAATTTTATAGTCCTTGGCAATGTCATTAGAATATAAAGTGTAAATCAAAGGGTTTAGTGATGTGATATTGATTTTATCAAATTCTCCAAAAAATTCAAAGATGTCCTGATTTTTCAGTGCATCTTGCAAATTATCAGAGAGCATTGAAAAAGCTTGTTGTTTGTCTTGACACATAATTGATTCAAAAAAGTTGTAGGGTATAAGATTTTGGTTTGAACAAGTTCTGGCACGATTTTCATCTTTGTAAATTTCAGTTTTTAACTTTTCAAGGTTGGGTTTGAATTTTAATATGTTAACATGTTTTGCCATGTCGTTGGCATTTTGCTCTACAACAATTTCATTATCGGATATATCTATTCTGTCACCACTGACACTTTTAAACGTAGCATTTGTTGTATCAAAGCACAATAGAGTTTTTTTTCTATCTTTGACCAAAATGTATATATCTGAACCATTTATTTCGCTTTGTCCTTCTTTGCACATTATATGATGTGTGTATTCTCCTTTATTTGAAGATATTTTTACTCTATCCTCATAAACGCAAACTAAATATCTTGTATTTTTTATAGTGTGAGAATTGGTGTAAAGGCAAGTGGTGCTTGGTATTAAAAAAGGTGATAAAAATACATCACATCTATTTTTGAAATTATACACCTTGACATTTTTTGTATTGCACACCACATCTTGGTGGGTATTACTAAGAGAAAAAGCAAAAGGAATTGATAAACTTTTTTGTTGCAGGGGATATGCCATTATAGTTACATTATCCAAGGCATTGTCAATCTCTATGTGATTTGACGGCATCAGATTCAAGCGCTTGCCATCAACCTCAATCAAAAATTCAAATTCAGAGTATATATTAATATTTTTCATATTGTATGTATATGTGGGTTTTTCCCTTTTCAAAACAAAAAAGTTTGCCTATTTATTGTTTAATTTTTTGCATTTGTGTCAATAGTTATCTCAAAGGAGAGATCATGAGAATATATTCAAAATGGAAAGACGAAGAGGTAATCAAATTATTTAAGTTTATTGAAGAGGGTAAAAAGGACAACATACCACTCATAAAACTTTTTGCTGACTATGCCACAATGACCAATCGTAAACCAAATAGTGTTAGAAATTATTACTACATCGAGCTTGATGCTCTGCAAGAGGATGAGAAGAGGCGAAATAGGTTGGGAATCGATATAAAAAAGCATGAAAAAAATGACCAAAAGGAATTTTCGCTTCAAGAAACCAAAGATCTTGTGAAAAATATTTTACAAAAAAATGCAAAGGGGATTTCTGTCAGAAAAGCTTGTCTTGAACTTGCGGGTGGAGATATATCACTTATGGTTAGGTATCAAAATAAATTCAGAACAGTGGTCATAAAACAAAAAGAGATCTACGAAAGTTGCCTTGAGGAACTTCAAAAAGAGGGAGTTTCTGTTAAAAGGGAAACACCAAATAATGTGCTAACTTTTAAAAACAACAGGATGCGGCTTACAGAAAGCGACATCAATAGCCTATTTTTGGGACTTGTAAAGTTGGTGAAAAAACAGGCTAGTGAAGAGGCATCAAAAGAATTTATGGTTGAAACAGAAAAGGCGAATGCAATGCTCAGAAAAACATTGATCAATCTAAGGCAAAAGGAAAATGAGGTCAAGGCTTTACAAAAAAACTTCAAATTGTTATCGCAAGAAAATGAGCGACTTTGTGAGGAGTTAAAGCTTCTTCGTGGTAAAAATGCCGAACTTATCAGCAGTCAAAGCAGAATGCAGGGATTAAAAAAATTTGCTAACAAATATAAATCGAAAAATATAAGCACTAATTAATGTTGCGAAAGTTGCCATTTTTTGCTAAAATACATGTATGGCAATAAAGTTGATTACGGGTAATTTGATCAATGATGTCAAAGATGCTGTCATTGCTCAAATCAAGCCTTTTGTGCAAGATTTTTCTTGTGAAAATATAATTGTTGTTCCAGACCGCTTTTCTCTCATTGTTGAAAAGTCGGTTTTTGACGTCTTGAATATTTCTTCAACCTTCAATATCTCAGTCATGGGCATAAATGCCTTGGCGAGAAAGCTTATTGAAAAGGCCAACCTCAATTGTGTATTTGTCGATCAAACAGAAAGTGACTTTGTGCTGTATCACGCTATTCAAAATGTGAAAGATAAATTTGTTTGTTTTTCAAAAACATTAAACAATGGATTGTTTGAAAAGATAAAAAATGCACTCGCACTCATGCGATCATCAAAAATTGATTTTGAGGTTTTGCAGGATGTAACCGTTGATGATGAAGAACTAAATCAAAAGCTTTGCGATTTAAAGATTGTGCTTGGTGAGTACGAAAAATTGCTTGGCTTTAGGTTGGATGCCACAAATTTAATCAAAACTTTTTCATCACTTATAGACAATACGTCCCAGTATCAAAACACAAATTTTTATTTTTGTGGATTTGACAGCTTCACAGCACAAGGTTATGAAATTGTAAAGAAAATTTGCACTGTCGTCAAAAATGTTTGTATAGGCGTTATACGTGCAAGCAAATTCAAAAACAAAGCACTCTACGACACTGAAATGATGGACACCATACTTGATTTTTTAAAAGAAAAAAAGCTTGAATATGAAGTCATTGACATAGAGTGCAAGTTTGACGATGACCGAGAATACATTTTTGAAAATGTGTTTGGCTATGACATAAAAAGTAAAGGTATATCCACTCCTCTTATTGCGTTGCCAACGATGTACGATGAAGTGGATAATGTTGCAAAACAGATTGCTTATTTAATCAAACATGGTGAAAAATATAGCAATATTTTGGTGGCTTCAAAAGAAAGTTATTTTCCATTGATTGAAAATGTATTTACAAAATTTGACATTAGTTTTTACATAGACAATTCAATAGCTATTGATCAAACCCCAATATATGATTTTTTGCAATCAGTATTTGAATTAAAAAATTCTGGCTTCGAAAAGGACAATATCTTAAGCTTAATTTCAAACTATTTTTTTGGTTTGGAAAAATCAAAAAAATATGAAGTAATAAAATATATAAAAGAAAATAATATTGAATACAAAAAAATAAAAAATATATATAATTATGACGAAAAAATAAAATATATTTTTGAATTTTTAAATAATTTGGAAAATAATGCTACATTTGGACATTTTATAGAAATTATAAAAAATATTTTTCAGTATTTTGATGTGCAAAATAAATTGGATATTGTATCTCAACAATTCAAAGAAATGGCTGATCTAGGCTACGAAAAAACATATATTCAAATATTTGAAAAAATACAAAAACTAAATGACAAGGTCTGTGCAATTTTGGGAGAACAAAGTATAACATTTGCCGACTTTTCTGATTTCTATTTAAACGCTATTGGTTCTTTAAAAATAAATAAAATACCTCTTTCTTTGGATTGCGTTTTTGTTGGAGATATACAAAAAAGCTTTTTTGAACAAAAGAAATATATGTTCATAGTTGGTGCAACAATGGATGTCATGAAGAGGGTGAGTGATGAAAGCCTCATACTGGACAATGACATAAAGTCTCTTGAGAACTGCATTAAGATATCTCCAACTGCCAAGATGATCAATCGCAGAAATAAGTTTAAAATATTTGATGATTTCTTTTGCGCGAAATATCTCACCATCACATATCCACTTCAAAGTGAAGATGGTAAAAAAGTTGTCGCTGCAAATTTTATTACAGATTTTGAAAAACTTGGTGCAAAAAAACTATCCAAAGAAGATTTTGCTCTAAGTACAAATGTTGAAAGTCTAAAGTTTTATGCTCCAAACAACAAAGTTGCAAGAGAAAGTGTGACTGCAAATAGTTCGGGTGCAAAGATAAAATCTGCGCTTTTGACTTTGGATGAGGACGTTGAGTACACTGTGCTAGATAAAAACAATATAAGTTCAAACTTTATTGACAAAGACAAGCGAATAAAGATAACACAGATTGAAAATTATTTTAGTTGTCCTTTTAAACATTTCGCCTCATATGGATTAAAGTTGGTCGAAAATAGGGATGGAGATATCAAAGCAAACGACTTTGGTAATTTCTTACACGATTTTTGTAATTTAATTGTGAGAATGGGAAGTAAAAAACTGGGGACTTATGACGACAAAACTTTGGGCTTGGAAATTGAGAAATGTTTTTCAAAACTTGTCAATAGTGAAAAATACAGTATTTTAAAAGACGATGAAAATGCCTTTGTGTGCAAACTTCTTAAAAATGAAGTGAAAAGGTTTGGAACTTTCTTAAACTATGAACAAAAATGTTCTGATTTTAAAATCTTTAAAACAGAATACAAGTTTGATAACTCACTTTGTGTGAATTTGAACAATGAAAATTACTCCATAGTCGGAATTGTGGATCGTGTGGATAAATATGACAAATACCTGCGTGTAATTGACTACAAAACAGGTTCGCTTGCCGGTTCCAATGCCAAAATCGACAACTTGTATTATGGAACTAAAATTCAAGTATATGTCTATTTAAAAGCCCTCACTGAAATTTTTGATGCAAAGCCTTTTGGTGCTTTTTATCTGCCTATTTTGAGTGCTTTTTCCTTGGAAGGTACTGATGACTACAAGCTAAGTGGCTATTTTATAGATGATGCTGCTTTATGTCAACATGCCGACAAAAATTTATTAGAGGAAAATAAAAGTAGACTTTTTGATGTCGCCTTTTCAACCAGCAAAAAAAATATCGAGAACAATATAAAGAGCATTGTTTCAAGAAAAAAGGTTACCACAGATCAATTAAAAGGCATGCTGGATTATTCAGTTGAAATAATAAAACAGGCACTGGATGAAATCATAAAAGGCAACATCGAACCTTCGCCTATAAATGATAGTTGTAAATTTTGTCCTTACAAAGATGTATGTGGGCATGATGAAAACATATCTAGGAAAAAAATGGGCAGTGTTGAGGCTAAAACCTTCGAGGTGAAGTATGAGTGAATTTGAAAAGATACAAGAACAAGAAGATGTGATAAACTGTTATGACAAAAATTTGGTCGTCTCTGCCTCCGCAGGCAGTGGCAAAACCAGTGTCATGATCAGAAAAATAATTGATTACATTTTAAACCACGATTTGAAAATTAAAGATATCTTGGTGCTTACATACACAAATTTTGCCAGCCACGAAATGCGGCAAAGGTTGACAAATGCACTGTGTGAGGCGGCAACTTCAAGACAGGACCTCATGGAACTTATTGATGACATCCCCCTTGCCGACATATCTACTTTTGATAGTTTTTGTCAAAAGATTGTCAAAAAATATTTTTATGTCTTAGATATTTCACCATCATTTTCTATTCTTGACAATGCTAGTCAAAAATTATATCAACAGCGTGCACTCAAAAAAACCATAGATGTCTTTAAAGCAAAACAGCCAGACAGATATTTTGAACTATTCAACTGTTTTGCCGACAACAGAACGGACAAAAATATTTATGACCTTGTGCTCAGCATATATAACTACAGTTGTTCAATTTTAAATTATGATGACTTTAAACGAAATGCACTAGATCTTTTTGAAAATCAAAAAGCAGAAAATATACTCAAACAATATTTTGATTCAAAACTATCATATGCAAATTTTCTACTTGAAAAACTGCATGGCAAAAGCCAAAAATTGGGCAATGAAAAATATTGCAAATTTGCAAGTGAGCTCATGGCAATTTCAATGTTTATAAAAGACAACAAAGACTTTTCAAAACTTATTGACTACTGCGCTGGTTTATCCATGCCTAAAAAGCCTAGTGGAGATGATGAACTGATCGTAGATTTGTGCTATGCTCGTGACATCATAAAGGAAGTTGTGGATGGTCTAAAAAGTTATGTAAGCAAAGAGGTGTATAAAAAAAGCATTATTTTTTGTAAGTCAAATATTGAGGTTTTACTAAGTCTGTGCGATGAATTTAAAGCGAGGTACACAAGACTTAAAAAGCAAAAAAATATGTACGATTTTGACGATGTTGAAAGACTTACAATCAAAGTGCTTGAAAACGAAAACATTGCAAATAATTTAAAAAATCAGTATAAAAAAATTTTTATAGACGAATTTCAAGATGCAAACTTAGTGCAAGAAAAAATAGTTTCCCTTATATCGCGAGATGATAATTTGTTTTTAGTGGGAGATTTAAAGCAAGCTATTTATGGCTTTAGACAATCAAACTCTAAAATTTTTGCAAGAATAATAGAAAATTATAAAAAACAGGACATTTTGACTGGGAAGTCAAAAGCCATGCTTTTAAACTGTAATTTTAGAACATGTAAACCTATTTTGAATTTTGTCAATGAAATTTTTTCAAAAATCATGACAACAAAGAGTGCGGGATTAGATTATAAGAATGATGCCAACCTTGTAGCACAAGCAAATTTTTTGGAAGAGGATTATAATGTCGAACTAGATGTCGTTGTCAATAGTCAAGATGATGAGGACCATGTTTTAAACAAAATTTACAGCGTTCTAAACGATGACTCCATCAATGTTTCCAATGAAAAAGTTGAGGCAAGGATAGTAGCGGAAAAGATAACTAAACTTTTAGATGAAAAGATATATGACATTAAGACCAAAAATTATAGAAAAATAACATATAATGACATTTGCGTTCTATTTCGAACTAGGGCTAAACAGTCAGAATTTGTGGAAGTGTTTGAGAGGTATGGTATTCCTCTATTGGAAAATTCAAATACGGACTTGGAAGAAGTTTATGATGTCAAGGTACTTATAAATGCAATAAAAGTTTGCGAAAATTTTAATGATGACATTGCGTTGTCAAGTGTCATGATGTCACCACTTTTTGATTTTTCAAGCGACGAAATGTTGAGAATCAGACAAAATGGCGATAACAAATATTTTTACGAATGTGTAGAGCAATATAATATTTGTGACGAATTAAAACAAAAAATAGAAAAAATGAAGGATGTTTTGCAAACATTTTATCAAAATTACACTTTCAAAGGTCTTTTCTTTGCACTGAATTGGCTGGTAAACGAGACGCAATATCTTTACAAACTTTCATTTTTGGAAAATGGAATATCAAGGAAAAAGAATATTCAAAGTTACATTAATTCTTTTATAGATTCATCGTTCAATTTTAGTGCCGGAAAGTATCTTTGTTTTTTAAACCAAAGTACGCGAGATCTAAAAGTTACAAGTGAAGTTTCCTCATATGATTGTGTAACCCTTACAACCATGCATTCCAGCAAGGGACTTGAATGGCCCATTGTGTTTTGTGTTTCCATGGGACAAGATATATTGCGTTCACCAAAAACAAGTAAACTCATGTTAAGTGAAGATCTTGGCATTGGAATTAAATATTATGACGAAGATGCAAGAAAAAAATATGACAGTATTTATTTTGATGTAATTAAACAAAGCAACTTTTATGACGATTTTGCTGAAAAATTAAGACTATTGTATGTTGCGCTAACGCGTGCCAAAAACAAACTTTTTATCGTTGGTACCACCAAAAAATTGGAATATGAACAATTTATTAATGATAATGAAGTATTTAGACAAAGATCGTATCTTGATCTTATAATAAAAAGTTTAGACAAAAAAACAATAATATGTGTAAACTCGCAAAAAAGTTGTAATATTTTTGGACAGGATAAATTTATTTTAAATGTAATAAATAGCGATAGTTTTAAAAGTCAGCCCAAAAACGACACAGTTTTGGCGACGACATCTTCTTCTGACTGCAAGGAGCTTGCAAATTATATTCAAAAAAAATATCCTCAAAAAGACGTAACTTCAATTGCTCAGAAAAATACTGTCTCAGGGTTACTCAAAGAAGAATACGAATATGCAAGTCAAAATTTTCAGCCAAACAAACTCAGCATATCAGAGCACAACCAAAGCCAGCCGACAACTGATGAAGGTATAATTTATCACAAGATACTACAGTGTATTGATTTTGAAAAAGATATCAATGAAAATGTAATTTCTAATATAATATCAGACTTAAAAAATCAGAGCATATATGACGAACATCTCCTTGAAAATATAGATATTGCACTGGTTTGCGAAAATGCAAATATAATAAGAAATATTGCAAAAAATTACAAAGTGATTAAAGAACATAGTTTTGTAATGAAACTGCCATATAATGAAATTGGCGATAGTGACTACAAAGACGAGGTGTTGATACAAGGTGTATGTGACTTGATTTTATTTAATGATGTTGAAGCAATTCTTGTTGACTATAAATTTTCAAATAAACATGATGAACAACTTAAATCATCCTATAATAAACAGATTTATTTATATAAAAAAGCAATTGAAAAAGGCTTCATGAAAAAAGTTTCAAAGTGCTATATTTTAAGTTTAAAAAAAGCTTCTCTAATTGAGATAACACCACATAGATGAAAGTCAGTCTAAAAATACACGAAAAAATATTAAAAAAATTATTCAATAAATTCCATAAAAAATAAAAAAAATATTGTAAAATATTAGTTAAAAAAAAAATAATGTGATATACTACACTCGAAAATTGTAAGAAAAAAGGGGTAGTATTATGCTTTTAACTATTGTTGAAAATGTATGTGATTTTTTGTATAGGATCATTCAAGACGGGCTTGGTGGAAACATGTTATTCTATGTTTCGCTTGGCTTTATTGCACTCATGATGATTTTCTTTATGTTAAAATCACGCTTTGCGTATGAGGGCAGGCTTGAAAGATCTTTGGAAAAACTTAATAGATGGCTCTATGCCCATCAGCAGATCGATGAATCCAACTTGGTTGAATTCAATAGACTTATCAAAAAAACTCCAAAATTACTAAGATATCACTGGCAACAATACATGCTTTATCGCGAACATGCGCCAAGCTATTACATGAGCATGTATAATTGCATTGAAAAACCTTTGCATACCAGTGGGTATACCTCAAACATAAAAAACTTTATTGGTATAAGTGCAGTTACAATACTTTTGACATTTGTTATGAATTTGATAAGTTATGGCAGTGTTGCACTCAGCATAGATACCATTGCAAATTCTCTTATCACTCCACTTTTGATATTGTTACTTTCTGTCATTTTTGTAATTTTGTTGAGGGCATCACAAAATTTCAATCTTGCAAGTTTATATCAGAATTTTCACTTATTCAATAGATATGTGGACAAGGCATCAACAACTATTCCAAAATATGTAGACTTTGAAATATTGTTTACAAGAAAAGAAATTCGTGGAGGAATTCCAGTACTCAATGAATATCTTGAAAAACGTGCAAGGCAAGAAGCAGAAGAACTTGAGCGTGCTAGACAGAATGCCGTTGAACATGAGCAATATAACTTTGAAAGTGCAGGAATTGATGGCTCGTTGATTTTGGATAGAGCCATGAAAGAGTCTGAAATATATCTAAATACCAGACAAAGAATTCTTTCTCAAATTCAACAATTTGAAAGCGAAATTGACTCTTTAAAAAGAAATTATGAAAACACTTCAAAGGACTATCAACGTAAACTCCAAGCAAGTAAAGAAAATATTGAAAGACTTCGTCAGCAACAAGAGGAGTCAACCAACCGTATTGAAGTCAACTACATAAGAAAACAACAACAAGACGAAATCAAAAAACAAGAACAACTTGAAAAAGATCAGGACGATGCAACAGTTCGTTACGACCAAGAAACTAATGCACTTAAAGAACAAATTGAAAAGCTCAGAGCAGAGCTTGAAGAGAAAAAGCAATATGCAACCAAAGCCATGCTCAGCGAATATGATACTTTTTCAACCAAAATTTACAAGGCAATTTTAAGCGATGTTCAAGGCAAGCACAAAGAAGAAGTCGACGAGCTTGCAGAACAAAGAACTGAGGCTTTGAAAGAGCTTGAAAAGGCAAAAGAAATAAACACAATCAAGGACGGTGTGATTGAGGATCTTAGAGAACTTTTGCACCAAAAAGAAGAACAATCAGAAGATCAAGAGCAAGTGCTGGCAGAGGATGAACAACAGTTAGAAGAAAAGCCTGACGAGAAAAATGATGAATTGGTAGAAAAAGCTGAAGAATATCAAGACCAAGTTCTTGATGATCAACTTGACATAGAGAGTGTTGAAGTGCCAGTTCAGGAAGCTGAGCAAGAAGTTAAAGAAGAAAAGGTTGAACAAGAACAAACTGATCAGCCACAAGAAGCTTCTGATGAAGTTGAGCAACAAGAACAACAACCTCAAGTTGAACAAGAAGCGGAAGAGAAGCCACAAGGCTTTTACGATGAAAATGGTTACTACTGGTACGAAGATGGGACTTACTATGATGACAAAGGTTTGTACCATGCACTAGACGGAACTGTATATGACAAGGATGGCAACGTTGTTGAAACTCCAAGTTTGCCTGAAGGAGAGAAAGAGGAACAGTCAAACTCTGAGGCAGAAGTTGACAATGTCTTAAAAATTCAAGACAGTGAACCACAAACTGATGTTGTATTGGAAGAAAAACCAAAAGCAAAACGTGGTAGACCTAGAAAGGTTGTATCAAATGAAGAAAACAAACAACCAAAGAAACGTGGTAGACCTAGAAAATCTACAACTGAAACTAAACCTGAAACCAAGAAGACACCTGGCAAACGTGGTAGACCTAGAAAAACCGTGCAAACTGCTGAAGAAATCAATCCGGCCCCAAAGAAACGTGGTAGACCTAGAAAAGATACTTCCAATGCTCAAATAGAGAAAAAACCCGCAGGAAAACGCGGCAGACCTAGAAAGACAACGACAACTGCCACCCAGCCAAAGACGACTCAGGCTAAACGTGGTAGGCCAAGAAAAACTACTGCAACACCGGCAAAGAAAACCACAGGCAAACGTGGTAGACCAAGAAAGACACCACAAGTTACAACCACAAGCACTACTCCAAAAAGGAGAGGCAGGCCAAGAAAACAAGATGAATTAACTGCTATTAGCAACCAAATTTTGGAAGAAAGCAACCGTTTGATGGAACAACAAAATGAACTCAACAGACAACTTGGCGAAACACTTCAACAAATCAAGGAACAACAGGAAAAGGCTGCACAGGAAAATGTTGATTTAACAGAACAGCCTCAATCAGAAATCAAGGATAATGCTGCTGAAAGTTCTCAAAATGTTGAAAATGTAGGCGAAGCAAATCTTGAAAATAAACAGGATGAGCAAAATGTAGGTGAGCAAGCTGAGAAGCCTGAAGACGACAAGGACAAAAGTGCCACACCAGTTGTTAAAGAAGAAAAACCGGAACAAGTGTCTGCCACACCGGAAAATTTAGAGAACACAGAACAACAAAGCGAAGAACAGACTCCAGATAAGAAAGACAAAAAGAAAAAACGTGGTAGAAGATAAAAAGTAAAAAAATCTCTCAATTTTGAGAGATTTTTTATGCAAATTTTTCAATGAGGTTTAGCATAAATGTAATTTCAGATTGGAAAACTTTATTTTTTAGTTGAATGTTGATTTTATGATGGATTTGTGCTATCATAATAAAAAAGGAGATTGTGCTAATGGCAAAATCGGGGTTTTTCAATAAAAAGTTTATCATCATAAGCATATCTGTCATTGCTTTGATTGCTCTTATTGTTGGACTGGTGCTTATTTTTAGACCACGCGTTGATTTAAATGCGCCATATAATGACACCTACTCTTTAGTTTACGATGAAGATTATAATTATATTTTGCAAGAAAACTCAAGAATAAGTCAGATCGTAAGTGGATTAGACGGCGTTGAAAGTGAGAATTATTCAAGTGTCAAACAAGCATTTCAAAATTTTGAAGTCTTGGTTGATGTATTAAATTCTCAAAATACATTTTTGCTAGATAATTTGTTGTTTACAGAAGATAAAGACGAAAACATGCTTGAAATTCAGCAAAATTTAAGTCAATCAAGAGATAATCTTACACAAAAAATTGATGATTGCAAACAATATATAGACCAGTATTTATCAAATTCTGCAATACAAAACTATCCAGATAACGATGCACTTTTTATAAGAGTTAACAATTATTATTCAATTTACACCAACTTTTTATCAAATCTTGGTGAATATTATTCATATGTTTCAAATATTGTAGAAAATTATTTAATTGACAATTTTGCCATCAATCCACTTACAAAATACAATCTAAAGTCACTATATCTTTGGGCAAATAGGATTTGTCAAAATTATCTAAGTTCTGACATTGATCATCAGGTGGCAAGTGTTTCAATTGAAGATTTAAAGAACTTCTCAGATTCAATTGCTTGTGACAGCACTACATATGTTTTGAATATTGATAGTTATGATCAGTTGCTTTCAAATTTCAATGTCTTGAATTTTGACGAGATAATTAACAGCCTTGCAAACGCAACTTTTGATGAATATGTAAGTTCACTTGAAGGTGGTGCAAGTCAAAGTGCACTGATTTTGAAAAATCAGTATTATCTAATATAGAAAAGGGGAGTAGTTATGCAAAAATTTAAAAAAATTTTGGTCGCGCTATGCTTGTTGGTTTCTTTATGTTTTTGTTTTGTTGGCTGTGATGACCAATCTTCAAATGACACATTTTATATTCAAACTAATACAAAGCTTAGTACTTTTATAACCGATGTTTGCCTTAACAATAATTATAGAAATGGTATTGTGTATGGAGAAAATGTAAGTTTGGTACTGTCAAAAATTGAGGATCAAACCTTTAATAATGAAAATAATTCTAGATACACTGAACTTCTTGATGTATATGATTCCATCTTTGTTGCTTCATTTTATTTTCTTTCATCTTTTGATGGCGTGCTCTTGACTTTGCCAAATGAAGTTACAGATGAGATGAAGCAAGATTATTTAGATTTCGAAAATCAAATAGATGATGTTACAAATTCAATAAATAATTTTTCTACCAATGTCCATGAACTTGATATAAGAATAGATACCACCAGCGAACAGACTGCATTTGGAAGCATATCACTACAAAAATTACGTGAATATAAACGTGAACTTATTGATCTGTGCCAAAAGATAGTTGAACTTGACAATATGTTTATATCCATTTGCGAAAATTATATATATACCAGTTTTGACACATTTAAAGATGAAAATGGAAATTATATTACTCTCACTGATGCACAGCTAAAAAATCAGAAGAACTTGGCGAATTTAAAAAGTGTAATTGCTACCATAACACCGGCAATAGAATATTTAAATGCATTTGATGGAGATTATATTTCTCTTTCTACGGATAAATTTTTCCAAACATTAAACCAATACACTTCACTTGATTATTCTAAAGAAGGAACTACAACTGTAGAGGAGCTTGATAAATTTTTAAGAATTTACAATATGTATCAAAATGATCAACAGATCTTCTCGACGAGTTTGTCGCAGATAAATTTTAGAGAATTTATGCGCGCAAACTTTGATCCATCAACATATGCAAAAGATGATGCTACTTTGTATGCTTATGCCACCAAAGTTTTGTCATTTACAAACTACAGTGTAGAAAATTTATATAATATAAATAAGATACTTTGTGAGTAACACTTGACATGTTAATGTCAGAGTTTTTTAATTATTTGATTTTCTATACCATAAAAGAAAAATATTTTAAAAAAGACTTTATAATTATAAAGTCTTTTTACATTTCGTTTTTATACTCGTTTTTTATATACCTCAGCATTTTTAGCATGTAATTTATATTGTCAATCACATAATTTTCATCTTTCTTCGTCAATGGTTTTATGTGATGTATGTCAAAGTTATACAGAGGCATAGGAGAAAATCTTGCCGACCTCACACTTTCATCAATTTCAAAATCTGTCATGGTTTTATTTGCTAAAAATTTAATAAAGTCATTTACTTTTTCATCATCAAGTAAATTTGAACAAATAACTTGCACACCTTTAATAGCCGATAAATAGGTTTGAGCCAAAGTTTGCTGCGATTTATTTTCTATACTTTCTTGATATTCTTTAAGCTTACCATAATATTTTTTTAATTTCTCTCGATTATTTACCTGGCAGGCATATTCTTGTGATATAAATTGTGGTACAATCTTTCTTGTATTCACAAATAATATTTTTTTATCTACCATCTTATAAACAAAACCACCATTTCTTGCCATACGAGAATCATAGGTTTTGTAACCATTTTCCTTAATTAGCAAAAGGGCAGATTTTTGTTGTTCTGTTTTATAAATTAAATTACTCATAACTTTTCCTCGTATGCAGTGTATCACATCTGTAAACTAAAAACAATATTTTTTTAAATTTGACATAGTGTATTAATTAATATATTATATAAACATGAAAAAACTTATTTGGTCCACTGTAATTATTGTAGTTTGTCTATCTATTATGCTTATGGCGATAATTTTTAAGTATTATATTTAGTTTGGTTTTTTGCCACTTGCATCATTATTGCACATTCTATTCGTTTTTTGAACAATTCACAACCATAGTCGTAAACACCATTTATGTCGCCTGTGGCATGGTAGGCATTTGCAAAACATCCTCCACTACAGTAAAGTTTGGCCCAACAATCTTGGCATTTTGGACGAGTATAAATATTTGAATTTTTAAATTTTTCTACCAGTTCCTTATTTTTTATGCCATCATAAATATTTCCAAGACTATATTTTTTGTCTCCAACAAACTGATGGCAAGGATAAAGTTCACCCCATGGAGTCACTGCCATATATTCCGTACCACTTCCACAGCCACTAAGTCGCTTGTAGATGCATGGCCCGTTTTTTAGATCAAGCATGTAATGATAAAATGTAAATCCACGACCTTGTTTTTCGCGTTTTAGCATTTCTTTCGCTAAAATTTCATATTGCTCTTTAAGTTTTGGCAAGTCTTTATCATTTAGTGCGTAAGGTTCGTCTTGTGAACAAACCACTGGTTCCATGCTAAGTTCTCTAAATCCAAGATCAGCCATGTGGAAAATATCATTGGTAAAATCGACATTATTGTGTGTGAATGTCCCGCGCATATAATAACTTTTATCGCCACGTTTTTTAACAAAATTTAAAAACTTGGGAACAACGATATCGTATGAGCCTTTTCCCGTTATGGTCTTTCGAGTGCTATCATGAACTTCTTTTCTGCCATCAAGGCTTAAGACAACATTGTCCATTTCTTGATTTAAATAATCTATGACATCATCATTTAGATTTACTCCGTTTGTGGTTAGAGTGAATCTAAAGTGCTTGTCGTATTTTTTTTCTAAACTTCGAGCATAGGATACTATTTTTTTAACAACATCAAAATTCATCAGTGGTTCTCCACCAAAGAAATCCACTTCTAGATTATGTCTTTGTCCACTATGTTCAATTAAAAAATCTATAGCGCGCTTGCCAACATCTTCACTCATGAGTGCACGCTCTCCATGATATTTGCCTTGACTTGCAAAACAGTATTCACAGTTAAGATTACAGGTGTGTGCCACGTGTAAACACAAGGCTTTAATAACATTTGAATTTTGTTTATATTGTGTTGCCATATCAGAAAAGGTGTCTTCTGTGAAGAGTTGGTTATTTTTCTTAAGTGTTTCAATATCATCCATAAGCTCTAGTATGCTATCTTTTGTAACAGTTTTATCAGTTTTGTACTTCGATAGTATATTCTGAATTATTTCATCTTTTGAGCGGTTTTGATATAAATTGATAACATCATAAGCGACATCGTCTACTACGTGTATGCTACCTGAATATACATCCACAATGATATTGTAACCGTTTAATTTATATTGGTGTATCATGTTTTCTCCCTATTTTTTGCATAAAAAAGCCGAAAATAGATTCGGCACAAAACAAGCATTTTTTAGTTTATATGCTCACATTTTTGATTTGCTACACCACAAGATGTTTTGCAAGCTGACTGACAAGATGTTTGGCATTCTCCACATCCAGCTGTACAAAGGTTTTGGTTTACAAGTGTACGTGTGTTTAATGTTTGTATTCTTTTCATGATTATTCTCCTTAAATTACATAATTAGATTAATATTAAAATTCCATATTGTCAAGTTTTATAGTATAAATTTTTTCATTATTCATTCCCACAAGTTCAATATCAAATTTTTTAATATACTTTAAATAATCCACAATTTCAGTTGTAATTAGCTGACCTGGTACAATTATGGGAATTCCTGGTGGGTAGGTCCAAACATATTGGCCACTAATTTTATTCACTGCATCACCAAGGCATAAATCTTGCATATTTTGTTGCTGTGCCTTACAAAGAGGCATCTTTAGTTTTATTTTTGGAATAGATAATGAAATATCTGTTTTTTTGTAAACAAATATTTTATCTAATTTTTTAAGTGCTTTGTAAAGTTTTTTTAAATCGGCCTTACTAGTTGCTAAGCTTGTGTAACAATTTGTGTACCAAACATTGGACATCTCAACTTGAATTTTATTATTAATTAAAAATTTTTCTAATTGATGACCAGTAAAATTTCCACCATATATTATGATTTTGGTATTATCTAAATCAAAAAAATTTCCTTTATTTTGTAATATATGTATATTTTTTAGTTTATTTGTATTTTCAACAAATTTTTTTAAATTTTTTTGCAATTTTTCGTAATATTTTTTGCCCTTTTTTAGCAGAAACTCCACACACTCATCGATGGATGACATAAGGACATAAGATGGACTAGATGTATTAAACACTGATATATAATGTTTAACTTTATCCACATCTATCTTGTTATGACATACATGCAAAACTGCTGTTTGGGTGAGGGCAGGAAGTGACTTGTGTAAACTATTGATCACTATGTCTGCTCCCTTGTTTACTGCACTTTTGTCATCTAAAAATAGATGTGCCCCGTGTGCTTCATCAACAATTAGTGTTGCATTGTGCCTATGTACCACTTTTGATATTGATACAATGTCGCTTATAACCCCATCATAAGTCGGACTTGTAATTAGTACGCATTTTAAATCAGGATTGTTATTTAACACATTATCAATATCGTGGGTTTTAATGTCACTTATTATACCCTGACTCAAAGATATTGGAATAAACACAGGTTGCAAATTTAACATTTCAATGGCATGAAATACGCACTTGTGACAATTTTGAGGTATAGCAATTTTGTCACCATAATCAAGTACACTAAAAATACTAGCAAGCATTCCACTTGTGCTGCCATTCACTAAGTAGAAACTTTGTGATGTTTGGTAAAGTTTTGTTAATTTGTTTTGACAATACTTTAAAATACCTTGCGCATTATGTAGATTGTCAAAGTCATCAATTTCTGTAATGTCAATTTTGTATGGTAAAGAGCTGTGGGTTAAATTTTTTCTCTTGTGGCCTGGCATATGCATTGCCACGATTTTTTTCTTACCATATCTTTTTAATTTTTTTAGTAATCTCATACAGATATTTTATCATATTGAGTTAAAAAGTCATACCACAATATTGCAAAATACGCAAAAAAAATACAAAAAATGCAAAACATTTTACAAAAAAATATGAAATACTTTAAGCATTATCTTGAAATATTATAAAATGTGTTGTATATTATAACCAAGGAATTATTATGGAAAATATAAGGAAATTGATAGAAGAAAACAATTTGATAAATGAAGGTGACGTTGTCGGTGTTGGAGTTAGTGGAGGTAAGGACAGCATGGCTCTTTTGCACTATCTTCATGCTTTGTCATTTGAGATGGGATTTGAGATCGTAGCTATAACAGTTGACCATTCAATTAGAGAAAACAGCGCTTTGGATGCTATGTTTGTGATGGATTATTGCAAAAAAAATAGGATAAGAGCATACAAATTCAAAGTGGATGTGCCAAATCTTGCGAAACAAAAATCCTTATCAATAGAAAGCGCGGCCCGAGAAGCTAGATTTGGAGTTTTTAATTCCCTTATTGAAAGAAAAACAGTTGATAAAATAGCCCTTGCCCATCACCAAAGTGATCAAGCAGAAACCGTGCTTATGCACCTGTTCCGTGGAAGTGGCCTTAGTGGACTTAAAGGTATGGGTGTTGTTCGCGATAATGTATTCATTAGACCAATGTTAAAAACTGATGAAAAAGCAATATGGAAATATGTGCTTGACAATGACATTGAATATAGGGAAGATGAAACCAATCAAGAAAACGAATATAATAGAAACTACATTCGCAACGAAATCATGCCTTGTATTTTAAAAAGATGGCCAAATGCAATTGCATCTATATTAAATTTTGCCGATCTTGCAAGTCAAGACGATGAATATATAAATTCACAAGTTCCAACCGATGCTTTTATCATAAATGATAAGGAAGTAAAAATTCCTTTGTCATATTTTGTATATGCAAAACCTATTGTGTCAAGAATGATAACAAAGGCACTAAAAAGTATTGGAGTAATTAAAGATATAGAAAGCAAACATATTGATCTCGTGATTAATTTTGTAAACAGCGCAGAAAACGGCAAGCGAATTGACTTACCTTTTAAAGTGGGTCTGCATAAAGAATATGACTACATAACTTTGACAAACAGACAGAAAAAAGAAGTTCAATTAAATGAAAAACATAAACTTGGAACTTTTTCTGTTCCAAATTTTGGCAAGGTCAACATAAAAAAGGTTACTAAAATTCAAGAACAAGATAAACTCTATTATGATGCAGACCAAGTTCCAAAGGATGCAATATGGAGATTTAGACAAAATGGTGATGTTTTTCAAAAATTTGGTGGTGGAACAAAGAAACTCAAAAGTTATTTGATTGATATCAAAGTTCCATCAAGACTTAGAGATTATATTCCGGTACTTGCAAAAGATAATGAAGTTTATATTATAGCTGGTGTTGAAATTTCAAATAAGATAAGAGTTAGCACGCAAACAAAACGTATTTATTGTTTAAGTACCACAGAAAGAGAGTGATATGTTCAATACAAAAAAATGTCCACGATGTGGTGAAAAAAATGCCAAGATTGCAACCAGGTGCACATATTGTGGGCTTATTTTTGAGCGATTAAAGTGGGCTACAAATTCTGCTGCTAAAAAAATGCTAAGCTTAAAGAAAAAAGACAAAGTGGTATATGTAACCGATATGCCAAGTGATTTAAAAAGATACAAACTTTTGCTTTTTTGCATATTTTTAGGTCTTTTTGGTGCTCACTGTTTTTATGTCGGAAGATACAAAAAAGGCATAACAATGCTTGTGTTTGGACTGGTGTTTATTGTTGGTGCTATTTTGGCTATAAATGGTGTAATGCCGGTTAGTATATCTACTTTTGTTTATATTATAATTGGGGCGCATGGACTGATGTGGCTTTTTGATATATTTAATATTTGTGTCAAAAAATTTAAAGTTCCTGTGTCAATTTTGCTTACGGAGGAAAGATGAAAACAGTTGTTGTTGGCATAAGTGGTGGAGTTGATTCCGCAGTCAGTGCATATTTACTAAAACAACAGGGCTACAATGTCATTGGCCTTTTTATGGTGAATTGGGAGGAATCTGACGATAGTGGAGTTTGCTCGTCAGAGACAGATTATGAAGATGTCAAAAGAGTTTGCAATGCCATTGGTATACCTTATTATACAGTCAATTACTCAAAACAATATTATGACAAAGTTTTCACTTATTTTCTAGAGCAGTATAAAAAAGGAAACACACCAAATCCCGATGTTCTTTGTAATCGAGAAGTTAAGTTCGGTCCTTTTTTGGATTTTGCAAGAAAAATAGGTGCAGATTATATCGCCACTGGACACTATGCGAAAAAGCAAGAAATTGATGGAAAATATTATCTTTTGAAGGCATTTGACAAAAATAAGGACCAATCTTATTTTTTGAATCAGTTGAGTCAAGATCAACTCAAAAGTGTGTTGTTTCCACTCGCTGATATTGAAAAAATCCAAGTGAGGGAGATCGCTGAACAACTTGGACTTAGTAACGCACATAAAAAGGATAGCACTGGAATTTGCTTTATTGGTGAACGCAATTTTAGAAAATTTTTAAAAAATTTCATCCCAGCAAAAAGGGGAGAGATAAAAACACTTGACGGCAAAGTCGTTGGAACGCACGACGGTGTAATGTACTACACCTTAGGTCAAAGACGAGGGCTTGGCGTGGGCGGACAAAAAGATGGTGGCAGTGGTAGATGGTTTGTTGTGGACAAGGATGTTCAAAAAAATATCCTTTATGTAACTCAAGGAGAAGACGATAGTTTATACTCAAATGGGTTGATAAGTGGAAAATTCAACTTCATACCATGCAAAACGGACAAAACTGAGTTTGATTGTTATGCAAAGTTTAGATATCGTCAACCAGATCAAAAAGTGCATGTTAAAGTGGTGGATGACCATGTCGAACTCAGATTTTATTCTCCTCAACGAGCGGTAACTTGTGGGCAGTATGTCGTGCTTTATGATGGCGAATATTGTCTTGGTGGGGCAGAGATTGAAGAAGTATTGAAATAGCCAGCAGGCTATTTTTTTTGTCATAAAAATTTGAATGTGCAATTTCTATAACATAAAATTGGGTGTAAAGGAGACATTATGGAAACAACTTTAAGCCAGTTAAAAACACAGATAGAGGAACTTGAAAAAAGAATAAAAGCTCTTTCAAATCAGGTTACTACTCAGGGTTATATGACTTCAATGAAATCCTGCCTCGATCAAATACAAACCTTGATTACCACTTATCAGACCCAACTTACTGAACATCTCTCAGAATATGATACTCATAGCTCGCAACTTCAAAGCCATTTGCAAGATTACTCGCAACTCAGTCAAGATGTGACAGATATTGAGGATGACATCACGTCAATTAATTCGAGTTTGTCATCTATTTCACAACAACTTCAAAGTCATATTTCAAATTATTCTCAGTTAAATCAAAATGTTGGTGATTTGGAAGATGATTTATCCTCATTAAGCACTACTATTACATCAATCAACAGTAACATCACTTCAATTTTGGGTCAAATTGAAGATCTTGAAGATGCGGACGATTCTTTGGAAAGTCGTGTAACTTCACTTGAGTCTCAGTCAAGTTCTGGAGGATCATCTCCAGGAGGTGGAACAACAACTCCAACACAAAAAGTTAACAGAGTTGATACCTTCTGTTCATACATAAATGGACCAATAACGGGTACTTATGAAATGCCAAGATGTCAATTTTATTGTGATCCAACAATTCCGGTGGTACTTACTTATCATGTCAAGGGTAAAGTAACAACAACGGATAACACAGAACCATACATAGAGCTTTATATAAATGCTTCAAATGTTGCATCTTCTCAATTGATACAAAAATATAAAAAATATTTACGAGGCGTTAATGGAAATTTTGAATATACTGACTCCTATCAATTTTATCCATCTGAAAAGTTTAATTTTTTCACAATAAAATGTAAATTTGCTGCGACATGCGAAATGCTTGAATACTCTGTTAAAGTTGAAGGTTATGACGTTAAAATTGTCGATAGAGAACTGCCACTTAGGATTATTTGTTTTAATGAAGCATATTACATTTTAAAAAGATCAGAAAACACTAAACTATTTTATGACGTACAATCAAAAGATAGTTTAAACCTGGCAGATAATTCACTTATGCCAATAAATAACACAGATTTGGCTCTTCCTATTGCTGCCTGTTACATTACACCAACTTTGACTCAGCAATATGGCTCGGCTCTTGCTTTTAATACAAATTATTCTCCACAGTTTGTGATTGTGGGTCTTGAGGGCAATAGTGATTGTCATCCTCTGTCTTTAAAGAAAAGTGACTCTCAATGGGTACAGGATGAGCAATTTGGACATAATACTTCACATATTGAGCCAATTGCTGGGGGTTATGGTTATGGCACAGACTGTTGGTTTTTTGTAAGCCATGCCGGTGTTGCTGGGTTTCTTGGAGATGGAATCAATAGTCAATTTTTTCTAAAATACAACAATCAAAATATACTACAGACAAGCATTAGACAAGGAGCTTTAGTTAGAGATAATGATGTTAAAATAGGAGACACAAGTGTACCATATAGAGGCGCGATTTTATGGGATAAGGACACTTGTATGAATACATTTTATCCTCAATACAACAGTAACTACAAAGTGGATATTGCAAAAGGATTTGATGCCACAGCTTACTACCAACGAAGCGATAATACCATAAATGTTTACATAAATCGTGACAATAATGTGTATAAGTATGTCTTACAAAAAAATTCTCAGACAAATCAATATGAAGTGGGCTCACAGGTGACTACTTTTGAAAATATATCAAGGTATGAAGAGTTGTATGATGGAAAATATATAGTTTACAGAGGAACTGATTACGAAATTATAACTCCTTCCACATAAACATAAAAAAATTGTGCAAGATATATAATATGAGAAGTTACAAGACTGCACTTGAGTTTGGTGTTGTTTACATTCCAATAGAACTTTATGCCTGCATCAAGAATAATGATATTGGCTTTAATTTGTTGTACAAAAAAAATCATCAACGCATAAAGTATAAAAAGACCTGTCAGAATTGCCCACTGGACATCAAAAATGAAGATATTGTTAAAGGTTATGAATATGGAAAGGGCAAATATGTAACTTTGACAGATGAGGAATTTGAAAAGATTAAATCAAAAAAAGATAAAACTATAGCAATTGATAAATTTGTTAATTTGTCGGACATTCAGCCTGTGTATTTTGACAAGTCATATTATGTTGTGCCCACCAGTGCCGAAAAAGCATATATGGTGCTCAAATGTGCCATGAAGTCAGAACAAAAAGTTGCAATTGCCAAAACCGTTTTGGGAAACAAAGAACAGCTTGTAGCACTTTGTGAGCAAAATGGAAACCTTATGTTATATACTCTTCATTTCTATGATGAAGTTCAATCGAGTCCTGAAATTAAAGCCAACGTTAGTGTAAGTAAACAGGAAATAGATCTTGCAAAACAGATTATTCAAAACATGACACAGGATTTTGATGCAAAAGAATACAAAGATGAATATCGTGAAAAAGTACTCAGTGCAATACAAAAGAAAATCAAAGGTGAGAAAATTAGACCTAGTGAAAAGATTAATCCTCCAAATGTAATAAATCTTATGGAAGCACTTAAACAGTCAGTTAAGTCATCCAAAAAAAATACAAATAAAAAGGATACAAAAAAAACACAAAAAAAATTATCTAGTAAATAAAAAAAAATTTTAAAATAGGTATGGACAATCCTCCAAAAGTATGATAATATACTAGCGAATAAGTTAAGTATCAAACAGTTAAAAACGGAGGATTATATGAACAAAATCAACACAAAAAAAGATTTCGATGCTAGCAAAAACTTAAAAAAAGAGATTTCAATACCTGCACAAGGTGTTTCAAAGCTTATTTATGCGTACGGTGAAAAGACTCAGGAAAATAAAGTAACAAAAACATTCAAATTCAATTTTTCTGCCTCAAAACAAAATAACATTTGTGAGGAACGTGAATTTTAATAATATTAAATTCAAAGCTTGGCTTTGAATTTTTATTTTTTAATGCAAAATAATTTTGATAAATTTTATAATTATGTTATCATGTACATATACTAAGTTAGATAAAACTGCATTTTTGCATAGATAGGAGATGTTGATGAAGCAATACTTGTTCTCTGCAATATTTTATAAAGAAGATGATAAATTCATAGTCTTGTTTCCAGATCTTGGAATAACCATAGACGGCGACACTATTGAAGATGCTTATCTTTTTGCTAAGGAAAGTTTAAGAGTGTATTGTAGCTATGCAGAAAAATTTGATATAGAAATTGAAATGCCAAGCAGATTTGAAGATGTGTTGAAAAAAAATCCACGCGACCTTGTCATGCTCGTCGATTGTTTGGTGTGATAAAAAAGCCCCATATTGGGGCTTTTTTTGTTAAAGTTTTACTCTTCTCCATCAATTTTGTCAGGGCCATTGGGTGTTGTTGAATAACTTTGCTCAGTTACATTTGTCGCCAAATTTTGTTTGGTTTTTTTGTGTATCAAAATCGATTTACGCTTCTCAAGTTTGTGGAAGCCTTTTCCAATAGCTTCTTTAACAGAAACTGAAAATAAAAATGCTTGTGGGTCGATATCGTAAACTATTTGCTTTAGCTTTGGTATTTGAAATTGACTTACCAAACATAGTATAACTTCCATGTGCCTGTTGCTAAATTTTCCATTTGCTTCAAGAGTGGTGACTCCTCGATGTAAGTCAGTTAAAAGTTTATTTGATATATCTTGCGATTTGTTGGATATGATATAAAAAGCTTTTACTGATCTTGGACCTTCGATAATTAGATCACTTACTCTTCCAGCAATAAATATTCCAATGATTGAGTACAAAGATAGATTAAGACCGTAGATAATTAAAGATATGCAAATTACGATGCAGTTTACAATAATTGTGACCCAACCCACCGAAACTTTTGGATACTTGTGATTGATCACGCAGCCAAGCATGTCGCCGCCTCCAGTGGTTGCGCCACTTCTTATCACAATTCCAATTCCAAAACCTGTTAGTACACCCCCATATATGCTGCAAAGCAAAAGGTCATCACTTATGCTTGGGAACTTGCAAACCTCTAAAAATAGCGAGTACGAAACAATACCGATTATTGCATATATTGCAAAAGTCTTTCCAAGTATTTTTACAGCGAAGATATAAAGTATTACGTTTAACAAAAGGTATATGATTGACATTGGAATGTTTATGCCAACTTGTGATAAAAGATATGAAATGATGGTAGAAAATCCACCAAATCCTCCCAAAAGGATGTTGTTTGGTGCATAGAAGATGTTAAATCCAGCACCCATAACGAAAGTCGCAAATAAAACACAAAAGATGTTGACAGTGTGTTTCAAATATTTATTAGAAATGTTAAACATATTTCACCACGATGATTTTAACTTATGAAATAATTTAAGTCAACAGCAATTCAACATTTTTCGTGATAAATAATATATAATATGTATGGTCAAATTTTTCAAGATGCAAGGGATTGGAAATGATTATATCTTCATAGACAACATGGAGGGGAAAAACAATATAAAAAAAATAAAACCCTTTGTCAGGGCAATATGCCAAAGACACTATGGTGTAGGTGCAGATGGAGTAATTTTGCTTCAAAAATCCAAAGCTGCCGATGTTAAGATCAAGATCTACAATAGCGATGCAAGTTTGGCAAACATGTGTGGAAATGCCTCAAGATGTGTGGCATATTATATTCATAAAAAAATTGGCAAAGATGTTGTAAAAATACAAACACAAAATCGAACAATAACTTGCAAAATGATGTCTACATTCAAAGATGGTGCAATAGTAAGTGTGGACATGGGCAGTGCATTTTTGGATAAAATTTTGATTGTGCAATTTGAAGAAAAAGAGTTTACCCTAAATGTTGTGGATATAGGTAACAGACATTGTGTAATATTTGTCGACAATTTCAATTTCAATGTAAGGAAATTTTGTAAATACATTCAAAATTTACCAATTTTTGACGATGGAATAAATGTGGAATTGGTGCAGGTTAAAAAAGATCATATAAAAGTAAAGGTGTATGAAAGAGGTAGTGGTTTTACACTCGCCTGTGGCAGTGGTGCTTGTGCATGTGCCTTTGTCTGCTATTTGAAAAGTTACACGCAAAATTATGTCAACGTTAAACTTGATGGTGGAGAACTGAACATAGAATGCAAGGAACACATTATTATGACAGGTGAATGTAGATACGTGTATGATGGAGTTTGGTATGAATATTAATTTAAATTACAAAAAATCTAAAGATAACTATCTATTTGTGGAAATAAATGAAAGGGTTAAAAAATTTAGACAAACGCATAGCGATTTGCACATTCTAAATCTTGGTGTCGGCGATGTGACGCTTCCTATGGATAAAAAACTGGTAAAGGTGATGACGGATGCACTAAACGATCAAGCAACAGAAAAATTTAAGGGCTATCCACCAGAAACCGGATATGATTTTTTAAAGACGGCGATTTGCAGATATTATAAAAAACTTGGTGTAGATATTTCAAATGAAGATGTATTTGTCAGCAATGGTGCAGGTTGTGATGTTGGAAATATTTTAAATCTCTTTTCATTTTCAACTGCGGTTATAGCCGACCCAACATATCCTGCATACTACGATAGCAACATACTTTGTGGCAACGAGGTTATTTTGTTGCCACTCACAAAACAAAACGGATACAAAATGGTGATTGATGGGCTCGAAGAAAAGAGTTATCTCATATACATTTGTTCTCCCAATAATCCAACTGGTGCTACTATGACACACGATGACCTGAAAAAATGGGTTGATTTTGCCAATAAAACTTCTTCAATCATCTTGTTTGACAATGCCTATCAAAGTTTCATAGAAGATCATTGTCCCAAATCCATATACCTTGTTGAAGGGGCAAAAACCTGTGCCATTGAAATTGCTAGTTTTTCAAAATCTGCTGGTTTTACAAACCTTAGATGTGGATACACCATAGTTCCCAAGGAGCTACAAAGAGAAGGGCAAAGTTTAAATGCCATGTGGAATAAAAGGCAATGTACATTTTTTAATGGTGTGCCATATCACATTCAAAAAGGTGCGGAGTTTGCACTGAGCGACGAGGGGGAGAAAATTTGTCAAAAAAACATAAATTATTACAAACAAAATGCCAAAATCCTTAAAAGTTGCTTTAAAGGAATGCAATTTCTTTCATCATCAAATTCACCATACATATGGTTAAAAATACCAGCAAAGTTTACATCATGGCAATATTTTGAATATTTGCTCAACGAATACAACATAGTTTGCGTACCTGGGAGTGGCTTTGGCAAGTTCGGCGAAGGTTATGTTAGGTTTTCTGCATTCGCTAAAAGAGAAGATATTTTGCTTGCAAAACAACGGCTCGCGACATAATGTGAGAGTCTGGTGTCACTGTGAGTGGCTTTTTCACGGAATTTCAAAAAAACACACCACAGTCGTGGTGTGTTTTTTCTAGTTATTTGATTTCGATGCTCTTTTTTGTTTCAACGGCTTTTTCTTTTGGAATTGTAATGGAGAGAGTTCCGTTTTCAAGTTTAGCATCTATATCACTTTCTTTTATGTCGCCAACATAAAAACTTCTTTGTGCGTTGCCATAATATCTTTCTTTTCTGATGTAGTGATGTTTGCCATGTTCTTCATGCTCTTCTTTCTTTTGAACGGATATTGTCAAATAACCGTTGTTAAGGTCAATTGCAACATCTTCTTTCTTAAAGCCTGGCATATCAACTTCGAGTTCATAGCAATTTTCCTTTTCTTTTATATCTGTTCTAAGCAAATTGCCAAGTTCTCTTCCGTGTTTTGGACGTGGCAAATCAAACAAATCACCAAATGGGTCCCATAAATCAAAATCATTTCTTGAAATTAAATCTTTCATAATAATTCTCCTTATTTGCATCTTTAAATGCAAGCATATTATAAATCACTTTGCTAGCAATGTCAACGATATAGTGCCAATTTTTTAAATTTTTTTAAAAAATTTTTTTGTGTCATCAAACCTCATGTCACTCCGAGGAGTCCTGTCATTGCAAAGTGCGAAGCACTGAGGAATCTTAGAGATTTCTCGCTATCGCTCGAAATGACAATGGTTATATGCTCCAAAGACAATGGTTGTTCGCTCCAAAGGCAATGGTTGTGTGCTCGAAATGACACTATCTCTGTCATTCTGAGGAGTAAAACGACGAGGAATCTCAGAGATGTTTTGCTTTGCTTGAAATATTATATGCCAAAATAAGGCGAATTAAACATCATAAAAAAAATCTCTAGCATAGTCTAGAGATTTCTCGCTTTGCTCGAAATGACACTATTTCTGTCATTCCGAGGCGCTTTAGCGTCGAGGAATCTAAATTTCTCGCTGTCGCTCGAAATGGCATTGGTTATGCGCTCGAAATGACAAGAAGTGTTGTTGACAAATGTTTTAATACCTACATTTTTCCAAAATGTAGTTTGCAACTTCATCCACGTTTAAGGTTATCTGTTGCATTGTATCTCTATCTCGGATTGTGACGGTGTTATTGTTTAAAGTTTCATCATCAACAGTAATTGCAAAAGGTGTGCCAATTTCATCTTCTCTGCGATATCGTTTACCAATGCTTCCGCTTTCGTCATAGTCGCACATAAAGTATTTTGAAAGTTGTTTTTGCAAATTCTTAGCCACTTCGCCATGTGTCTTTTTGATAAGAGGCAACACGCATGCCTTGTAAGGTGCAAGAGCAGGTGATAGAGCGAGTACCACACGGGTTTCGCCGTCAACCAGCTTTTCTTCACGATATGCATTGCAAAGCACCGCAAGCATAAGTCGATCACAGCCAATTGAATATTCCACAACATATGGAACATATTTTTCATTTGTAATTGGGTCTAGGTATTGCATATTTTTACCAGAAAATTCTTGGTGGCGACTAAGGTCATAATTTGTTCTATTGTGTATACCATTAAGTTCGCTATATCCAAATGGGAACAGGTATTGAATATCGCAAGCATTTTTTGCATAGTGTGCCAATTTGTCATGGTCTTTGAATCTGAGTTTGTTTGGGTCTATTCCAATGGAGACAAGATAATCCCATGCCTTTTGCTTATATTCATTGTAGAACTTGTCATCATCACACTCTTTGCAAAACAGCTGGTGTTCCATCTGTTCAAATTCAATGGTACGGAATATGAAGTTTCCTGGCGTGATTTCATTTCTAAATGCCTTACCAATCTGTGCGATACCAAAAGGTACTTTAGCGCGCATGGAACGTTGCACATTTAAAAAGTTCACAAACTCTCCCTGTGCAGTTTCAGGACGAAGATAGATGATATCAGTGTCGTCCTCTGTCACACCACGGCGAGTTTCAAACATGAGTTTAAACTGTCTAATTGATGTGAAATTGTGTTTTCCGCAAACAGGGCAGGCTATTTTGTGCTCAGCTATGAACTTCTCCATCTCTTCATTTGTCATCTTGTCAGGTATGACATTTTCAATATGGTGATGCGCACAGTAATTTTCAATCAAATTATCTGCACGGTGACGTGTTTTGCATTCACGACAATCCATTTTTGGATCAGAAAAAGATGTGGTGTGTCCACTAGATTCCCAAACACGTGGGTTCATCAATATTGCGGCATCAACGCCGAAGGAGTTGTCACTTTCTTGAACGAAACGTTTCCACCATGTCTTTTTTATGTTGTTTTTGATTTCTACACCAACAGGACCATAGTCCCAAGTGTTGCCCATTCCACCGTAAATTTCGCTTCCTTGAAAAATAATTCCTCTATTTTTGCAAAGTGCCACAAGCTTGTCCATGGTCACTTTTGTTATATCTTCCATGTTTTTCTCCTTTAACCTTTGGTTTGTGACTGTTCTTCAATTTCGTCACTGTTATCAAACAAATTTTCTTTTTCTTCTTTTGGATGTTTCAAAAGTTCCTCACGACAGGCAGGAATCAATTGCTCTTTGAGATCTGCCAAAAGGCCACTGTAGTTAAAAGCAGCCATATTTTCATGTCCACCACCACCAAATGCTTTGGCTATGTTTGACACATCAACATTTCCTTTGCTCCTAAGACTTACTTGATAGGAGTTATCTTCCTGCTTAATGGCGAGGATGGAGATGTCAACTCCCTTGATCTCAGTGCCGTGGTTTACAATGCCGTAGGTATCTTCAACAGTCGCTTCGCATTCTGAAATATCTTGTTTTGTGAGTTTCATAAACGCAATTCTGTCGCCGGCAAAGAAGGTGAGAGAATCAAGCGCTTGTTTTAACAGATATGCCTTGCTCTTTGTGTTGTTTTGGAAAAAGTGTTGGTTGAGTGCGTCTACATTTATCTTTCTCGACACCATTTCAGTTATGATCTTGTGTGTATTGACTGTTATTGTGCCTTGCGTTAGGTTGTTTGTGTCGGTGATTATGCCGCTGTAGACAAGTTTACATACCTCATCACTAAGTTCCCAATCCTGAGATTTTGCAATGATATACAGCGCCTCGCAAGTAGAGGAGGTTTTAAAAACCAAGTTGTTTTTGGCAAATCTTTCATTTGTAACATGGTGGTCGATGTTTATCGTGTTGTTTGCCTCTTCAAAGATCTCGGCATATTTTCCAAGCCTTGAAAGTGAAGCACAGTCCACACTTATTGCAAGGTCATAGTGTTCACTTCGTCTATTGTTAAGTTCAATACCATTGACAATGGCACTGTTAATCTCATTGATTTCATCAGCATCAACAAAAAGGTCAATTTGTTTTGATTCATCTGATAAATTAAAATTTTGTCTAATTATTTTCTTTAAAGCAACAAGCGAGGCGAGCGCATCGGCATCTGGGATCGTGTGGCAAATGATGGCAATAGTCTTACTCTTTTCAATGTCTCGAATACATTTAATTAAAGAGTTCATAAGCTTTTGTTTTCTCCTTTTTTAATTAAACAATGGACAATATAACACAATTTTTATGCAATGTCAAATCAACAGACAAAGGGTTGCATTTGTATAGGATTATATGTTATACTCTCAGAGTTAGTTATACACTTATATGGGAGTAAGTTATGTTACAGGTATCAAATGTCACACTTCAATTTGGTGGCAGGGTATTATTTAAAGATGTCAATTTAAAGTTTACAAAGGGCAATTGCTATGGCATTATTGGCGCAAATGGAGCTGGCAAGTCCACCTTTTTAAAAATTCTCACAGGCGAACTTGAGCCAAACAAGGGCGAAGTCATACGCAACGAAAAAGAGCGTATGAGTGTTTTGATGCAAAATCAAAATGCTTATGATGATCATACAGTGCTTGAAACTGTGCTACTGGGTCACAAAAGGTTAACCGAAATTGCAAAACAAAAAGAGGAACTTTATGCAAAACCAGATTTCTCTGAGGCAGACGGTATGCTGGCTGGAGAACTTGAGACAGAGTATGCTGAACTAGGTGGATGGGAAGCTGATAGTGAGGCAAAGACACTACTCAAAAGCATAGGCATTGATGAGAAGTTTTTTGACACACCTATGAGCGAAATGGATTCAAAGCAAAAAGTTAAAGTACTTTTAGCCCAAGCATTGTTTTTGAATCCAGATATATTGATTTTGGACGAGCCTACCAACAATTTGGACTTTAAAACAACAAGATGGCTTGAAGATTATCTTTTGAATTTTGAAAATACTGTCATAATTGTTTCACACAACAGACATTTTTTGAACAAAGTTTGCACATATATTTGTGATGTTGATTATGGGCAGATAAATATGATGCTTGGAAACTACGACTTTTGGTATGAGACCAACCAACTACTTCAAAAACAAGCTAAAGACCAAAACAAAAAGGCAGAACAACGCGCAAAAGAGCTTAAAGACTTCATCGCAAGGTTTTCTGCAAATGCATCCAAAGCCAAACAGGCCACAAGCAGAAAAAAAGAACTTGAAAAACTTACTATTGAAGATTTTAAGATTTCCTCAAGGAGATATCCTTACATTGACTTTAAATACGAGCAGGAGATTGGTAAAGAGATTTTGGTGGTTAAAAACCTTACAAAGCACGGCTTTTTTGAAAACTTGAGTTTCTCTGTAAGAAGGGAAGACAAAATAGCCTTTTTGGCTAACAACAGCCTTGCAGTAACCAAACTTTTTGAAATACTAATGGGCAAGGAAGTGGCAGATAGTGGCACAGTGAATTGGGGCAAAACCATCAAAGCTACCTATCTTCCACAGGATAACAGAGAATATTTTGAGGGAAAAACTGAAAATCTCGTGGACTGGCTAAGGCAATATTCAAAGGAACAGAATGAAACTTTCATTAGAAGTTGGCTGGGAAGGATGCTATTTTCTGGAGAAGAGGCACTAAAACCGGTGAATGTACTCTCAGGTGGAGAAAAAGTTAGATGTATGTTTGCAAAGATGATGCTTGAAAGTGGGAATTTTATCATCATGGATGAACCAACAAACCATTTGGATCTAGAATCCATCACCTCGTTAAACAAAGGCATGATAAACTTCAAAGGTTGCATGCTGTTTACAACCCATGACCAAGAGATCGTTGAAACTGTCGCAAATAGAATTATAGACATCATCTCACCAGACAAGATTGTGGATAAGATGATGACCTATGAAGAATATATGAATTTGAAATAGTGATAACAATAAAGGCTCTATCAATGTATAGAGCCTTTTTTTTTGCGCAAACTATAATTGGAGGGAATGATGGATATAACTCATTGCAAAGTCAATTGTGATGTGAACGATTGCATTCATAATGAAAGTGGTTGTTTTTGTCAAAAGGAAGAGATAAATGTAACAAATAAGACTAAAAAGCAACATTTTTGTGGCAGTTACAGGCAAAAACTACGTTGACGGCACACTTTTGCCACTTTAAGCCCAACCATGCAGGTTCTGACGATGTCACGACTCTAAGGAAGGAATGCTCTGCATTCCCTGGGATTGAGATTTCTCGCTTCGCTCGAAATGACAAAGAGTGTCGCTCGAAATGACACTACCACTGTCATTCCGAACCTTTAGGTGAGGAATCTTTGAGTTGTCTCACATTGATTCGACATGACATAGGGGCATGGAAAGATACAGTAAAAAAAATCTGACATGATTGTCAGATTTTTTATTTCTATCCTTATTTTCCTGCATTTTCGCGTTTTTGGAATTTGCCGTCTTTTTTCTTGACGGTTATATTAAGATCTTGACTTTGAGCAAGTTTTTCAGCAACTTCCATTGCTTCTTTTTTAGTTTTGCATCTCTTCGAAGCACGTGAAGCACCGGTTTTTTTGACAACCCACTCCTCATGCTCTTTGTCGTAGGTTACCATATATTTTTGGTTTGTCTTTTTTTCATCTTGTGTGCTTTCTTTGGTTTCAACAGTTTTTTCTTCACCATCATGTTCTACAGTTTCAGCTTCGACAGGTTTTTCAGCCTCATTTTCTTGTGCATTAACTACAGGGGCTGCTTCAACTTTTTCTTTTTTGGTCTTTGTTTTTTTTGGATTTGGTTTCTTTTCTACACTTTCTTCAGCTTTATCTGTATTTTCCTCAGCAATAACTTCATCCTTTTCTTTTTCAGCTTCAGCTTGGGCAGGTTTTTCTTCAACTATTTGGTCGTTGTTTGTTGAATCCTGCAAACCTTCTCCATTTTGATTGTTTTCTGGTTTGTCTCTAAACACAATCAAAATCACAACGGCTACTATAATAAGCACTACACAGACTAGAAGTGGCCAATATTTTTCTAAAAACTCCATATCATCTCCTTATTCTTTTGAATACAACTTAATTGTACACTACAAAATGACAATTTTCAATGATTTTTTCAACATTTTTTAATTTTTTTATCAATACTTGATAATGTAAACTATTTTATGTTATATTTTATTATAATTTACTAAAAAGGAGACATATATGCAACAAGAAAAATTAAATAAAGAGAAACGTCAACTTGTAAAAGTTGCTTTTATGTATGATTTTGATCTCACACTATCTCCACGAAACATGCAGGAGTTTTCTTTTCAAGATTTAATTGGCACAACCAAGGAAGAATGGTGGGATGATGTAAATAGTTTTGCCAAAAAGCACAATATGGATGGCGCTCTTGCAATGATGTATAAGTTGATCACGGTGACAAAAGAAAAAAATATTACACTTCACCGCGATGATATTGTTGGACTTGGAAAAGATATAGAGTTTTTTGACGGTGTGGAAACATTTTTTGATCGCATGACGGCATATGCGAAAGAAAGAGGCATGGAACTTAAGCATTACATCATTTCAAGTGGACTCAAAGAGATAATTGAAGGTACAAAAATTGCACACAACTTTGAACGTATATTTGCTTCACAATTTGCCTATGATGAAAATGGCATACCACTTTGGCCATCGCAGGCAGTGAATTATACCACTAAGACGCAATACATCTATCGTGTCAGAAAAAATGCCATGGATGACCTTTGGAATCCTAGAAGTGTAAATGAATACATTGAATGCAAAGATGGGCTTGTGCCATACTCAAACTTTGTATATTTTGGTGACGGCGAGACAGATATTCCTTGCATGAGAACGGTGAGCAAAAAGGGAGGTACTTCAATATGTGTCTATGCTCCAAACAGTGAAAAATATCACGAGTGTAGGCAACTTTATCTTGATCATAGATCAGATTATCTCGCTCCAGCAGATTACACAGAAGGGAGTGAACTTGACAAAATTTGTAAAATGTTGCTGGATAAAATCGCATCATATATTGTTTAAGTATTTTTGATAAAATGTTACAATTTTGCTTATAATTTATTAAAGATAAATAGTTGCAAAATTTTGGCGATGTATGCTAATATTATATGTAATGCCACGTAGGAGGGAAACTTGAATAAGAAAAAAAGTAGTTTTAGTTTTATTTATGCTTGCATAATACTACTAATTTGTATTTTAGCCATATTTATGTTTGTTGACCTTGGTTCAAATATCGAGGAAACTCAACCATCCAATGTTATAACCATGATTGAAAATGGTGAAGTTGATCAGCTGTATTTTTACAATGGTGAAGGCAGGGTACTGCTAACAACCCAAAACAGTAAATTCAAAACCGAGGAAGAAAGAGAACGTTTTCCAGACAATGCGGACTATTACTTTGAATACACCTCAACAACACTTACACTTATTCTAAATGCTGTTGAGACTTACAACGCAACAGAGGGTTTACCACCTGAAAATTTGATAACATGGGAAAACCCACCAGTAAGATCAAGTTGGATTGAAACACTTATGCCAATTCTCTACATTGTGCTGGCTTGCGTTGCAGTATTTTTGATATTCAGAATGTTTGCAAAGAGCAACAACAGTGCTATGCAGTTTGGAAAAAACAAAGCTCGTGTTACAAGTGATGTTAAAGTCAGATTTTCTGATATTGCAGGTGCCGATGAAGAAAAGGAAGAACTTGCTGAAATTGTAGAATTTTTGAAACATCCACAAAAGTTCACCGAACTTGGTGCGAGAATTCCAAAAGGCGTACTTCTTGTTGGAAATCCTGGTACTGGAAAGACACTTCTTGCACGTGCAGTAGCCGGAGAGAGCAATGTACCATTCCTTTCAATAAGCGGTAGTGACTTTGTTGAGATGTTTGTTGGTGTTGGCGCAAGCAGAGTTAGAGATTTGTTTGATCAAGCCAAAAAATGCCAACCTTGTATAGTGTTCATTGACGAAATTGATGCCGTTGGTCGTCAGCGTGGTGCTGGTCTTGGCGGTGGCAATGATGAAAGAGAACAGACATTAAACCAACTTTTGGTTGAAATGGATGGTTTTGAAGCAAATGAAGGCATAATTGTTTTGGCGGCAACCAACCGAAGCGATGTCTTGGATCCTGCTTTGCTGCGTCCTGGTAGATTTGATAGACAAATCTATGTTCATGTTCCAGACGTTAAAGGTAGAGAAGGCATAATTCGAATTCATGCAAGAAACAAACCAATTGCTGATGATGTTGATTTTCAAACATTGGCAAGAATTACATCGGGTTTTACTGGCGCTGATATAGAAAATATGTTAAATGAAGCTGCAATCTTGGCAGCTAGAAACAACAGACCTAAAATAATCATGCAGGACATAACTGAGGGAATAAACAAAGTCATAATGGGGCCACAAAAGAAAAGCCTTCTTATGACCGAAAAAGACAAACTCATCACTGCACATCACGAAAGTGGTCATGCAATTGTGGGAAAACTCTTGGAGCATTGTGAGGATGTTCAGGAAGTGTCAATAATTCCTCGTGGAATGGCCGCTGGTTACACTATGAGCAGACCTGACAGCGATGACAACCATATGGGAAAACTTAAACTCAATGACACCATCGCCATGATGATGGGTGGAAGACTGAGTGAGGAACTTTTCATGGATGACATCTCAACGGGTGCTTCAAACGATATCAAACGCGCAACAGAACTTGCACGCAAGATGGTTACACAGTGGGGCATGAGCGAAAAGTTTGGATTTATGAGTTTCAACACTGAAGAAGAAATTTTTGTTGGAAGAGATTATCAAAGCAAAAATGATTACAGTGAATCTGTCGCAGCACAAATAGATGCTGAGGTTAAAAAAATATTGGATTATAACTATACAAGAGCCAAAAAACTGTTGCAAGATAATCAAAATTACGTCAAAGAAATGGCACAGCTTCTTTTGGAGAAAAACACCATTTACAAAGAAGAAGTGGATATGATACTCGCTGGTAAATCAAAAGAAGAGATCATTTCTCACATGGAAGAGCAGGAAAAACAAAGACGTGAAAAAGAACAGCAGGCAAGAATAGAAGGCGAGATAGAAAAGAAGATGAAGGAAATTGACCAAAAAGTCAAAACTGCCGAAATGTATCTCAAAGAGGGGATAATAAGTCAAAAAGACTATGACCTTATATTAAAAGAAAGAGAAAATGCACTAAAAAAACTTGAGACTCAAAAACAAGGTGTTGTAACAGAAGAAAAAACAGATTCTGCTGAAAATGAGCCTAAGGTAAAGGAAAGTGATGAGGCAAGTGACAGTGCAGAACAAACAGAACAAAAGGAGAAAAAAGATGACAAAAAAGAATAGGTGGTGGCTCATAGCTGTTTATTGTTTGGTGGCACTGCTTGTCGTCTTGACAATTGTTGCTTGTTTTGTGCCAGTGAGCAAAAGACCTGAAATTGAAGACCCTCATGCATATGAAATACGTTTGGATAATCAAGCTTTTTATCAACTTTGTGATGTCGAAAACAACAAAGAAAAATATGACAGGGTCAATGCTGCATTCAATGCTGCATTCAATGAAAGTTTTCTTACATCACTTTTCTCTGGAAGACTTGGTTACACAAACAGAATAGATTCCACATCACCATCTTCCACATTTTCAGGTTACAGACTTAATCTCATGTATGCAACCGAGCAGCCTATCATGCAAAATGGCAAAATTTACACACAATCAGCATACAGCGAAGATCCTATATACTACGATGAAATAACACTTGAAATCACTCAAGATGCCGGAATGACCACACATTATTTATTCTACATCTGTGAGTATGAACAAAATGGTGTAATTCGCACAAGATACTACAGACAGTCCTTTATCGCAAATTTTGACGAACTTTATGAGCTTCTTTCAGAATAAAAGTGACATGTCTTTGAGATTCCTCGTGGCAATGCCACTCGGAATGACAGTAGGTGGTGTCATTTCGAGCGACGCACTCTTGTCATTTCGAGCGATAGCGAGAAATCTCTTAAGATTCCTTTGAACTTAAGTAACTCAGAATGACAAACCACAAGGAAATAAAAAAAACTCGTTGAACTCAACGAGTTTTTTTTGTTTTTTTACCAACATCTAAGTTCTTCAGGGATAACAACTTCACAAACGCCTTGTTTTGCTTCGCAAAGTGGACATTCTTCCCAAGCTTCGTCCGAGAAACTTACATATCCACACGATGGGCATATCCATCTAACTTTTTTGGCTTTTTTATACACAGTTTTATCTTTAAATTGTTTGTAAAGTTCATTGAATAGGTTTTTGTGTCTTATTTCCACATCCATAATCATTTCAAATAGATGTGCGATTTCATCAAATCCTTCCTCTTGTGCTGTTTTGATAAACTCACTGTATGCCTCTGCCTCAAGTTCCTCGTCTTCAGCCAAAAGTTTCAAATTGTCCAAAAGTTCCCATTTTTCTTTGAAAGGGAAACCTGCAGAAATGTTGATGTTGTCTATTTGTTCTGTTTCAGCCTCTTGAATTTTTGTGTAAAGCATACGTGCGTGGTTGAATTCTTGGTAGGCTATGGTGTCGATTATTTGAGCAATTGCTTCATAACCATTGTATCTAAAACCATATTCCACAAATTCATACCTTGTTCGTGCTTGGCATTCTGCAGCATAAGCACGTGCCAAATTTTCATAAGTTAAACTGTCTTTTAATTTCATAATATCTCCTTTTATATCGCTAAATATTTTGTGTAAAAAGCAAAATAATATACAACAATTGACCAAAGCCTTTTTTGATGTTATAATAACTTAGTTTTTTTAAGATAAAGGAAATATTATGCAAAATCGTACACACAATTTAGGAGAATTAAGATTAAGTGATGTTGGCAAAGAGGTACAACTTTGTGGTTGGCTTGAAAATGTAAGACGTGTGAGCAAAAATCTTGCTTTTTTGGTACTTCGTGATTTTTATGGAACAACTCAAGCAGTCGTGGACAATGAGAATTTGATGAGTGAAGTCGACCAAATAAACACTGAGTCAACTGTGTGCATCCAAGGCACTGTGCGTGAAAGGATAAGCAAAAATCCAAACATGCCAACAGGAGATATTGAGGTTGTTATAAACAGCATAGAAGTCTTGGGTAGATGCCAATATAGTGAACTTCCTTTTCAAATTAATTTTTCAAAAGATGCAGATGAAAACACCAGACTAAAGTACAGATATCTTGACCTAAGAAATCCAAAAGTAAAAGAAAAGATAGTGCTTAGAAGCAATGTCGTAAGGGAATTGAGAAACGCAATGACTGACCAAGGCTTTTTGGAGATAACTACACCAATACTCACAAGTTCATCTCCAGAAGGTGCAAGAGATTATTTGGTCCCATCAAGAAACTATCCGGGTAAATTTTATGCACTTCCTCAGGCTCCTCAGCAGTTCAAGCAACTTTTGATGGCCTCAGGTTTTGATAGATATTTTCAAATAGCGCCATGCTTTCGTGATGAAGACGCCAGAGCTGATCGTTCTCCTGGCGAATTCTATCAACTGGACATGGAAATGGCATTTGCAAGTCAAGACGATGTATTTGCTGTCGTGGAAAGTGTATTGCCACCAGTTTTTGAAAAATTTGGAAACTATAAACGCGCATCCAAAGCACCTTTTCAAAGGATAAAATATGAAGATGCTATGCGAAAGTATGGTTCAGACAAACCAGACCTTCGAATTGACCTTACTCTTACCGATGTAACCGAAGTTGTCAAGGACACTGACTTTGAACCATTCAAAAGCCCAAGCACACAGGCGATTTTTGTAGACAATTTCAAAGCTTCAAGAAAAGAGATAGATAAATTAATTGAGGATGTAGAGGTTCAAACTGAGAAAAAGGTATATTGGCTAAAAACAGATGAGCAAGGTAATTTGGTTGGTGGTGTTTCAAAGTTTTTACAAAACAAGGAAGATGACTTAAAAAAGCTTGGACTAAAGCCAAATTCATTTGTAGGACTTTGTTGTGGAGATAAAAAAACAGCGCAGAAAACAGCAGGCGTCATGCTTAAATTTCTTGGCAATATGTGTCCTGAGCATATGGATAAGGAAAAATATGAATTTTGTTGGATAGTTGACTTTCCAATGTACGAAATTGGTGAAGAATCAGGCAAACTGGAATTTTGCCACAACCCATTCTCTATGCCTCAGGGTGGACTTGATACACTTTTGAAGGCAGAAAGCAGCACAGAAGAGGCGCTCAAAGTGCTTGCGTATCAATATGACTTGGTGGTCAATGGTGTGGAACTTTCAAGCGGTGCTGTGAGAAACCATGATCCAAACCTAATGTGCAAGGCTTTTGAAATTGTGGGACTTGGCGAAGAAGATGTCAAAGCAAAGTTTCCAGCTATGTACAACGCGTTTTGTTATGGTGCTCCACCACATGCTGGCATCGCACCAGGTGTTGACAGAATGGTTATGTTGCTTACAGGAGATGAAAGTATTCGCGAGGTCATAGCTTTTCCTATGAACAAAAAAGCACAAGATGTTTTGATGAATGCTCCAAGTGAAGTGGATGAAAAACAACTTCGTGAAGTGCATATTAAATTAGATATAAAGGAAGATTAAAAATGGAACAACTTTCAAGCGAAATAGATGTGAGAAGAAATAAAATTGAAACACTAAAAAACCAGGGTGTTGTTGTATACAAGGATAAATTTGATCGCACTCATACCATCCATGATGCAAGAAATCTCTCTGACGGCGAAAAAGTTCGTGTTTGTGGAAGAATGGTTTTTCGTAGAGTCATGGGCAAGTTTGGCTTTATGCAAATTCGTGATATTGAAGACAAAATTCAAGTCAGTGTTGGTATAAATGAATTGAACGACTCAGAATATGACTTCTATAAAAAGATGATAGACATTGGCGATTTTGTTGGTGTTGAAGGTGAAATTTATCACACACAAACAGGTGAGATTACAGTGAAAGCACACAGCGTGACTTTGCTTAGCAAAGCACTCAGGCCACTTCCAGAAAAATTCCATGGACTTGTGGATCAAGAGGCGAAATATCGTCAAAGATATCTTGATCTTATCAGCAATGACCAAACACGACAGGTGTTTTTGGGCAGAAGTAAGGTGCTTGCCTTTATCAGAAAATTTTTGGGAGAAAATGGCTTTTTGGAGGTGGAAACACCAATACTTCAATCTGCCGTTTGTGGTGCATCTGCCAAGCCATTTTTTACTCATCACAATGCTTTGGACAAACAGTGCAATTTGCGCATTGCACCCGAGACTTATCTAAAGCAGGTGATTGCAGGTGGCTTTGACAGGGTATTTGAAGTTGCAAAATGCTTTAGAAATGAAGGTATGGACACTCAGCATCTTCAAGAATTTACTATGGTTGAATGGTATGCATCTTATTGGAACTTTGAAGATAACATTAAGCTTTATACAAAGTTTATTCAATCACTTTTGATGGAAATCAAAGGTAGCCTTGAAATAGAATATCAGGGTCAAAAACTAAATTTTGCAGGCGAGTGGAAGAGAATAAACTATGTTGACGAGATGACAAAAGTTTTGGGCTTTGACTTTTTGGAGTACGATAGCCGTGATGAACTTGTTGAGGAAGTCTCAAAAAGAGGCCTGTTTGAAAAATCAGATTTTGAAGGCATAAACACCTTGGGTGGAGTCATTGACTATATCTACAAACGAAAGATTAGGGAAAATATTATTCAGCCTACCGTGCTTTACAACTATCCCGCATGCTTGATTCCTCTCGCTAGACGCAATGACAAAAATAATAAAATAATTGATGTATTTCAAGTGCTATGCATGGGCAGTGAACTTTGTAAAGCCTATAGCGAACTTGTTGATCCTATTGTTCAGCGCATTGAACTTGAAAAGCAAGTCAAGGCAAAGAGCAGTGGTGACGATGAGGCAATGGAACTTGATGAGGACTTTGTGCTTGCCATGGAACATGGCATGCCACCAATTTCAGGTCTTGGTTTTGGCGTGGATAGACTTATGATGCTATTATTTAATCAAGAGTCTATCCGTGACGTTGTATTATTCCCTTTAATGAAGTGATTGGTTTATGAAAATATTGCAAAAAATTATCAATAAAATATTACATCCTAGCATTATTTTTTGCATTATTTTTTTCTTACTTTTTGCTTGTGTTCTCGCGGGAATAATACTTGTATTGGCTTTTGAAATAACAAGTTTTTGGGTTTATATTTTATATGCTGTTTCATTTATTTTCTTGTGTTATTTTATATATTTAATGGTGATATTGAGTCCAAAAATAAAAAATTATTTTATAAATCAACTCAAAAAAAATAAATATGCGAAAAAATATCTTGAAGATTACTCTTTCAAGACGTTAGTATCTGCAACACTGTCATATATCTTTAATACACTTTATGGGGTTTTCTTGCTTGTCATGGCAATAATTAGTAGATCTTTTTGGTATGGAGCGCTTTCGGTGTTTTATATCGCTCTATCACTAATTCGTGGAAATATAGTGCTTAAAAAGAAAAACTCAAGGAAAATTGAAGACGCAGACCAATTGAAATTGCACGACGCTATGCTATACAGAAACACTGGCATATATATAATTTTACTTAGCATGGCACTAGCTGGAGCTATAGCTCAGATGGTTATCAGCAATCAAAGTTACACCTATGCTGGATTGATGATATATGCAATGGCAGCATACACATTTTATAGATTGGTATTTTCAATTATACAAATTTTCCGATCAAAAAATGACATGATATCTCAGGCCATAAGAAATATTGGTTTTGCCTATTCCTTGGTTTCAATTTTTGCACTTCAAACGGCAATGTTTCAAGCCTTTTCGCCCGAGATGAACGCAAGATTGCCAAATGCAATTGTGGGTGCAGTTATTGTGCTTTCCACACTGGTCATTGGAATAGTTATGACAGTGGTTGGACAAAAACATAAGAAAATAGAACAATGTAAAAATGCACAGTCTTAGTGCATTTTCTGTTATATTGACATCCAACGTGCTTTATGATACATTAGCATAGGAGTAAAAATGAAAGAAAAATATCCATGCCCAATAAAACTAAGCTATGGACAATATACCTTTAAAAATCCAGACGGAACGCTTTGGAGTGATGTTTATGGTGAAAAAGCAGTGTTTACATACATAAGTGATTTTCATGAAGGTTTTGCTTGCGTTCAAGTGTGTGATGGTCGGACATTTGTAGATTGTAGTGGAAATTTATTGGAGCATAGATTTTTGAGTGCAGATAACTTTCAAGAGGGTTTCGCACGGGTTGTATTAAAAAACCATGATTATGCTTTTTTGGATAAAAATGGTAATGTGATAGAACATGGGTTTAAATATGCGAGTGGTTTTCGTGATGGTTTTGCTCATGTTGAATTAAAAAATGGTGACTGTACTTTTGTGGATAGAAATGGAGACTTAATAAAGCATAGATTTTTGGATACAAGAGACTTTCATGAAGGTTTTGCAGCTGTCCAATTAAAAAATGGGGATTGGACTTTTATTGATGCAAATTGTGAACTGATGAAGCACAAATTTAAATACGCAAGTAACTTTCACCAAGGTTTCGCGGCTGTTAAATTAAAAAGTGGCGACTGGACTTTTGTAGATACAAATGGCGAGTTTATGAGACATAGATTTTGGAGTGCAAAAGACTTCCACGAAGGCTTTGCTGTTGTGGAGCTAAAAGGTGGGTATCGCACATTTGTAGACACAGATGGTAACTTTGTGGCACATAAATTTGTGGACGCAAATGACTTTCATGAAGGATTTGCGCGTGTTACCTTAAGAAATGGTAGCATAACTTTTATGGATGCAAATGGTAATTTGATGAAATGTAGATTTGAACCTTCAGATTACATTAGTTTGAATAATTTTTGTAAAGGTTTAGCACAGTTTAGGTCTAAGTTTGATCCTGAGAAATTGCAAGTGCTGGACAAATATGAAAATATTTGGGAGGGCGATGAAGCTAACCAATTATATAAAATTTACAGTGACCCACAACAACTTTTTGAACTTAAAAATATTGACAAAAAATACTTTAAAACAGCACTGAGTGTCATAAAACAAAAGCTTGTGGATATGGAAAAGTCATCACCTAAAGAAAAATTTGAAGGCTATAAAGCAAAATTAAATGAAAAAATACAAGAGAAATTTGGTGATTTGGTTGAAGAATTAAGACAAGA